>Ga0181348_1000546_pt1 | contig 16477 bp, 20 predicted proteins | sample Su13VDMM110DN_FD_130092 | JGI IMG/M metagenome (GOLD analysis project Ga0181348, IMG submission 130092) | Freshwater viral communities from Lake Michigan, USA - Su13.VD.MM110.D.N | ecosystem: Environmental > Aquatic > Freshwater > Lake | place: USA: Michigan | collected 2013-07-16
CCCTCACCGGAGATCCGGTTCGCCGATGCCCAGCGCGCGCATCAGCTTCGCCTCTGCGGTGTCCCCCTTGCGCGGGCGGCCGTTTGGCAACTGCGCGCCCGCCACGCGGCCCTCACCCTCCGGCGGCGGGTTGCGCTTGCCGAGGTACGAGCGCACCGCGTTCTCGAAGGCGTGTGACCAGGTGCCGCCGAACCAGTCCTCTGCGAGCTGGAACAGCATCTTCGCGACGTTCTCGGTGAAGCGCACCCCGACGCGCACCCGCTTGAAGCCGCTACCCGAGGGGGCGTTGGGCTTCGTGAACTTGTTGCCCTTCAAGCCGCACGCGGGGCATGCCTCGGTGGGCTCCGTCAGGGTGTGGTCGCCGGTGAGCACCTTCGAGAAGAACGCCACCACCGCGCCGTTGTAGTAGTCCTGGTCGGACATCCCGAGCGAGTCGGCGTGAAGCTGTGCGGCTGCGGAGACGGTGGACGGGAGAGTGATGTCCTTGCGGTGAGGGTGCTTCGCCGCGCCGGAGAGGTGCGTGAGGCCCTCCTTCACCACAGGGATGACCGACCCGCGTAGGGGCACGACACCCCTCTTCGCACTGGTGCCTTTGGGGATCTGGATGTTCTCCCCGTTGGGCCCCTTGATGCTACGATTCTTGTGGTACAGACCCATGACTTCCCCTATTAGTAGGTGCAGACCAGCACGCTGTACCTGTTGTACCTCAGACGGCGCTGTACGTCAAGCCTTCGGGCGCCACAACTCCAGCACACCGTCGGCGCCCCACACCGGCTCTGCCTCCTTCTGCCAGCAAGCCATCAGCGCCGGCTCCGCGCGGTTCGGCACGTCGGGGACGAACCGCGCCATCGCCTGCTCCATCACGATGCCGACGCGGGCGGCGGCGGTGTGGGCCTGCTGACGGTGCGCGGGCACTTCGAGGATGAACTCGTCATGTGCGAAGACGACGATGCGGCACCCGTACAGCGGGGCCCGCACCTCCCCGTGCTCCTTGCGCGTCCAGAGCGAGGAGTACCCGGTGTAGCACTCCTGGGTGAGCACCCACATCGCCTCCTTGGCGCCGCGCGCCGCGAGGCCCTGGAAGTACGTGTTGCACGCCGCGGTGTACATGCACCCCCCGCGAACGAACCCGGTGCGGGGGAGGACGACGGCGGTACGGTCCTGGCCGAACGGTAGCATGGCCGAGACGAGGTTGAAGTAGTCCTGCGCCTCCGCCCACTTGTTGCGCCAGATGGTCTTCAGGTTGCGGGACTCGTCCTCGGAGATGTCCACGCCGTACGTCGCCTTGGCGTAGGCGCAGAACGTCGCGGCGCCGAGCCCGCCGGGGAGCCCGAAGTTGGCGGCCTTCGCCAACTGCCGGGCGTCCTTGGCCCACGTCGCGCCGGCCTTACGGGCGGCGTTGACGAAGGCGTAGGTGACCTCGGTGCTCTCGATGCCGTGGAGCGCGCCGGCCTTGTCCGTGTACTCCAGCCAGCGGGCGGGGTGCTCGGCGCGGAGGATCTCCACGCCCATGTCGACGTGCGGATCCAGCCCGGCCTTGATGGCGTCGGCCAGCTTGGAGTACCCCAGCAGGTCGATGCACGTCTGCGCCCACGTCACCAGCTCGATGAAGCTGTAGTCCACCGAGAGGAACCAGTGGCCGGGCCGGGGGACGAAGCACTCCCGCACCCCGCCCTTGCGCGGGGGGTTCTGGAGGTTCGGCCGGCTCCAGCTTGTGCGCCCCGAGGCGACCAGCACGTTCGGCACCGACTGGATGAGCCACCCGCGGCGGTCCTCGCCGGGCAGGTACAACCCCCGCTGGTCGTACTCCTTGGTGTTCCCCCGCTTGATGCGCCCCTTGAGCGCCTGGACGTACGTGGTGAGGAGCTTCTCGTCCCCCATCACGTCGGCGAGGACCAGCAGGTCGGGGTGCCCCGTCGCGCGCAGGGTCTCCTCGTCCATCTTCACCTGGCCGTCGGGGAAGGTGGCGGACGGGTCGGTGCGCGGGGTGGCGACGCCGAGAGCGGCCTCGATGAGTGCCTTGATCTTCGAGGTGTCCTTCGCCCACTCCACCCCGATGACGCCGCTGTCCTTGTTCTTCTTGCCCTTCCCCTTCAGGATGCCGGACTTGATGAGCAGTTCGCGCGCGGTGCCGACCGTCTCCAGCAGCCGAGTCTCGAGCGCGAGCACGGCGGTCTCGTCGGTGAGGATGCCCCAGCAGGCTATGAGGTGCAGGGCGAACGCGGCGCGGGTCTGACCAGGCTCGTCGTAGAGCGGGTCGTTCTGGAACCCGCCCCACCGCTCTCGCACCTGGTCCTCGTACACCCGGAGCGGCCAGCGCGCGTCGTCGAGCACGTACCGCACCGCCTCGTCGGGCCACTGCTCCAACGGCACGTCATCCAGCTCGGAGTACCGGAGGCGCCAGGCATCCGGCCCCTTCTTGTCCGCCGAGAGGTCGACGCCGAAGCGGCGCTGGACGATGCCCTCTAGGGTGAACGCCAGCCGGCCCGCCTCCTCCTGGAGTTCCCCGCGGGCGTTGAGCAGCATCATGTCGCGCACGCGGATGTCGTGGACGCGGTCTGCGTCGTAGGCGTCGAAGATGAGCGGAAGCAGAGTGGGGCGCTCGGCGGCTACCACGCCGAAGTCGAAGGCGATGTTCTGTCCGACGAAGTGCACGCTCTCGTCGCGGAGGTGGGCCTCCAGTTCGTCGAGGGCGTCGTCGCGCAGGCGAAGCCACGGCTCGGCGGCGTCGAGCGCGAAGGAGGCGCAGACCATCGGGGGGGCCTGCCGCCCCGGCGCGATGAGGAACGTCTCGGTGTCGAAGGAGAGCAGCCGCATTCATACCCCTACTACAAATGACGAACGCCCCGCTCAACACCCGTGCCGGGGTGTCAAGCGAGGCGTTCCGTGGTTGCCCAAGAGCAGCCACGTAGGTCCGGGGGGTCGGACCCTGTCAACTGTTACCCGAGGTCGAGCCCGTCGAGGTCGCCCTTGGTGGGGACGAAGTAGTTCGCGGGCGAGAACTGCACGCCGGGGCGCTTGGTGTTCACCTTCGCACCGATCTCCACCACGATGAGCGCGCCCTTGACGGCGCCGCCGTCGGCATCGACGATCTTCTGCATCGTCTCGCCGGTGATGTTGCCGATGGCGATGCCCGGCATCTTGCTGGCGAACGCCACCACCGCGCGCTGCTTCACTTCCTCGAGCGCCGGCCCGGCCGCGTCGCCCTTGAAGGCGCGCATGCGGGTGCGGTGCGTGTCGACGGGGACGTTGGGGTTGCTGGACTTCAGGATCTTGAAGTCGCAGAAGTCCGCGTCACCGTGGTTGCGCGTGGTCTTCATCTTCCAGCCGGCGATGGAGCAGACGTACCGGCCCTCCTCGCTGAAGAAGGGGAACCGACCCTCGCCGTTCGCTTCGCCAATCTTGTCGTAAACACCCATAGTATTTCCAGTTCCTTGTTATTGCCTTGCGGCGTCATCCGGTGCTTCAGCGCCCCGGTCTTTCTGTTGTAGCCTATGCTCGTCGGTACGTCAACTGCTTTCCTTGATCCAGTTCGCGTAGCAGAGCCGCTGCTGGTCCCCCATCGTGGCCTGCGTGTAGAGCGCCTTCGTGCGCGCGTCAAGGATCGCCTGCGTCGCGGGGTCGGTGTGGGCGTAGTACCACCACTTCACCTCGTCAGCCTGCTGGCCGGCGCGGTGGGTGCGGGAGAGGAGCTGCTCCATGTTCCCCGCATGCGGCTCGAAGGAGAGGATGAGCGCCTCATGGTGCTTCTGGAGGTTCTTGCCCTGCCGGTGACTGTTCACCGAGAGCGCCGCGCCGCGCCGCCCTTGCAGGTCCTCGGGGTTCGTGCCGCCGCCGTAGATGGTGACGCCCCGCCGCGCGAGCGCGTCGGCCATCGCCGTCTCGGCGTAGAAGACGAGGCCCGTCGGATGCGCCTTCATCCACGCCAGCGCGTCGTTCACCAGGAAGTCGTCGACCCACACCGTCTCGGTGGGGGGCGTGTCCTTCCCGCCCCACCGCCGGTGCTCGTGCTCCTTCCACTCCTTGAGCGCGTAGCGCAAGGCGTAGTCGTCGGCGAGGGGGCCGTCCTCCTCGGCCAGCGCGCGCCGGGCGGCCTGCCCCACCAGCATCGGGGAGTCGAGCCGGACCTCCCCGACCTGCACCACCCGCCGGACCTCCTTGTGCCAGGCGGCGCGGGTGCGCTGCCACTCCTTGTCCGCCTCGGTAGGGCGCCCATCCTCCGTCGGCCACTTCCACTTGTACCAGAACCCCTGGGAGAGCTGCCGGCCGCAGCGCCACACCGCGATGGCGTCCACCAGTGGCTCCCCGTCGGGGCGGTCCCATGTCTCCGCGAGGCGCGTCAGCATCTCGGCGATGGTGTGGGGCGCCACGATGGGGCGCTCGATGAGGTACAGGCTCGCGTCGCACGAGGACGAGGAGGTGGCGACCACGCCGGGGGCGTGCCGCAGCCGGTCCCGCCAGCGGTTGCGCGCCTCGGCGACGCGCGGGCTCACGAAGTCCTCGGGGTTCTCGGGGTCCTCCACCAGCCCCTTCGCCTCGTAGTCCTCCCAGTCGGGGAACAGCGGGGAGAAGATGGACCAGTCGACCGTGGCCGCCTCGGAGACGAACCGCCCGTCCCCGTTGTTCTTCGTGGGCTTTGCGTCGAGCACCGCGGCGAAGGACTCCTTCGTCTTGTAGTCACGCGGGCACGGCGAGCGGTGCTTCAGCGCCCAGCCGGAGAGGTGCGCGTAGTCCCGGATGGACTTCGCGGTGAGCGTGCCGGACATCACGATGACGATGGTGCCGGGGTGCTCGGCGAGGTACCGCTTCACCCGCTTGGTGCGCGCCGCGTCGTCGTTGCGGAGGAGGTGCGCCTCGTCGCACACGATGACGTCCGGCCGGAGCCGCTCAAGCGCATCGGTACTGGTGGCCTGCGAGAGCTGGGAGTACGCCATCACCGTGAGGTTCTGCGGGAGCCGGAAGCTCCTGGCGTACTCCGGGGTGTGCGCCGCGTACGGCGCGCGCATGTCGGGCGGGATGAGCAGCAGCGGCTTGCGCGCGCCGACCGCGTCGGCAGCGAGCCGGCTGATGAGTTCCTTCCCGTGGCCCGTCCCGACGGGGAGGAACCCCCCGCCGTTGAAGTGGCAGACGAACAGCGCGAGCGCCTGGATGCCGCGGAACTGCATGGGGGCGCCGGCCTTCCCCCACCGCTCCGTGCACCACGCGACGGCAGCGTCGGTCACCTTGTCGTAGTCCGCACGGGGCAGGTCCCGGATGCGGTCAGCTTCGTTCACCGTCCGCGCCGAGGGGGCGGTCGGCGAGCCGGTGGCGGCGGCGTTGCCGAGGTGCTGGACGAGGATGTCGTAGGCGTCCATCACCGTTGCATCGCCCGCAGGATCTCAACGGCGTGCTCCGCCTGGTTGCGAGCGTCGTCGAGCGCGTTGTGGTTGTTCTTCCGCTCGGCCGGGATGTGCGGGTGCAGCGCCTTCAGCGTGCGGTAGCAGCGGTGGTTCCAGAACTGCCAAGGCGCATCCATCCCCGCCGCGCGGTAGCACGCCAGCAGCAGGGTGAGGTCGAAGTCAGCGCCGTTGCCCCACAGCTTGACCGCGCTCGGGGTGCTGTTGAACCCCAGCCAGTCGTTGAAGTCCTGAAGCACCTCGGTGAGCGTCGTGGCGCTCGGGTGGAGGGCCTCTTGGTACGCCGCCTTGTCCTGCTTGGACCACCACCGCAGGGTGCTCGCGTCGATGGTCAGGCCCTTCGCCATCGAGTCCGCGACGCTAATGGTGCGGTAGAAGGTGACGCCCAGCCCGTCCTCGTCGAAGAGGACGGCGCCGATGGAGAGGACGACGCTGCCCGGCTTAGTGCCGAGGGTCTCGAGGTCGAGCATGATGTTGTTCATACGCCGAAAGGCCCGCCCTGCCGAAGCAGGAGCGGGCCGGGATACCGGAGCGAACTACCCGCGGCCGACGACCACCACTGCGGCGAGGGGGCGCAGAACCTCCAGCGCGCGGGCGGCGAGGGGGCTGCTGCTGTGCACCACGATGGCGGCGAGCGCCTGCACCTTGGCGATGTCCGAGAGCATGTAGCCGATGACCTTCTTCTGCCCGTTGTTGTAGGGCATGAGGTCGTAGTACGCGACCGGGCCGGAGCCCTTGCCGGTGCGCTCGTCGGTGTAGCCCTCCTGCTCCGCGCGGCGCATGTACGGGGCGAGCAGGCCGTCGAGGTCGACGCCGCTACCGTCCTCGGGGGCGCAGTCGATGTAGAGCGTGAGGCCGGCGGTGAAGCCCTGCTGCTTGAGGGTGTTGATGGCGTTGGCCTGCGTCTCGGCGTGCTGCTTCTGCGAGGCCAGCACCGCTTCCAGCTCCGCGATGAGGGCGTCCTTCACCTTGACGAGCACGTCGGCCTCGTCGAGCAGGGCGGTGACGGGCACGTAGGTGCTGAGCACCGGCGCGGCGACCGGCGCGGCGACCGGCGCGGCGACCGGCGCGGCGACCGGCGCGGCGGTGGTCGTCTCCCCGTCGAGGATGCGGTGCATCTCCTCGTTGCTCATGCTCTCGATGACCTCGGCCGAGTAGCCGAGGGCCCCGAGGCGCGGGGCGGCGTTGCGCGGGCGGCGTGCCGGCGCGGCGCCGGTGGTCGTGACGGTCTCGACGCGCGCCACGATGGCGGCGGCGACCGCGACCGGCTCGACCGCGGCGGGCGCGCCGCCGCTGCGGCTCGGGCGCGTGGGCTTCTTCTTGAGGAGCACCTCGACGACCACGTTGTCCGTCATCTCTCCGTTCACCATGCCACGTCCGAACGTCAGGTCCTCCACGTCCTCGCGCTTCACGTTCTTGCTGGCGACGAAGAGGATGGCGGCGTCGGAGAGATCGTTCTCCACCTCCTCCTGCGACCAGCCGAGCTGGATGGCGAGCTTCATCGCGTCGTCCATGTTCGGCTGCACGACGACGATCTCGACGGGCGGCAGGACGGCAGCGGCGACCGGTGCACGCGCCGGGGCGCCGGCCTCGGGCGGGTTGATGGCGGCGCCGTTGGGGACGACGGCGGGGGCCGAGCCGGCGGCCGAGTAGCGGCGGTCGGGGGTGTCGTCGATGGCGGAACCCTTGATGACGGCGGCGAGGATGACCTCGCGGCCGAGGGCCATAGACTCGAGAACGGAAGCGGGGGTAGCGGCAGGCATGTGGGTAGTCTCCGGAACAGTGAGGGGGATCGGCTGGTTGTCGAGAGCGGCGTAGGGGGACGGGGCGTGCTCACCACGAGCGGCCCACAGGGCTTGACAGTTGGACTTGAAGGCGCACCCGCCGTACTTGTCGCAGGAGCGGCGGTTCTCGGAGACGGCGGCCACGTCCTCGATGAGCGCCACCTTCTTCATCTCGTCGGTGATGTCCTGGAGCCTACTCCAGTTCGCCATAACCTCGGAGACCGGGATGACGGCGTCGGTGTAGCGGTGCTGCGCGCCGCCGCGAGTGAGCATGACGCCGTGCGCCACACGGATACCGCCGGGGTGCGGGCGGCGGCAGTACGCCTCGTAGGCGTATGCGTTCATCTGGATGTCGGTGCGGAGCTGCTCCTCCGAGAGCGCGTACTGGATGTTCGAGGTGGTCTTCCAGTCCACCACCGTCGGCTCTTCGACGCGGCCCTTCGGGGAGAACCCGTCGAGTGCGAGCACGTCGATGCGCCCCACGAACACAAGCCCGTTGCGGAGGGCGCGCTCCATCCGTGCTTCGATGAGGGGCTTGACGATGCGGAGTCGGCGGAGGGTATCGACCGCCGGCTTCGCGACGGGGTGGAGAAGGGACTCGTCGTCGAACACCGCCTCCAAGTATTTCTCGTTCGCGGTGTGCACGGCTTCACCGAGCGCGGCGGATGCGTGCTGCGGAGTGGGGAGCCCCACGATCTTGTTCCAGTACCACTTGCGGTTGCAGCCGCCTGGGTGGTGGAACGTGCTGATCTGGCTTGCGCTGACGTGGGTGAGGGTCTTCACGGCGCGCCGATACAATAGTTCATCTTACCTCCTGCTTGGTGTTGTATCCGTAGCTGCTCTGTACGTCAAGCAGCAGGGGCCTTTATTTCGCTGCGTATGGAACGATGACCCTCGGCCCGGTAACCGCCGGCATGCTGGCCGGGCGGCGGTAGAGCGTACCCGTCGGGCCCTTGGCGGTGGGGCATCCGACCTGGTGCCGGAGGATCTGCCCCACCAGCGCCTTCTCTCCGTGCGTCAAGTCCCCGGTCTGCCGGCCGAGCGCCTGCCGCATAACGTCCACTGCGCTGAAGGGCTCCGCGCTCTTGCGCCCCAAGACGTAGGCGTGCACCACCTCGACCCACGGGTGCGACACCTGGAAGCTGCTCGTGATGCGCTGGAGCCGCTGCGCCTCGTCGGTCCCCTCATCGAACCACCACTGCTCGCCGGCCTTGTACCGCACCGCCGCCTCGGCGAACAGCTGCTCGCGCGCGCCCGCAATCCACTCAAGGTCCGTGCGCGAGATGTGCACCGGCTGGTACCGCCGCGAGCCGGTCGGGTCGTTCAGGAACTCGTCCTCGTTGGTCGTCGCCGCCATCACCGTCTGCCGGAGGTGGTCCTCCGACCGCTTCGCGTACGGCGCGCGGTAGCTGTCCTTCGCGCTGGACATCCACGACTTCGCCTTGCTTGCCTCGGCCTTCTTCACGGAGTGGAACTCCGCCAGCTCGTACAGCCACTTGCCGCGGAGCTGCATGAAGCTGTCCTTGTTGGCGAGGTCCAGGTCCGTGCTGCCGTACCACTCGTCCCCCGCCAGCGTCTTCAACGCCGTGGACTTCTTGGCCCCCTGCTTGCCGACGAGCACCAGCATCGTGTCGACCTGCGCGCCCGGCCGGTAGATGCGCGCCACCATCGAGAGCAGGAACCGCTCGCCGACGATGCGCACGATCTGCTCGTCCTCCGTCGGGCTCGCCCCGAACCCGGCGTGCATCAAGTCTTCCATCCGAGCGGTGCCGTCCCACGTCAGCCCTTCAAGCCACTCACGCACGGGGTGGAAGTGCCGGCGCTTCGCAACGACGCGCATGCACTCGAGCACCAGGTCCGTCTTCGTGTCGAGGCTGTAGTCGTAGGAGAGCTTCGCCGTCAGGGCGGTGCCGAGTTCCTCGGGCAGCACGCAGCGGTCGACGCACACGTCCATGCTGAAGTCGTCGTAAGCGAAGCGGCTGCTCCACCGCGGGTCGCCCTCCAAGATGGCGAGCGTGTTCCCCAGCGTGGCGGCGGGGCGCCCGTTGGTCTCCACCCGCAGGGCCTGCCACACGGCAGGGTCCGCACCCGGCGGAAGGCCGGCGACGGAGGTACGAGCGCGCGCGGCGGCGAGCGTCTTCTCGGCGCGGACACGCTGTCGCTCGGCACGGCGCTGAGTTTCCTTCGCGTCGCCGAGGGCCTTGACCGCCCGCGGCAGGTCCTCCTCGGAGGCGATGGCGGTGGGGCTGCGCAGGTAGCGGAGGCGCTTCTTCGCGGCCTCGACGGCGACGAGGGCTTCGTCCTCCTCGACGCGGGCGGCATCGAAGGCGGCCTGCACCTCCGCGATGGCCGCTTCAAGGTCCTCCGCGATGGTCTCCTCCGGCGCGCGCTCGGGCGCGGGAGTCCGCGTCTCGCTCTTTCCCAGCACCACGGGGCTGGTGACCTGCAAGGGGCACCCGGCGCACGCCTTGGACAGCATGCGGATCTCCCGGCACGTCCGCGGCCCGCTCTCCGTCTTCGCACGCTGGTACTTCGCCTCTGCCTCGTCGTAGCTGTACCCGGTGTACGGCTTAGAGAGTTCGTGCGCGAGGTCGTCGCCGCCCTTGCACCGCGCCACGATGGACAGCCCCGCGTACCACTCCGGCTCGGGGAGGTGCGCCGCGTCGGCGCGGACGTGCGCCATGAACTTGCAACGCGACTCGATGAGCGCCAGGTCCTCGCGCTGCTCGGCGCGCTCGATGCCGGCGTAGGGGGAGTCCGCTCCGCCGCCGGTTGGTGGCCTTGGGGGCAACACTCCGGCGGCGGGGGATCTCGTACCGGCGTGGCCCACAGCGCCTTCCAGGGCGGGGCCGGTCGTAGAAGAGGTCGAGCGGCTGGGGGGCCGGGTCACAGGTAGGAGGTCAGCAACCCGACCCACACCCAGCCGCTCGCCTTCGTTGTAGCCGAACACCGGGGATGCGTCAAGGTCGGTACGGTGCGTGGGCAGATACCACGCGCGGCTCGCGTCTTTGCACGATGCGTCGATGCGCGGGTCGAGGCCGTGTGCCCACATCCACAGCGCGGCGTGCTCCTCCACGGTGACGGGGCGCCCAAGGGGGAGGATGACGCGGTAGCTGCCGGGCGAGTACGTCGAGTGGACGGCGTGTTCGTACGTCTCCCAGCGGTCCATCAGTTCGCCGGGGTCGAGGATGCCGGCGCTCTTGCTGTCGTAGTCGAGGACCAGCGCGCAGACGGAGACAACGTTGGTCTTCGCCCGCCGCCCGGTGAAGGTGGCGGGGGACCACAGCGGGCCGTCCTTGTCCTCCCCGGTCACGGTGCGGAAGTCGTTGAAGTCGGAGGGGAACGCGACGGTGGCGGACTGGGGGGTGTTGTCGGTGGCGCGCGCGAAGAGGGAGATGGAGAGGTTCAGCACGTCTACGCCCAAGCGATGTAGGCGGAGCGGTCCCCGTCAAACAGCATGGCAGCCAGGTCGAACGTCGGGACGTGGCGAACGTCTTCCCACACCTCCGTAGGCAGGGGGTGGGTCTCCGTCAGGGGTTCTTCGGCGACGCCTTCGGCGACCGGGGGCACCGGGTCGTTAGGGGTACGGGGCATGTGCTGACCTCCAAGTTCAGGGCTATCACACGGGCGTCCAGTTGGGCAAGGGCTTCGGCGTCGAGCCGCAGAAGCTCCTGGATGCGCTCGGTGTGGTGGACGAGGGCGTAGAAGCAGAGCCACGCGGTGCGTCCGTAGAAGTGCGACCGCTCCACGGCGCGGAGCGCGGCGTGCAGGTCGTCGGACAGGGGCAGGAGGACCTGCCGGGCGGCGGTCTTGAGCGTTGGGTACGCCACCGGCGCCGGCGGCGGGCGCTCGCAGGCAGCGCGTACGGCGGCCGTGAGCACCGCGCGCCGCGTGCCAGGTACGCCAGCCGCGACGTGCAGCACAGCAGCAGGGGCGTTGAAGGCGCGCGACGGCATCTTGACAAGGCTCCCGCTCTGTTGTATCTGACTCACATGCGTACGTCAACTCGTTCCTCTCCGCCGCCTCCCGAACCCCTGACCACCGCCGAACGCCGTCAAGGGTGGGTGCTCGCCATCGACCCCGGCCTGCGCGCCGTCGGCGTCGCGCTGTTCAAGGACGGCGCACTGGTCCGCACCGGGGCGGTGCGCGGGCCGCCTCCCCCCGTGCGCGGGCCGGCGGTGTGGAGCTTACTCGCGGCGTCGGTGTACGAGTGGGTGAACGGGACCGTCGCCGGCCCCTGCCACATAGTCGTTGAGACCATGCGCTACGACCACTCCTCCCGCAAGGGCAGCGCGGAGGATCTGCTCGAGGTGCAGGCCGTCGGCGCCGCCATCGTCGGCCGGCTCGCGGCGGACTGCTGGCAGGCGCACGAGGCGCCCGCTCACCAGTGGGTGCACGTCCCTCGGCACATCTTCGCCGCGCGGGTGGAGGTGAGCCTCCGCGAGTCGAACGAGTGGGACAAGGTGACGGTGCCGAGCCGCGCCACCGAACTCAACGACGCGATGCACGCCGTTGGTATCGGGCGTTGGTGGCTGCGGGTTTAGTTACCCCACAACCCAGACCAGCAGCGCCAGGGCGACGAGCCACCCCCACCAGCGCAGCGGGGTCACGTCGTCGTACTCGATGCGCTCTACCCGGCTGCGCCCTCGGATGCGGCAGGGCAGGGCATCCGCGAGGGTGGGGTGAGCGTGGCCGCAGGTGTCCCCCGCGGTGCCGGTGACGGTGTAGGTGTGGCGCCTCAACGCTCGGCCCCGCCGAGCAGGGCGAGCGCGGCGCGGGCCTCACGGGCGCCGCAGGTGCAGCCCTGCTCCCAGCAGGCGGCGATGCGGGTGAGGATGGCGCGCACCTCGTCGAGCGCGTTGAGGGACACGACGGCGCGCGCGACGAGCGCGTGCCCGTCCGGGGCACCCGTTGCGTCCGCGAACATGACGCGCTCACCGTCAAAGGCAGCGCCGTAGTCGTATGTCAAGGTCGCCATATTAGTACCCCCCCGTCAACGTGACTTCCCAACGCCCGCCCGCTCCAACCTTCGCGGCCTTGAAGGTTACACCCTGCTTGACAAAGCCGGCCAGGAGTTCCGCCAGTTCTTCGATGCTGTCGACGAGTACGATCATTGGTATCTCCGTGTGTGTCAGTTGATGCGCTTGTTCTTCGTGAAGAACCCCGGCGCCGCGTGGATCTTCTCGACCAGCCCGCGCGCTGTCGTCTCTCCGCCGGTGCCGGGGCGGCGCCGCCGCTCCGCCGTCGGGGGCTGGCCGAGGCTGGTGCCGTCGGGGAGCACCACGTCCACACGGGGCGCGGGCTCGCCGTACAGGTCACACGCCGTCACGACGAGCGCGTACTGCGGGAGCACCACGCGCAGCCGGAGCCGGCACTCTGCCGCGTGGTAGTGCAGCTCCGCGTGCAGCGGCGCCCCGGCCAACGCCTCGCACACTGCCTGCGCCACCGTCGCCACGTTGAAGTCGGACGGGTACCCAGCAGGGTACACCGCGAAGACGGCGCCCGGCGCGCCGCGCTCGGCCACCAGCACCCGCCCCGCCGTCGTGCCGGTGCGGCTCGCGCTCCGAGGGTCGTACAACTCCGACCACACGGAGGCGGTGGTGGCCGGGCTGAGCGAGGCGAGCAGGTCCGCGCCGCGCGGGAAGCTCCGAGCGTACCGCTCGACGAGCGCGCGGAAGCCGGACGCCTCGAACGGGGAGGGCTCGTAGTCCGCGCCGGAGGCGAGCCGGCCGTCGACGGTCAGCGTGAGGCACCCGTCGGGGGCTTCCCATGCGGCGGCCCGGCGCTCGGCGTCGATGAGTGCGGCGAGCCGGTCGACCACCGCAGGCAGGGGGCCTGCGGTGTGCAGGTCAGGAGGAGGGGACAGGAAGTTCACAGGGTCTCCGGGAGGGCGGGGAGGTGTCCCCACTGGTCGGCCATAGCTTGCGCGATGCCGGGGAAGGTGGTGCTACGGATCTTCCAACGGTCGGGGGAGGGCGGGAGATTGTACCACTTCGGAAGGGAGTTCCCGCCGGAGGTTACATGCCGCTCCCCCTTGCCGACGATGTTGGTAGCCGTCAGGTGTGGCAGGTTCTTGAGCCAGAGGCACGTCGTCTTCGTCGCCTCGTGCCCGAACTGGTACGGCTGGATGATCTGGTCGGGCTTGCGCCACGTCGTCGACACGATACCCACCGGGTTCTCGATGGCGATGCGGGGGACGGGCGCCGTCGCCAGCAGCAGGAAGAAGTCGATGCCCTGCTGCTGTCGGCCGTCGGCGCGCTTCTGCTCGAACCACTTGGCGCCGGAGTTGGCGAGGTGCGTGCAGGGTGGGAACCCGACGAGCAGGTCCCAGCAGTCGAGGTACAACAGGTCCCGCACGTCGCCGGTGTGGTGCTCGCCGGGCGTCTCGCTCGGCAGCAGGTCGCACGACACCGCCATGTGGCCGCCTCGCGTGAAGGCGTCGCGCACCGCCCCGCTGTACTCGCACGCGATGAGGACGTTCATTCCCCCGCCCACACGTCAAGCAGGACGGAGCAGGGGTCGTCGAGGTGCGCGCACACCTCGTCCATCCGAGCGTCCGCCAGCACGGCCTCCTCCGGCGTGAACAGGGGGAGCCCGGTAGCCGACCGGACGATGTCCGCCGCCGGGTCGTCGCAGTGGTACGAGTACCCGGCGGCGTCGAGGGCGAGCAGGTACGCGCGCGCCTCGGTGGCGGAGGTCACGGGGCGGGAGAGGAGGTCAAGCATGGTTGCCTTGTGGTGCGCTTGCGCGCGGCGGACTCGTTCGTTGCGGCGGTCCCGCACGCGGATCGGCGGGCGGGTGTAGACGTGCTCCTCGGGGAGCCAGCGGGGGAGGCGCCGGGCGTCGAGGGTGCGGGCGTGGAGCAGGGCAGTGGCCCGAACGTACCCGCCGATGGTGTACCCGGCGAGGTGCGCGGCCCGGCGTACCTGCGCCATCTCCGGCACCGTCAGGCGGACGTTGGCGCAAGCGTCGGCGACGTGCGCGGGTACGCGGCGGTTCACCACGCCCGCCGAGCGCGCGCGCGCAGCTTGCTCACGAGGGCCTCGCGCGCGGCCTCGTTGCGCTGCTCAAGGTCCCGGTCGGCGTCGATGGCGGCGCGGGCGGCGGCGGCCTCGTTGAGCGGGTCGCAGGAGCGGCAGCTACAGAGCGCGCGCCCGAGGGTGCAACGGGGTGGCATCACGACCGCCCCTCCCGCGCGTCGAGCACGGCGCGCGCGGCGTCGGTGGCCTCGTCGCACCAGTCGATGTCCTCGGCGGACACGCCCATGCGATAGCTGGGGCGGGGCAGTTCCCGCGCCTCCACGTCGAACGCCTCCGCCGTGTAGTAGTCCTCGTCGGGGTCGTCCGTTCCGAAGTCCCGCACGTTGCACTCATCTACCCATGCCTGACCGAAGGCGTCCGCGTACGCCTCCGTGTCGAAGCGTTCGGGGAACACACCGCACGCGCTCGACCCGTTGTCCCACTGGACGGCGTACTGCGCCATCTTCAGCGGCGCGTTGTCATCGTCCCAGCTTACGCCGTGGCCGATGGCGGACATCACGGCGTAGTGCCCCCAGCAGCGGGCGGTGGCTTCGAGCACCGTGGCCGCCTTGTTCCGCCAGTAGCGGGCCACCGTGTCACCGGCGGGGTCCTCGACCCACCACACGATGGCCGGCGCCGGGTCGTACCCCTCGGCGGCGTCGAGCACAGCGGCGTACAGGCGGACGGCGGCGGCGCGCGCGGCCTCGGCGGTGTCGTCGCTCGGCTCGGGGTGGTCGGAGTAGTTCCCGCCGGGGCGGGGCTTGTGGGGGTGCGGCGTACCGGCCTCGTCGCAGGTGTCGCAGGCGTTCGCGAACGCGAGCATGCTAAACGTGCTCGACATCTCGTCGAGGATCCACGTCGCCACCCGGATGTGTTCCCGGATGTCGAGATCGTCGGGGTGCGCGCCGGAGTGCGCGGTGATGGCGGTCAGGATGGCGGCGTAGGCGGCGGGCGTGGTGTCGGGGGACATGGGAACCTCGAGGGCGGGGTGGGGACGGGGTGGGGTCAGTAGACGATGATGCGGGCGCCGTCGAGAGCGACCCGGACGATCTCGTCGGTCGGCTCGCCATCCTCCCCGAGCGGGTGGCCGACAAGGAAGCACGGGTACCCGGCGTCGGGGTCGTCGGACTGCTCCACGCGAAGCACGATGAGGTCCTGCGTGGCGCCGGCGGTGTCGGTCACGCTGACGGTCAGGCCGACGAGGACGCCGAGGATATGGGCGACGGTGTCGCCGTCGGTGCCGGAGTCGGCGCCGAAGCCGAGCGTGACGTCACACCAAGAAGGGACGGGGAGGGTGAACATGGGAACCTCGGGGCGTGGTGGGGACGGGGTGGGGACGGGCGGCGGTGGCGTGGCCCCGAGCGTGAACTCGGGGCGGCGCCGTCGGCGCTCGGCTACTCGGTCGGGGTGGCGGGATCCTCCTCCTCCTCCTCGTCGTCGTCGTTGTCCCTCTCCTCAAGCTCGTTGTCCTCGTCCTCCTCTTCGACCTCGTCCTCGACCTCGTCTTCGTCGTCGTCGGTGCGGCAGTCGCGGCAGTCCGACGCGCCGCACACACCCTCGCCGCAGCCGTACCGGTAGCGCCGCCCGCCGCCGCCCTCGGCGCGAGCATCAGAGCGCATGTCTTCACGCCCGCCGGCGTAGTCGTAGTCGTACATTAGAAGCTCCGGATGGTCTGGAAGGGGGAGAAGCCGCAGTAAGTCAGGACGCTTGCGATCGTGGCCGTCGTGTCCGCGTTCCACTCGGCGCCGTCGGGGTTGCCGCGCGGCCAGAGGGCATCGGCCACGATGGCGATGGCATGCGACGCGCGGGCGCCGGCGCAGTCGGCGTCGGTCGGGAGCCGGGCGGCCTGCTCGGCGCACCACGCGGCATCGGCGGCGGCGGGGTCGGTCAGGGTGTCGAAGGCGTACGCGGTGATAGCGCACACCCCCTCCCCCTCCCCGCCGCACTCGGAGAAGCCTTGCGTCGTGGTGATAGGGGCGTGGCAGGCGGAGCAGATAAAGGCGTGCATAGGGATCCTCGGGGGTTGGGGCGTGGGGTTAGGGCAGGGCGGCGGCGGCGGGGGTGAGCCGGGCGAGCAGGGCGGCGGCTTCGGGGTCGGTGGGGGCGAGCCGGGCGAGCAGGGCGCGCACCCCGGCGAGGACCGCGGCCACGCCCACCACGCCGTCGAGGGCGTTGACACACACCACGGCCCGCTGAGCATTAAAGTACGTGGCGCGGTCACCCTTGCGGGGGCCGCCCTCCTCGGCGGTGAGGATCACCCGGCCGTCGGCGTCGAGGA
>Ga0181348_1000547_pt1 | contig 16457 bp, 21 predicted proteins | sample Su13VDMM110DN_FD_130092 | JGI IMG/M metagenome (GOLD analysis project Ga0181348, IMG submission 130092) | Freshwater viral communities from Lake Michigan, USA - Su13.VD.MM110.D.N | ecosystem: Environmental > Aquatic > Freshwater > Lake | place: USA: Michigan | collected 2013-07-16
AGATGTTACAGTAGTTCCAGCAAGAGAGCCTGTTCTGCTAATTGCTTTACCTATTAAAAGCTGTTTATGATTTGTTACAGTTGCCATTTTTTGTTTTGTTTGTTATTATTAATACTAATTTATATTTATGTTTATTAGAAATTTCTGAATATTTTTGCTGTAGTAGTAGTTATATATACTAAACTAAAGCTTCCTACTGCATTTGCTGTAGACACTGTTAATGTACCACCTCCAGTAATTACATAAGCAGAAGCTACTGTAATACCTGTGTTTATTCCTACAGTTACTGTATTTGCTCCTGCTGAGTTATCTACTATAAAGTTTAGTACTGTACCTCTTACTGGAACTATTCCTGCTAAAGCTAGAGCTGTATTAATGTTTGTTACTGTAGGTAACTGTAGAGCAACTGCTGCTGCTGAAGTTGAAGTAATAACACCAGCAAGTAATTCTGCTGCTGTAGCTGTAGCTGTAGCATTAATTGCTGCTGCTGTAGGTAAAGTTATAATGTTACCATCTTTTAATACTACACTATCTACATTAACACCGTATTCTGAAGTATATTCAGAAATTGTATTTGCTAATAAAGCTCCATTTGCTGATGCTATTCTGTTTACTATATTTATTAATGTGGTTAGTTCTAATCTTGTAGCTGATAAGGCATCTACAGTATTAGTATAGTTAACTGCATTAGGACTTGCAAGGGGTTTTGCTATCGGCATTTTATATATTTTTTAATAGTTAATACTAATTTATTTAACAAATGTACTTATTATATATGATTTTATAATTAAAATAATTATTTATTTTTGTGTATTGTAATATAGCTTAATTAGTAGTTTTTTGTACTATAAAGAATTTAATGGTTGCTGCTGCATTTAATGTTGTAGTAGCACTAGCATTGTAAATATTAAATACACAAGTATTTGCAGTTACAGTAACTTTATTTAATACTATAGCACCTCCAGCACCAGCATATTCTATTGAAGCATATACATGAGTATTAGTATCTATAATATAAGAGTTAGTTAATGTTATTGATGTTGATGCTAGTCCAGCAGTAGTTAATCCTGCTGTAGTAATTACTCCAGATATTTCATTTATAGTAGGAGTATTACCAGCAGTAGTAGTAGCTGATTCCAGGTTTACTGGTTTATTATTAGTTAGTTCCATTATTCTTTAGGTGTTTTAGCATCATATTCTGCTGGTTGATAATCTTTAACAGCAGCTCTAGCTGCTTGTACTGTTTTTTTAAGTATTTCTAAATGTACTTCATCTGATAATTGAGATACTGTTGCTGTAGCTAGTCCAGTTAAATCTATTGGAGTAGGTTTTGCTATGTACCTAAAATGATATCCTGTAATATTATAAGTACCATCTGTTATTAATTCTTGTTGTCTTCCTGTAATACGCATTCTCCATACTTTTCTATTAGTAGGTCTGTTAAAAGGGTCAGAAACTAATTGTTTATATTCATTATGATTAGTTTCATAAATTTCTAGTTTTAAAAATTTAGTAGTATCACAAGGGTCTACCATATCTGTAATAGCTTCCTCAAAAACAGTGAACCAAAAAACATCTGAATAGTCTGTTGGTCCACTTGTTATTAAGGTATTAGGCAATGTAACAAAAACACCATTATCCATATTTAATAATGGATTATATACTGCTGGAGTTAATATGTCATTTTTAACTAATTCTCCTAAATCTTGTATTCTTTTTTCTGTTTCTTCAAATCCTTCTCTAAGAATATTAGATTGAGAATTATAATATGACTTAACTAACAATTCTTGCTCTTGTGATGCAAAAATTGAAATTTCTGTAGGTTCCCAACTTGGTAACTGTAAAGTAGAAACTTTATCGTATAACATTAGAAAACCTGTAAGAAATTCTGCGTTAGTCATATTTTATTTATTTAACATTTTTAATCTGTGCTTCTAGTAATAATTTAACTTCTTGATTTAAAGTATGTTCTAGATATTCTACAGCTTCATTTAAATCTTTACCAATTGATTCTCCTCCTTTAATTGCGTACCCTCCTCCAGCTTTTCTTTCTAGTGCATTTGCCATTAAACATCTTTCAATAAATATTTTAGTATTGAATTGTTTATCTTTAACAATAGCTAAGAAATTTTTAGGATTATTATCAATTAATTTACTTATTTCAGATTTTAAAAACTCTTCATCATCAGTAGTAACTCTTTTACCAGCTACTCTTAATATATTACGCATTTTAAATTTATCTTCTTCAATCTTACCAAACTCTTTATAAACTTCTTTCATCAAGTCAAGTTTAGTAGCATTTTCTTTTTGCTCCTCTCCTTCATTAACTAAAGCAAATCTGTATTCTCCAGATTGTAGTCTTGCTTCCCAAGATGGCGCAATTCTTTTATCTGTTTTTAAGATTAACCATTTAAGGTAATCAACTGGATTATTTAAATCTAAATCAATTCCTTCTTTTTGAATTTTAACCCTAAACTTAACCCAAAATGGAGTATCTTTTCTATAAAAAGACATTTCTCCTGGCTTAAGCTGCATTTCATTCTCAAAGCACTCTTGCTCTTCTCTTGTTAGTATTTGTTTTAACTGGTTCTTCTGTCTGTCAATTCCTAAGTCTGTAGAAAATACAGCTCCAGTAAACATATATTCTCCATCATGTCCTTTACCAAGAGGAGAACCTAATCTTACAATTGGTACTATTTTAACTTTCTGATTCTTCAGAATGTCATTAATTGTTAACTTGCGTTTTGTTATTACTTCCGTTTCCATTGTTTTTGTTTTTTATTATAACAGAGTTGTTATAATCATTATTAAGCTTTATTCAAAGAACTATATAAAAATAGCTACTCCAGTTTTTAGTCTAGAGTAGCTATTTAGTTTTATTAATTACAAGTTAGGAATCATACGTGCAATTCTCATTGGATTGTGAACTTTCAAACCAACTGTTGATTGACGAACTACTTCATAACCATCTACTTTAGATACTTGCATTTTTGGTTTAGCACCACCACCTGGAGTAAAAGGGTCACGCATACCTGGTAAATAACCAAATAAATCTACAACACCTTTAACTTGTACTTTTTGGATGTTTGGTTTACCTTGTTGAGTACCAAAATCTAAGATTAGGTATTCGTAAGAAGATAAAATACCTCCATCTGGGTGAGCTACATCACACAATGATACATCATCCAAGAAAGGAATTAACATACACTCAATTTCAATACCATTGATGAAAGCATATCTCTTGAATTGACCAGAGTAACCCATGTCAAATCCTTTTCCAGTAATACGAGACTCAGTTCTATTTGGACCATAAGATACAGATTTAGTTTCAATTACTTTGTGTAATTGTAACAAACCATATTCTCCTGAGCCAAAAACAAATTTACGAGAATCTTCAGGAAGTTTACCTACTGACAAAGACATTAAGATTGCAGATACAACATCTAAATCCAATGTATTATAGTAGTGAACATTTGAAGGCGCAATTTGTTGGTAAAGACCAGCACCAGCAGTAATGTGGTAACCTGATTCTCCTTTATTAACATAAGTATTTTGAGCAGTCTTGTTAGAGATACCCCAAACACATGTCATTGCTTTCATACGTTTGAAATCTACTAAGAAGTCATAATCTAATTTACCAATCCAAGTCATATGACGTTTTCCAGAAGCATCTACAAAGTAGAATCCTAGAGGCGCATTTTCTTTTTGGTCAATCATGTTTCCTGGTACTGCATATTCTTTTTTAATCATTGAACAAACATTCTGCATTCTAAATGGAGAACTGAAAGACAATGAACTAGAACCACGACCAGAAAGTGTTTTTTCAACATAAGCACCCATCTTTACATATTTATTTCCAGCAGACAATAAAGCTGTGTCCATAAACAAAGTAGGGTCACCTGTCATTAATTCTACAGGATAAACCCAGTTAGAACCATTTGGTTTTGGGTCTCCAGTAATACGCAATTGATATTTTTCTTTTTCTGTGTAACCAGTTCCAATAACATCAATAGCTTCAAAAATACGGTCAACAAATTCTACATAGAATGTAGAGTTAGCAATACCTGGATTAGTAGGTTGTGCTGCCATTGTTGAATCATAATATTGAACAATAGGTATAGATTTAAATGCAGACTGTGAGTTTAACATCCACTCAAAAGGCGCATCCCTCTCAATTTCTAGAACTGGGAATTGGTCAATAAATCTATCTAAATCTAGTGAAAGGTTAACATCATAAATGTTATCCAACACATCATTTAGCATCACAGGATTAGAACCAAACATATTAAATATTTGGGTTTCTGTGGTCAATCCAGACCAATCTTTTGGGCTGAACTTCTGTAGTGGTGAAATTAAATTATTACTCATTGTCTGTTTTTGTTTTTATATTTGGTTAAGTTGGTGTTCTATTTTTGTCTGTGGGCCCAAGCTGCTTCTGCTTCTTTGTTTGTGTTTGTGTTTAATGTTGCTGTTTGCCCTGTTTTATTTTGTTTTGCTTTTATTGCTTCTTCTAATTGTTTTTCTAAATTTTTAGTCATTGCTGTTTCTACTTTTTTAGTTATAGCATCAAATTTACCTTCAAACAATCCTTGTTTAATAAAGTAATTAAGTTTCATATCAAAAGAAATTGGGTCTACTTCTCTAGCTTTCATTGCTAATGTTATTGCCTGATTTCCTCTATATTCAAGTGCTGTAGTTAAACTTTGATATAAATCTTTTTGCTCTTTTTCAGTAATCTTTTTTCCTGGTATAATCTCTTTAGTAGCTTTTACAACATCATCAACTTTTTTTAGCATACTTTTATTATACTCTTCTTGCTTTAATTTATTGTTATCTACTTCTTTTTTAATTTCTTCTTCTTTATCTACAGCATACCCTTTTAGTTCTTCTAAGGCTTCTTTAGCTAAATCTTCTAATTCTCCTAAGTCTTCTAGTCTAGATATTTCTTTTTTAATTCTTGCGTCTTTAAAAGCAGTAGTTTCTTTATAATGTGCTTCTACTATTTTTTTTTGTAAATCAACATCCTCATATAAAGTAGAAGCATCAATGTTGTTATACATAATCTGCTCAGATTTTATCTTTATCAAATCCATTAGAGGTACTCCATCTTCATAGTTATTTACAATATCTTGAATTACTTGTGGTAATCCTTCTTTGTATCCTTCTACTTCTGAACTGATTATAGTCTTAAAGGTTTCTATCATAGAATCCTTATCAGTAAAATCAATTTCAGTTAATCCCTCTTCTTTAAAGAACTCAGAAACTGTTTGAAAAATAGAAGGAGTAAGATTGTTTTCCTTTCCATTTTCATTAGAATTTTCAGCCTTTTTATCTTTTTCAAATAACTTAGCTGGTTTTTCATTTGCAATCTCTTTGTCTTTTAATTTTGCTGCCTCATCATCATCAGTGGCTGCTACAAAGTCATTTTCTAGTTCATCTAAAGTAAAACCTACTTCTTTTGTTGGCTCTTCTTTATTTTCAGATTCTTCTAGAACTACTGCTTTTACTTCCGTTTGATTTTTTAAAGATGCTTCAAATTCATCTTGGTTAATAGATTCTCCAAATATTTGAGAATCTAAACCACTAAATATTCCGTTTGTCATAATTATTGGTTTGTGATACAAAGTACTTAATTATTTTTCAATTAATTATACTTTATATCTGGTTAATTGTTGGTATTGTAATATAGCTTATTTATGTTAATTATAATTAAAAAAATTATTAATTTTTTTTGTAGTACTCCATTGAATTATGTAACTGGTGAATACAGGAAGCTACTTGGTCAACAAACACCTCATCCTCTGAAAGCTCATCATAGCCTAGCTTATACAACATAAAGTGCGTAAATTCATGATAAAAAGTTTGTTCTATATTATCTTGTGCGTGAGGGTGTTTCTTTGTATTTTCTTGTATTAATATTTTATTCTCTTGAGGTAGACATAATCCATTACACTTTTTTCTTTGATAGAATAAAGCTTTTCTCATATCTACAGAAATCTTTTGTCCAAATAGTTTAAATGAATTAGGTATTTCCATTATCTGCCTTGACCCTTATACTTGGGTGGTTTAGGATTATGTTTATTATATTTCCTTTTAGCTACTCCTTCTCTTCTTTTGTTTCCTGCTAGTTTAGTACTTACTGGTGCTTTTGCCACTTGTTTGTTTTTTAGTTTATTTAGTTTTTTTTGCAGCTTGTCCTGCTTTAAATTTTTCTAATTGCATTTTTTTATTAGCAAGTTCTAAATCTGCTTTATGCTTTTTGTTAGATAAAAGTTCTTGTGATTTATTTTGAATTTCAATTTGTTTAAGTTTTGCAGCTTCTATTTGTTGTCTAGATTCTAATTCTTTTTTCTTGAAATCCATTTCTTTAGAATGTTTAATATTATCATTCATAAGTTTAGATTGGTTCATAAATTGTTTAGAAGCTAAATTTCTTTCTTTTATTCCTAATTCTGCTGCTTTAGATATAGCTTCTGGATTAGGGCCTTCATCCATTCCTAAAGATGTCATTTCAGAAATTCTAATTTTAGTATCATTATCTGCATCAATTTTATAATGTGCTAATTCTAACTTTTCTTTTTCTAGCAACATAGTTTCTTGATGGATTTGTGTTTGCATTTGTTGAGCTTGTTGTTGTAATTCCATTGCATGTTGTTGTTCTCCTTGAGCCTGTTGTGCCTGTTCTTCTTTATTCTTAGTAATAGAAGCTTCAATTTTACGTCTAATAGAACTGTAAGATTTATTAGAGAATATATCCATAGTTTGAATAAGGTCTACTGCTCCAGTTTGAAGAGCTATTTCTGCTGCTTTTCTTAATAACTGTAGTGATTCAGCATCTGCATTAGCATCTCTTAGTACAAATCCATAATCGCATTCATTAATTAATTCTCCATCTATCTTAAAGATTTCAGTAGTTACTTCGTCTGAAATATATTGTATAGTTTTATTATCGTTTCTTAAACAGTATTTAGCTGCTTCTAATAGTGCTCTATAAACTCTAACTTTAGTATCATCATGTTGTTGAAAATACCATTCAGTAATAGTAGAAGAAGCAATCTTATTTTCTTGTGTTATTCCTAACCCTTGATTAGAAGATACTTGAGTACCTCTTCTTTGTGGAGTAATACCAGTAATTTTATCTAGTTGGTTCTCTATATACTGCATCATTTCAATATGTTGCTGTATATAATTACCTAAATCCATATTAAGTACATCAGCTTGGGTATTCATAGTACCTGCTAATTTACCCATAGCAGCACCTTTCTTAGCTTCTTTAAAAGAGTCAGTTACTGCCCATCCTAAAGTCTCTGCATAGTAAATCCATTTATCAGGCTCCCATCCATCAGGTACTCTAGCTAAATCCATGTTAGCAATTTTACCTTTAGCTTTAATAAACGCTAATTCTGTTCTATAAGCATACATAATGTAAGCATATTGATAAGGTTTAGCTAAGTCTAAAAAAGACTGTGGTACACTAGAATTAGTTTTATAGATTGTTCCTACATAACCAGAAGCACATTGTGCTAAGTTATTTAAGCTTCTATATTGTACTGAACAAGGTTGTGTTTTAATTATATATTCATTTGCTATTTGAGTTCCTTCCCACCATTCACCAATCCATATTTTCTTAATTGATTCTCCAGCATCTGCATCTACTGTATAATCTATATGTACTGGTCTTTCTTGTTGGTCTCCAGCCTCATCTATAAAAGTAAGAATAGCTATCTCTCTCATAGACCTCCATTTAACTTTACATACTCTAACATTATTTTGAGTATCAAATGGTGCATAAGAATTGTATCCTGAGTTTAATTGTGTTATATCTATTGCAGTAGTTCCTCCTAAAGGTATAGCAAATAATGGGTTTTGTAATTCATAATTAACCATTCCACCATAAGAAGAAGTCCCTTTATACATAGTTCTTTCTTCTAAGTAGTCTATTTGTGCTGGTTTTAAATACTCATAATAGTCATCAATTACTGCTCCTATTGGTACATATTTTTCTTCAACTATTAAATCTGAATCTTCTATTTTATAACTATCTGGAGCAACTAAGAAGTAAGTATTAAGTGGATTACACTTTCTTACAACTGGTTCATTAGCAATAATATCTATATGGTATATTTCTTCAGAACAAATTAAAGCATCTTCAAACCCTTTAGTAAATAAAGTTTTACATTCATTTTTGTTAATATAGTGGTTTAGTAGCCTTTCTCCTGCTAATTCTCTAATGTCTTGCCATTCATAACTAATATATTTATTAAGTTGGGTAAGTTTTTTTGCTACTTCTTGGTCATATTGTTGTTGTTTTTGTTCTGCTTGTGGGTCTTCTGGAGCTATTTGTGGTTGTTCTAACCCAGCTAAAAATATTTCTTGCATTTTCTGCATAAACATTTCTTTCTTATTAGTTTCTATTTCAGATATAGCATCTTCATTTTCTACTTTTAATGAATAGTCAAATCTTCTTTTAATTTCTTCTCCTACTAAAGATTTAATATAAGGATTAGTTATTGGATAGTTTTTAGGTTTAGCTGGAAAGGTAACATCTTTTAGGGCCATTGGATTCATAATAGACTCCATATCAGAAGGATGTAATCTACCAGCATATAAATCATAATTTATTTGTTTATTAACTCTTGTATTTCTAGAGTATTGGTTATTTTGAAATATAAGTGACTGCCCTCCTTTAACACATTTTTCCCACCACTCTTCTCCTTTTTTAGAATCAGATAACTTTTGTTTAGGCATTACTTGTATAGTCAGTGGAGAATTACTCATTTTTGGGTAGATTTAGTTTAATTTACAAATATAACGGTTTTTAGTTATCTGCTAGTCTTTGTTGTATAATATCTGCCATTATATTGTTTTGTTGCCCATAGTGTTTAGTAAAAAAAGGATGATTAGCCATGTTATTTAATCTGTCTTCTTCTTCTGAAGCTACTAATTTAAATCTATCTTCCTTTAATATCATTAGCATCATCAGGGCTGATACCCTATCAAAGTTACCATCTGAGTTCCAAAAGATTAACTCTTTAAGTAGTGCTATTGATTTGATAGTGTGTGTATTAGTTACTCCATCTTCAGCAGAATAAGCTGCTTCATACATCCAAGTCTTAACTAGTTCTCTAGCATACTTGTTAACTTGTTCAGTAGCTGTAGTACCTTTCATGTTATTACCACTGGAATAAACCATCTTGAGAAGTTGTTGGTCTTTTAGTATCCTGGGTGTATCACATAAAAGGTGAAGACAGTTCTTGTTCTCAAAGTAAGCAAAGAGACCTTTCTTATTATTCTCATAATTAGCTACTGCATTGTAATAGATTAATAATCTTCTTACATTTTCATAGTAATCTTTAGCTGTTTGTGGTCTACCAGTATATTCTGCAACTATTCTATTAGTTAAAGTATTCATTATTAGAACACTACCTAAAGAGTTAGTTTGTGATTCATCATCATCATAAGGGTCAATACCTGCAATGTATACTCCAAAGTTAGGAGTATCTTGATAAGGCATTTCAAATATTTCTATACACCCAGGCATATTCTTATTATCTTTTATTGGAAACTCCCTAATAGGTTCATGTATATAGTCTAGTGAGAACTCTATAACTCCATCAGAAGTTTGTATTAGTTTAGTTTTCCAAATAGCATTAATTTCTGTATTATTAGTTTCTAGCTCAGCCAATCTCTCATTACAGTATTGTGTTGGGAATATAGAACCTTTACTTCTTAGAAATGCTTCTCTATAGTTTAGTGGAAACTGTGTAATAAAATCATGGAAAGCTTTATGGTCAGAACTTCTTTTCTTATTCTCTCTCTCCCATAGTATATCTTCAGTAGCAGCTTCTATATTAGAGTTACCATCTTTGTCCACCATCTCTACTCCATAGTAAACAGATTTAGGGTCTCTACATTTACCCCATCTACCTCTTGCTGCTGAAGAGAATAATCCTATCTTCTTATCAGAATTAGTAGGCTCATCAAACTCTAGCATATTATATTTAGAGGGAGAAGTAAATATCTCTTCAAAATATTGAGAACCATTCTCCATAGAACCAGCAGAACCAAACATTAAACAAGAACCAGTATAGTAAGCACCATCTTTAATAAGTGGTTCAGACATATTGTAAGTTTGTATAATATTAGGGAATACACCTGCTTCATCTAATACTAACCAAGTAGCTGACTTACCTACAGCAGCAAATTCATTTGATTTAAATGTTACTTGTTCTACAGAAGAATTAGTACCTTTCCATACTTTAGTACCTCCTACTTCAGCTTGATATCTAGCTCTTATTTCATCTCTGGTATCTGGATTTCTTTGTTTCTTAAATTCTGTATTTTTGTTTAAGAAGTTAGAATTATCAATAACCATGTTCATAGTATTCTCAGAAAATTTAGAAAAGTATGCTCCTATAAGACAAGAAGATTGTGGAAAGAAAGTAAACTCATAAATACAAACATTAGCTGCTTTATAAGAGTAGCCCTGTCTTCTACCTTTTACTGTTACTACAGATTTTTCATTCTCTCTAGCATATTGCACTAATTGAAAGTACTCCCAATCTAAGTCAACAAAAGAAGGAAACATCTTCTCTTTTTTATTGGTTAGTGGATTTCTAGCCATTATCTGAACAAAGTTTAAATAGAAAAAGTGATACCCATTAATATAGATATCACTAGAATTAGTCATTCCATTTAAACATTTTTCTCTACACTCTTCCCAAAATTCTTTATATTGTGCAGTTCCTGCTGGGATTAGAGTATAAGCTTTATTCTTTTCAAAGTATTCTGCTAAGTATCTAAACTCACTAGTATTATTAAAGTGGTCTACAGTCTTAGTATATGGAGTTTTACTAGCCATTGAGTTCTTTTTAATGCTAAAAACATTTTTAGCTTTCTTTATATTTTTAGTAATCCAGTAAGATAGTATTAATAGATTATTAGTTTTTCTTCCGTATTTATAATTAAATTTCATTATTCTTCAAATATACCAACTGATTTATCTCCTCTTACTTTAACTCCAGAAGATTGTTCTTTCTTACATAAGTCTTTAGCTTCATTAATAGCAGCCATTGCTTTAGGCATTTTAATGATAGCATTTTGTACTTTGTCTATATCATATAAGAATTTACCTGAGTTATCCATTAGTGTATAATCTACTCCTTTAAGATATTTTTCTGTACTCCTTATAGCTACTTCAGCAGCCTCTAGCATTTTCATAGCAGGAGTTACTGTTAAGTCTTTATAAGTTTCTAGCCCAGCTAAAACTGTAGCATCTGGTTTATACTTAATATCTCTAATAATATCTTTCTTTATATGTTCATCTTTCTGACTATCAGTAAAAGAAAAGTATGGAGAGTTATAATCTACCATATACCAAATATAAGTAATGTCGTTATAAGCATTAGACTTATCTTTAGTTTTATCCCTCTTCCATAATTCAGAAAAGGGATAAATTGCTAAAGCTTCTGCTGTTATAATTAACTTGAAATCAACTAGGTCTAGTATACGCATTATCTACTTTCTTTTATTCTCTGTAGTTCAAATCTAAGCCAGAACTTTGCTTCTGTTAAATACTCATTTGATTTTTGTTTAGCTCTACTAAGTTTTAGAATAGTATAATTAGACAAAAAATTATTTACATCTAATCCATCTGCTATAATTGATAAATCCATAGTTAATGGTATTTTAAGTAGTTCTTCTATTTTAGTTCTTAAATAATCTACTTTCTCAATATGTGGAGTATGTTCTTCATACCCAGCTAACATTTCAGAAGCATAGTTAACATCAGCAGTCTTCTCTATATCTTCTTTAGTTTTATACCCAGACTTATAAGGACTTTCTGTTGCTATATATTCTAAACATTTACCTAACCAAGCTTTAGCTAGTAATAGACAATCTATAGATTTATCTATCTCCTTAGAATAATATATGTCTATAAGGTCTGTTTTATTATAAGCATATTCTACATGTGGTTTTAACCCTTTTACTAGTTGAGTTATACCATCTATCTTAACTCTTTGTTCTTTTATCTGTTTTTCCATTATGATAGTGGTGGACTATTACTATAGTCATGTCTAGGGTCATAAATCTCTACTGTTCCTGGTTCTGTAATTTCTAACTTAAGAGCAGATTCATATACTAAACAGAAGTTTTTATCTCCGTTTATCTTTAAGAAAGTTACTCCACCATTAGCTCCACATATAACCTTCTCTCCTACTTTACAGTTTTTAACATCTGGACCAATAGCTGCTACTGTTAGTTCTGTTGGAACATCTTCTGACATTACAATAATACCTGAACTTCTAGATTCCCAAGTTAATAGTATCTGTGTACTCTTAGGTATTACTGTAATCTTTGTTTTTGTAATTTCTTCTGTTTTCATTATACTGCTTTTAAATTATCTACTGAAAGATTATCTGTATTAGCTTCTGTTTCTGCTTGTGCTTCTTTAACTTGTGCTAGTGTATCTTCTAGCATTACTAATTTACCTTGCTCTGTATCATAATACAAAGTTTCTCCTATAAATATACCTTTATTTTTACCTTTCTTAATAAATTCTAAATCCATATCTGTCTCTGGAATAGTAAAGGTAATCTTCATTAAAGCAAATAATAGCTGCACATCTTCAATATTTTTAATATTTGAATGGTCTATTGAAATTTTTTCGTGTTTAATTATTGACATTGTTTTTTATTTTTATTTGTTATTATCTTTCCATTTATTTAAAGGACATTGTTTCTTTGGTGCTCTTACTGCTGCTGATAACCAACATCCACATTGAGTACAAGTATTATTAACATTAGATGTACATGTACTGCAAATTTTTGCTCTTTTTATAGCCATCATTTCTGTCTCTACTGATGGAAAAGTTAAATTCCACCAACCAGCTATTATGTTATTTAACTTACTCATCTATACTATATTTCCAATTTAGTAATGTTTTATGTAAAATATTTCTTTCTTTTTTAGTACAAGTAATCTGTAAAGTAGAGGCATTGGTTCCTATTTTAATTGAAAAGGCTTCTACCTCATTATCATCATTATCATAAAAAATTTCATCTACAGAAGTAATATCTAGTACATCTTGTATTGAAGCTATAAAATCATCTTTAAGTATTTCTCTAATAGTTTCATCTTCTTCTATCTCTTTAAACATTATCTCTTTAGTTATCTTTCTAGTAACTGTGTACTCTGAATCAAACTTTACTCTTATATACTTATCAGTTAGTGTCAGTATTACTGGATTGTTGATTATCAAGTTCACTGTTAGTGGTGGAATTGGTTCTACTGATACTTTCAAGTAGTTCTCTTTTTTTTCTATTATATTCATTTATTCTTTTTATTTTATTAAGTGAAGGATAAAATTTTCCAAATTTGTGTAGTAGTAATACTTTAGGGTCATTATTTAATTTAGCATTCTTAATCATTTTTCTAAGGTATGAGAATTGGGCCCTATTTATATCTTCTATTACATATGCTGGTAAGTTATATTTTTCTGCTAATTTATTTATTATTTTTATTACTTCAGGTTGCAGTACTTTCATTCTTCAAGTTTAAGTTAAAGATTATAGTTACTCCTCCTTTTGTAAAAGGTATTTTATGTTTAATTTCTGTAGTAGTTATAAAACCTTTCTTTCTTAGCTTCATCATAATGTTATTAAATGACTGTACTGAGAATACTGATTTTAAATCTTCAGATATCTTAGTTCTAATTCTAATCTTAGTCTCCTGGTGAAAGGTAATCTTATTAGCTACATCTTCTCCTCTATGTTGGTACATAGTATTAACAGTAAGAAGATTAGATAAAACTTCTATTTCTATAGGGGATAGTTTAGAATCCACTAGAATACTATTAAGTATAGTAAGATACTGCTTGTAAATTAATTCTTCTGTAGTTGGTATATTAATAATCATTTACTTACTATAATTTTTGATTTCTGTATAGCTGTCTTTATATAGTCTATTTCTGCTAATGTTACTTTACCCACATTAAATGATAGTTCATTTATTGTTTTAGATGTTTTACATATAGTTTCTAAGTTACCTTCTAATAAAGTAACATACTTATATATTGACTCTAAATTTTCATTATGTTTGTTTTCCATAATCATTCTGTAGGTAATACTATGTTTTGAATTAATATAAGTAATCCTGTTTGCACAAGTACTTCTTTTACATCATTTACTATAATATCAATAGTACAATTGTTTTTACTTCCAAGTTCTTCTACTAGAGAACCTTCTTTAAAAACTAGTTCTAGTTTTTTTCCTTTTAAATATTTGAATATTTCTTCTTTTGTTTTACAGCTTCCTAATGACATAATTATCTTTGGTTATATAACTCTGTAAAAGTATATAATCAATTTTGATTATGCAAATAAATCAAGAAGTATTTTTAATAATAAGAGTTAAGTATTTGATTTACAAGAAGAAAAAGTTAGCCCTTGCAGATTTAACTACTCTTTATTAGGATTCAAAAACAATTTCAACTAATACTGTCTACATTTCTGCTTACCCCAGGTTCACTTTCTTAAGGTACTACGCATTTTCAGTGTAGTTAAAGAACCTCTATTAGTCTATATGTTTCTTTTTGTTCTTATTGGAGAAACCTCATTTTCACTATGACAGGTTATTAGCCTCAAGCTACTTCTTACAATCCAACTTCTAATCCTCATCTGTATAAAGGATGGTCTACTATGCTGTAGAGAACATACAAAGGTAAGTAAATATATTTGATATAGACAAGAAATATTTGTTAAAGTTTAGTTAAATGGTTGATTTATAGATTAATAAAGTTTAATTGGTCCCAAATATAGTGTTAATTAGGTATAGAATTAGGGTAATTAGTATACAGTTTTAGTATAGTAAAGGTTAATATGTTGGTTATTATACTGATTTTGGGTAGTTTTAGATAATATGTTAGCTAAAAAATTATTTTTTATTTTTTTAAAATTTTATTAAAAAAATGGTTTATGTTTTTAAAGATGTAACCCTCCCCATATACAATACCCCTACTAAACTTTGTGTGGCGACAAACCCCCCACACATCTAAAACCTAGAAACTGTGAAAGCAACCAACGTAATTATCAAAACAATGTCTAAATCAGGTAAAACTTGTCTAATACAATTTGACCCTGTAACTAATGATGGTGAAGAATCACGTCAAATTGGACACACATTTGCTTGGGTTAAAACTTTGGCAAAAGATGAAGTGGGTGATGATTTACCTAACTTTGAGTACCAATGTCTTACACAAGCAACTGATGATGATGGACTACCTGTATTCTACAAGGATACTGATGGTAATCCTACTGCAAAGCCTGTGCTAAGAGTGCAGTACTAGTGAAAGGGCGAAAGCCCTTTTATTTTAAGCTTAATTCAACAAATTGTAAGGTAGGTAGCTTAGGCTACTTATCTTACTTTATTAACTTAATGAATTATAAACCTTAAATACTAGCTAATTACTATAATTAGCGTTAACAAGAACCAGTGAGCAGTAAGTAGGATGTATGATTCTGACTAGCACAATAGATGCTGTTAACCTTACTGCAAGAGTCTGGTTCTTCTTTTAATTAACTTACTCAATCTCTTTATACTACTGAAATTAACAAATAAACCTAACAATTAAAACCTAGAACTAATGAAAAAACCACTAATCTTTGGAAGTAAAAATGGTGTAATTATGTCTATTGAAGACTTAATGAACTATGATGATAAATAAATTAGTAAATTAACTAAGAAAGGAATTATGTGATTGTATTATCACACATTTCTTTCTTAGTTAATCTAATTTACCTTAATTTACTCAAATTATTCTAATAATATAGCTTATTATCCATCTTTTAAACCCTTAAAACCAATAATATGAAACCAACCTTTGATGAATTAGTAGCATCTTATGATACTGCAAAAGCTGAAGTTGCTTTGTTATGGTCATTAATAGCTAGTAGAGAAGATGGATTTAAATATCTATCTTGTTTACGCTGTTATGGTTCAATAACTTGGACACAGCACAGTAATCAATTCACAACTCAAGAACTATGTGATGAATATTACGGAGATAATGGTATTGTAGACATTTATACTACTAATCCAAATCCTAATATTGAAACATATGGAACCATAAATATACTTTCTGAAGAAGACATAATTTCTATGTCTAAGGAAGATATATCTATGTCTAGAGCTATGTGCAATTGGATTACTCCTTAAACCCTAAATAAAATAGGTCAGTTTGTGCTGTAATAACTGTAAAGCACAATTTATTAATGCACCACAACATAGTAATGTTATCATTTCTTTAACTTGATAACTATCTAGTAAGTTACTAGCGTTAGCATAGCTCAGTAGTCAATGCAGGTTTTAGTCTATATACCTTGAAGACCAATATAATGTAACCATAGAAATATGAGAGTTCTAAGTCTCTATAAATACAGAAGATATTATTAACCTTTA
>Ga0181348_1000549_pt1 | contig 16452 bp, 22 predicted proteins | sample Su13VDMM110DN_FD_130092 | JGI IMG/M metagenome (GOLD analysis project Ga0181348, IMG submission 130092) | Freshwater viral communities from Lake Michigan, USA - Su13.VD.MM110.D.N | ecosystem: Environmental > Aquatic > Freshwater > Lake | place: USA: Michigan | collected 2013-07-16
AATGCAGAAGCAACTTCTCGTATTTTTACCATGTATTTAGCCGCTAAGCGTGCTAAGAATGTTGGGCTTGCTAAGTTAAATTTTGGTCCTGAAGTTACGCAAAAAATGCTTGATGACACCATGAAGGCTGTTGAAAACAATAAAGCTACTAAAGCCGCCTTTGAAAAAGCCGCTAACATATACAATGAGTACAACAAAGGTTTAATTAATTTTGCGGTTAAGACAGGCGCTATTCCTAAAAGTATTGGCGCTGAGCTTCTTAAAAACAATGACTACGTGCCGTTCTACCGTCCTCGTGATGACGGGTCTGTGTTTCTTGAGATTGGTGGTGCGCCCGCTATTAAGATTGGTAACTTGGCTGACCAGCCGTACTTGCATGAGTTAGTTGGTGGTGATAAACCGATCTATGATGTGTATACCAGTGCGTTACAGAACACCGCTATGCTTACTGACATGGCTTTACGCAACCTAGCAACTCGCAATACGGCGTTTGCTTTGGGCGATATGGGGCTACTTAAAGTAGGCGAGAAAGAAAAAGGTGTTGGTTTGCACAAGGGCGATGGTCCAAAAGGCGTTGACACTCTTCGTTTTAAAATTGATGGCGAAAACTACTGGGCTACAGTAAACACTAAATCTCTTAAGATTCCTGCTGAGTTGTTGATTAAGGGCATGGAGGGCGTTAACACTTCGTTGCCAAACGCAGTCAAGCTGATGAATATACCGGCTAACTTACTGCGCAAGTGGGTAACAAGAAACCCAGCGTATGCGCTACGTCAGGTAGTTCGTGACCCATTAAACGCCGTATTTACTACTGGTTTAGATACAGTTCCAATCGTTAGCTCGTTTAAAGAAATTAGCAAGATGATTCGTGGCAAGAGTGAGGGTGAGCCTCTTCTCCAACGTCGAGGTATTTTGGGCGGTCAGGTATTAACTGGCACTTCTGAAGATATGACCAAGATTCTCCGTGATGTTACGGCTGGTAAAAAAGGTTGGGAATACCGCATGGCTCAGCTAGACCAACTGGCTATCCAAGGTGATGCTGCAACGCGTGTTGTAATGTACAACAACTTTATTAAACAAGGGCTGTCTGAAATGGAAGCTACCTTGGCTACGCTTGAGTCTATGAACTTTAGTAAACGTGGTATCTCGCCTAGCTTGTTTGCACTGTCTACAATGGTGCCGTTTATGAACGCACAGATCCAAGGTCTGAACGTAATATACCAAGCGTTTACAGGCAAGATGCCGTTTAATGAGAAGTTAAAAGTTAAACAGAAGCTAGTGCAACGGGCCATTATGATGGCTGGATTTACCATGTTGTACGCATCTATGATGCAGGACGACGAGTCTTATCAGAACGCTAATGATGACGAGAAGTATGGCAACTGGTTTTTTCCAAATCCGTTTGGCGATGAGTACATCAAAGTACCTATTCCATTTGAAGTTGGGCTACTGTTTAAAGCTATACCGGAAGCGCTTGTCAACACTATGTTTGGCGACGAAAAAGCCCGTGATGCTGTATCTGCAATCGGTAAAATGGCATGGAATTCTATTCCAATCAGCGGTCCACAGGGTATTAAACCGTTGCTTGAAGTGGCTATCAACCATTCGTTCTTTACATGGCGTGATATTGAATCCGCTAGATTACAACAATACGAGCCGGGCGAGCGTTACACCGAGCGCACTTCTGAGATTGCTAAGATGATTGGTGCCACGTTTAATATTTCGCCTGTTAAACTTGAGTATTTGGTCCGTGGCTATACAGGTAGCTTGCCGTTAGCCATTGTTTCGTTGTCTAATCCAATCTTGCGTTCTTCTGAGGCAGGTGAACAGCCTGAGAGCCGTGGTATGTTAAGTAGCGAAACCCCGTTGATTGGTTCGTTCTTTCAACCTAAAGATGCTGGTGGGCTAATTAACAAAGCCTACAAAGATATGAACGAAATTGTTCAGACTAAGGAAACGTACGACAAGATGATAGAAGAAGGTCGTGAGAAAGAAGCCGAAGATTATGTAACTGCTAACGCCGACATGCTTGGTATGGGTACTATGGCAGGCTCTTTCCGTAAAAAAATGGGTGACTTAACTAGAGCAGAACGCAATGTTAGGGCTGATGGTTCGTTAAATGGCGCAGAGAAACGTGCTGAACTAGACGCCATTCGCCAAGATAAGATACAGCTAGCTAAAGAATTTTCTAGCGCACGCGAGTAAACAAAACACCGAGTTTGCCCTGTACGGTGCCAAACTCGGCTTTACCTATAATGCGGTGGTGAGTGGCGGCGCTTAGCCCTTCACTTTTTGTCTCCTCTAGTCGCAGTGTTGGTATAAAAAACTTCTGTTTAATCTCTAACTTCTGCCACGGGTAGTGCACTTTAACTTTCTTCATCGTCAGGCGTTATTGGTCTAGTAATCTGCATCACGTTGACCCGCATGCTAGGACCACGAGTCTTGGTTAACATATCCTTGCGCACATACTTGACCTTGTAGTTAGGCAACACTTCAATGGCTTCTTTAAAATCCTTGTAGCCAAAACTCATTGATACACAATGCTGTTTGAGTAGTTGCTCTTCAATGAAGTAGTCAATGTGCCCCGGTGTGAAGCCTTTTTCTACACGCCCTGCAATATCCGATCGAGTAAGTGACTCATCAATCACCCCATCAACACCAAAGCTAGCGGCTATTTTGCCCTCGATAGATACTTTGACCATAACAAACTTACCAAAATACTCACGGGTATAGGCGTTCAATACATCCTCAGCCGTACGCTCACTACTATGGATAATCCCACGGGCGCTGTATACCATCATGCGCAGAACTTCTACGATAGGCTTAACTGGAATGTCGATTATGTTTGCATACTTCTTACCAAGCAGTTGTACAACAGCGATGATGCAACTATTACCCGCAGTCCAGTAGCGCTCGTCTTCGTTAGATTCAAACTCTACTTTGAGCTTGGCTTTGGTTTCAGCTAACACCTGCTTGGCGGTTTCCCTATTCCTAACAATCCAGCGAATCAGTTCACGTCCTGCCACACCGAAGTTCTTTTTAAGTAACGACAAAGCTTCGGCTTCTTCGGCTGTCCACTTCAGCTTCTTGTTCATTTGCAGTTCTAGAAGACGGAACATCTCAGCCTGTGATGCGTGTTTACGAGCGCCTGATAAAAAGTCCATGACGTGCGTATTGGATGAGAAAAGCACCAGCAGTTTCCAAGTAGTGTCGTTAATCCGCTCTTCATTAGAGCCCTGTTTCATACGATCTTTACCCTTACCCTGCGTTAAATCTAGCAGGAACTCAGGCAACCACTCAAAGTCGTCACGGCTCTTGTTGGTAGTCTCGTCAATAATGAATGGCAAGCTGTTAAGTAAACCCTGACGCTGTTGCGATGCAACAATAGATGTACTCTGCGTTACACGATACCGCTCAGGATGACCAAAGAAACTAGCCGCTAGTTCAAGCGCCAACGACTTACCCATACCTGATTTGGATGAACCAAGGTGATATACACAGCCGTTATACCCTGTAAAGTCCATTAGGATGGATGCTGGACCAACTAAAGACATAGCCAAGACCTGCCACTCACCCTTGGCAATCAGCATGTTAAAGACCTTTTTCCAGTTATCTAGCGTGCCAGTTGGTTTGGTAGACTGGTTGATGTTATCTAACGCTGGGGTTGGCACGTATATTTCTGTGCCGTTAGGTGCAAAGATACGGCTGTTGTATACGAATGTTTCGTCTTCTTGCCAGCCACAACTACTTGGTATAGGTATAGCCTTCTTATTGGCACTAATAAACTCCACACAGCCACGCACATAGTCAAATAGGTTCTTGTCATTACCAGCACCAAAGGCGGCAATGATGTTCTGATTGGCTAGTGCCTTGACGGTTTCTTCTTTACTGACAATGGATTTCTGAGGGATTAAAACATCAATTGCACCATCAGGACGAAAAGCCATTAGGTGAACTATGTGATCTCCTTTATTATTAAGGATATCTACTGCGAACAAATCGTAAGGGAGAAGCATGACCTGTTTTCGTGATTTACCGCCCTGTTCGTCCTCCACCATCCTATCCATAAACACACCGCCATTAGCACCAAAGCCAAATCCTTTAGGTGGGGTTGGGCGTGTAATCTTGACTGGCTCTGTCTCGTCATTAAGATTGGCTGATACTTCTTTCTCTTGTATCCGATCGACTACAATTTCTTTCGGTTCGTTGTCAACCTTTATCTCCCGACCTAGTGCTAGGGGGTTAGTAATCTTGCCGTAGTGTGAGCAGTTTGTACATACACCGGGATTTGCTTCGTCCAGCTTAAGGCACTTGTAGGGTCCTTTGATCTGATTCCACTTAGTGTTGTGGCGGTCTAAATCGTAGGGGTGCATAGCTGATAACGCCAAGCCTTCTTCTACCCCATCAGCACACGATTTAGCTATGCTGAGGATGCCACGCCACAAGGGTTCCATGCCGTCTTTTGTTGCGTGTTCTTTGTAGTATTTGATCTGCCCACAGGTTGTAATGTTCTTAAAGAATGTAACGCTGTTCTCTATTAGCTTGACGCTATTGGCATTGGGCGGTAGTTTAGGGCGGTTTCCGGGCAGTTGTAATGCAGGTAAGCCTTCGTATGCCGCAACCCCAATCGCTTCTCTAAGGTGGGTAGAAAGTGCCTCAAAGTTGAATACATCACCCTTGACCTTGATAGATACCTTGCGTGGCTTGGCTTCTTTATAGTTGTGTGTATCAGGCACACGCAGAATCCGTGCTACGTCCCCAGTAACAGAGGCGTCGATGTTAAAGCCGTGCTTCTTAGCTAAGCGTTTAAGGTTCTCTGCAACAGGTTTCCAAACAGCAATATCTACTTCTTCCTCAAGGGGAAAATACACATGTAACCCACCGCCACTAGAAACAATGAACGGCGTGCCTAAAGTGTTTAAGTCTGTATCACCCAAGAACAAATCCAAAGCAGTAGCCGCTTGCCCCTTGTTCTCGTAATCTTTACCTACTCCGCAATCAATATCCAAGAACAACGACTTCATCTTTGAGGCGCTATCAGCCGTGCGCTTCTTCTCGTTAAAGGATGCTAATGCGTAGAAAGTGTTGTAGCCCTTCTCATCAAATGCCATTGCGGTGTTATACAGTTCGTCAATCGTGTTGACGAATACATGTTCTTTTTTAGCTGTGCTAAGTTCTACGGCGCAATAAATACCCGAAGTCGGTAGCACAGTCGCTAGGAATTCCTGCGACGTCATGTGAAACCTTTCGAATTAATAACTGCGTGTTTGTACTATTTTGTCAGCGAAACGGCGAACTAACTCTATTTGGAAATGCTTAGGTAATCCTTGACCATATACAAATTCTTCAGCAAAGCGTAACAGTTCAAGATCACTAAGGGATGCGGCATGGATTGGGGATTCTATTGATGTTTGTTGCATTGTCTTAGTGCCTCTTCGGATGTCTTGCTTGATTGGAGTATGTTCAACAAGGACTGCACACGCATCTTATATGCGTTGGTTACTTCGGTTCCGCTGAACCAGTTGTACACAGTTTGTCTTGTTGCGCCTGTAAATTTTGCTACTTCTATTACTGGGAAATCTAAGCTGATAGCCCACCGTCCTAGCTGGTTGCCCAGCGTCTTAGGTGCGTTCTTTGTTGTGTTTCTAATTTCTTCTGAATAAGCCATGATTTTCTCGGTATATTGGGGGTGGGGGTACTAGTGCAATGTACGTGAAGCATCGGGTTATTAAACCATCCACATTCCCCCCAAAACTTATTTGCCTGTTAGCTCGTATCGTATATCGCCTTCAACTTCATCAAGCCACTCTTTGCTCCTTACCATATACACAGTAGCTAAATCTAGTGCGGCGCTATGAATACTTTCTGAACTATCGTTGTCGTCGTGATCAAACCTAGGTGCTAAAGCAAGCATAAATTCTTTAACTAGCTCCTGACGCCGCATCTCTTTTCGCATATCAATGTGGCTAAATACCATGCCTTGAATTTCGTTTTCTCGTTGCTTTGCCTCTAATCTAGCGTTTCTTTCTGCAACCATTTCTTTTCTTGAAACCATTTTTGTATCCTTTTAAATTAATTAGTTGGGGGCAACGCCCCCTTGTGTGCTTACTCGTCATCCCACTCGTCGACTGTAGCGGCTAAGCTACCGGCTTTCTTCTGTGGTACTGCGCTTGCTTTAGCGGCTGGCTTGCGCTTCTCAGGCTCGTCAAATGACTCCGCTTCTTCGGCTTTAGCTTTTGGCTTAGCCCCTTCAATTGCTAAGGGAGCATCAGCTTTTTTAGATACACTCATTGTTACGGCATTTTTGGCTGGAGTTGAAGCACCCTTGTCTACTGCTACTGCATACTCATCATCCTCTAACCAACGTAGTGGTTGGAAAAACAACTTGGGTACTGCGGCTTTTGTATCAAAACGTAGACGTGTTACAAGTGTCTCAGGATTAATGTTCTGTGCCGCTAAATAACGAGCATAGGCTTGTAGTGGGCGTTTGTCGCCTTCTTCTTTACCAAAGATCGATGTAGCCGCTAAGGTTAACTGCATTACGTCGCCTTGAATATCGTTGGCTAGTACTACAGCAAGTCGTTGTGAGAAACGGCAAGCCTTGGACTCGCCCTGACCTGAGCCCTTAACATTCATTGGGCATGATGCACAGTTTGATGCTTGTGGTGTATCAATAGACGCATCAGGTGTTTCGCCGTCAGCAGACCAGCAATTAGGTGCTGAAGTGTTACCTTCTTCGTATGTGCCAGCGTAGTATGTACGGCTGATCTTTGGTGCGGCATTAACGATAACAACATCAAGGTGACGATCGTCAATAGAGGTAATCTCTTTGCCGTCAGCCATCAAACGGAATACACCGCCCTTGATAGAGATACGTTTGCCACCACTACCACCACCGCCACCTCCTGCGAGGCTCTTAGCTAATGTTGATAATTCCCCTTTGCGTGCAAAGGCGGGTGCTTGTGTTGTGTTAAAGTTGGCTAGTTCGCCCATAATACATTCCTTATTTGGTTGGTTTACGTACAGTTACTGCATACTCGGACATCGAATTGAGACCGGCTGGCACCATGCCGGGGTTCTCCTCTAAAAACATAGACATATTTTTCTGCGCTATACGCTTTTCGAATAGGTCTAGTGCATCATGCTCCATGACAAACGTCTTGAATGAATCCCAATCGTCTGTGTAGTAGCGTGTCTTTTGTGACAAAATAATAGTGCCTTCATCTGTGCGCACCGAGCTACTGCCCAATGCCAACATTTGATCTTTCATGGCGTTCTTAATTTCGTCTTGCTTCACTTTGAGTTCTTCGATCTGACTCTCGTACTCCTTGGTCAGCTCTTGAACTTTTGAGTATATCTTGCGATACACCCTTGCTAGTTTATCTAGCGGTATTACATCCTCTTCGTTTGGCATTTTTATGCTCCTTTGTAAAATATTATACATCAGTAAAGTCAATTAGTACCCCGACATAGGGTTTTCCTTATAAATTAATTTCCTCCTTATATAGGTTCAAGAGTATGTCGTGCCCTGCAACACGTTTCTCTAACTGCTTAAACATCTTCTTCTCTATATCACTACCTTGTAAGTGTATTACCGTCACATTGGTGGATGTCTGACCAATACGATCTGCTCGAGCAATACATTGTAAGTACGTCTCTACCGACATTACAGGACCATAGAACACCACAGTATCGGCGGCTGTTAGGGTTACACCATGCGAGGCGGCTTGAGGTTGCACCACCAGTATGCGAGGGTTAGGCAAAGTTTGAAAGCGCTTAAATATGTCGGTGCGTTTATTAACAGTCACATCCCCATGAATTACTTCGCTTGCTATACCACGTTTTATTAAGTAAGTTTGTATAGTTTCTATGCTGTGTCTGAACGGCGCAAACACAATTACCTTACGGCTAGTTTCTTCTAGCACCTCAAGTAGTACGTTCAAACGGGGCATACAATCAAACTCAACAACTTCATGGTCATCGGTATATGCCGCACCTGCTGAAATTTGTAGCAACTTTGATACACCAGCCGCCGCATTAACCGCAGTAATAGTTTCACCCGATGCCTGCATAACCATGCGATCTTTGAGTAGGCGGTAGTACTTAACCTGTTGAGGTGTAAGGGGAATTTCTCGTGTTTCGGTAAGTACAGGGGGTAGGTCGGTACACTCTTCTTTTGTATAACGTATTGCTGGCTGAAGGGCATCGTATACCGCTTGCGCCGCACCTGACTTTGGCACCCACTTAAACTTGGTTAGCTTGCTCATTACCTTGTCACGCCAGGCAGTAGCAAATTTCGGTACACCTGAAGGGTTCACTAGCTTAGCCAAACCATAGGCGTCCACAGGTGATTGTGCAGAAGGTGTGCCCGTCATCATCCACAACATGGTTTCGGGTTTAAGAATTTTATTAAGTGACTTCCAGCGTTTCGTACTAGGGTTTTTGTATGCGTTAGCTTCGTCTACGATAACCAAATCAAACTTGCCGTTGGCAACAACTTCTTCAGCAATTAGGTTTAAGCCGTCGTAGTTCACCACAACAAACTCGTAGTCGCCTTGTACCATCTCAACACGTCTTGATGCTTGGGTATGGTGTGCCGCAACAACCGAACGATGAATAACACTCTTACCAATACTACTCACCCAAGCGTCGTGCATAATGGATAGCGGACACAGAATTAAACAACGACGTACATGCCCTAGCTTCATCAGGTAGTCAGCCGCCCATAATGCTGAGAACGTCTTGCCAGTACCGGGGTCGTTAAACACAAACGCTCTGCGGTTCATTGTCAAGAAAGACGACGTATCTATTTGATGTGCAAAGGGTCTATGGCGACCGGGCCAACTATACTTGGCTTCAATAGGTGATGGTGTGTTCTTAACACCTAGGTTGCGGAGCACACGAGCTTCGTCCAACCCCCAGTACACGGCTACTTCAAACGTGCCGTTGTCTTCGCTCACTACTTTGCTTCTTGGTATAACGCTGTACTTGTCAGGGTTGCGTGTCTTAAACAGCAACGCTTTATTTTCTATAATCTGCATTATTCAATAATCCTGTACACCTTGTCGTATGAATCGCCAAGCGTGTGTTTTTCTATCTTGTTAACGTTTTCTAAACGCACAAACGCAATGCGCCAAAAGTCTTCGACATTACGTATCTCGTCTTCAGTTACCCACTTGTCCTGCCAACGTAGCACCCACATATCAACCAACGTTGATATAGAAACCTTGCATGCTTCACGATCTAAATCATCGTTTTTCATCTTCAGGGGCGGAGATGCTTTAGCGGATGCGCCTGTGTTTATGTTTGTTGCTTGAAAAGTTTGTTGTTGCGCATGTACAACTGCGGATTCTTTTTTTAACTTTTCAAGTTGTCTTGCATAATCCTCGTCTGATATGCCCATTACTTGATTGCCCCCTTGGATGTTCGTTTGTATGAGCGGTTCTTGCTAGCTGGTACGGCTTTAAGATTAGAGCGAGTTGTTGTACCGCCCTTGCTTAGTGGCTTCTTGTGGTCTACATCTAAACCATCGCCCTTGTGTACTACGCCTTCACGCTCTAACATACGTCGTGCTTTGTTGCGCTGTGCACGTTTCTTCTTAACTGCTTCTGTGCCATCGTATGTTGCGTACTCTTGCTTGTAGTCTCTTTTGTAAGTCATGATTGTCCTTAGTGCTTGGGGTTAAATTCGCAACCCTTTACTTGACACCATCCGCATAGCGGTGTACTTGTTGGGTTCCAAACGTCATTATCGTAGGATGCTGCCAGTTTTGCTACCCTCTCCCTGTATAGCTGCCAATGAAAATCCTTCTCTTCTACGGTCATCGTCTGTGTAACCATCGTGTTCTTAACAACAAACAGTAGAGCGGAATTTACTTGGCGTATGTGGGGGAAGTGGGCAAACACCATCAAAGACATCAGGGTTAGTTGATCTCGGTCAGGGTATTTGTTGTTGCCTGTTTTGTAGTCCACTACCCTAGCCTTAAACCCATCGTCATCCACAATCAGTAGGTCAGCAATACCACGCACCCATACGTCAGGTGAATCAAAAGCACAAGGCTGTAAGTCTTCAGTTAATGCCATCTCGTGCTCGGTTAATTTTCTACCCACCTTCTTACTCAAAGCGTCAAGGGTTGGTTGGATAAAGGCATGTTCGGGGGGTAAAGGTGTGCCGTCTTTGATGTAGTGCTCAGCCGACTCATGCACTTGCTTGCCATATATGGTGTGGACTGTATCTGTGAACGGGTAGTTCTTCAGTACCTTGACTTCGTGGAAACGTCTTGCACAGCCCTCGTAGTCTTTAAGACCTGAGTAGCTCCATTTGATTTTGGTCATCAGAATCTCGCAGTCTTGATGGCTTGGTCTAGGCGGTTGGAAAACTCAGTAACGAACTTCTCGTTGTGCGTTAGCGCGCAACCCATATCATAAAGAATAGCGTGGGTAAGCTCGTGCCAAAAGGTATTAGCTTGCTCATCTGCGTCGTACTTATACTCTCTGAGTAGGTTGCCTTTGGCTATGGTAATGATGTGGGTTTTCTCGTCAAAAGACCCATGACATATCTTGTTACCTACGACTACACTTTTTTTCGTGCATATCTGGTGGGGGGTATTACCTATGACAACTTCTTTTGGTATCTTCATTTGGCTTCTCCATATCGTTTGCTACATCCTGTTTCAGCATCTAAAGGTATGCCGGGCATGTACGAGGGGTCTTTAATCATCTGCTCCAAAACCCATTGCTTAGCTTCTTTGGCTTCGTCTTCGGGTACTAGGCACACAACCTCATCGTGCACAGTCAATACGCAGGAATACCTCTTTTGTATCCTGAGCATGCCGTCCGTCATCACACATCTTGCTACCGCTTGTACTACGTTTTCTACTATCTTACCGCCATACAGCTTGCGCTTAGACTTTTCATCGACGCCATAAACCCACTGAATACGCCCTTTTACATCGGCTTCTCCAGTCAAAGCAGGGTACTTTAAAGCAAGTCCACTAGGTAATAGTATACGCTCTTTGTCAAAAGTTAGGCATTTATATACATAGGGTTTACCCTGATACAGGCTATTACTCACCAACGAGTTGCACAGCTCCCATAGATCGACCACAGGGCTGGCGGCATCTCGGTACTTATCGATGATCTTCTTGGCGGCAAGGCAATGTATCAGCAGTTCTTTCTCGGAGCAGGTGTGCGGTATGGCACGCATCATCTCCATGTTCTTCTCCCAACCAATGAAATCGTTTACATCTTGAGTGGTTACACCCAACTGCTTGGCAAACGCTTTGTCGTACATGGTAGGTGGCGCACCTAGGAAACCAGTAAGTAGTTGTGCAGAGAAATTAGCCCAACCCATGCCATATCCACAACCTAGTAGCGCAGACTTGGCGGATTGCCTAAGATCGGGGTGACTTTCTTTCGTAAGGTTTGGAATACCAAACATTTGTGCGCCGAAGCTCGCATACGCATCCCTACCCGAAGAAAATATTTCGAGTAGTGGCTGATAATCGCTGAGGTATGCAAGAACCCTTGGTTCAATTTGGGAAAGGTCGCAGACCACAAGGGTATAACCTTCCGGCGCTTGAATACTTTTACGTAAGAAAGACCCCCGCTTGAGGTTTTGTAAATTAAGCCCCGAACCTTTGGACGCTGACCAACGACCTGTGTGTGCGCCGTAGTAGTTGAGCGGTACAGGGAGCGTACCACGCTCTGCAATATCGACAAATCTTTGCGCTCTTGTACGCTCCAACGTACTCTTAACTTTAAGCCTTGCTTCGCAAAGTAGTGCAACATCTTCGTTGTCGCTGTTAAGTAAGGCTTGGAAGAGGGCGTCGTTCTTTGCAAATGCGTACGCTTCTTTGCCAGTTGTTTTGCTAATTTTTCTCGGCGGGACAATACCAAGTGCCGTAAGAACCTCTGCAAATTTTTCATTACTTGCAAGCGCCGTTTCTTCAACGGCGATCTTCTTCAAAAGACTTTCCCTTTTATGCCTTTCGTCTTCGATCGCCTCACTCAACATCTCCTCGTCTAGTTCTAGTATAGGGTTAGTAAACATCTTGAGCGTCATGTCTATTAGCTTGAGTTCTTTCAAAGGGAAGCCACCATCAACCTCCAACATCAAGCGCTCAAAGATCTTCTCGCACAAGAACACATCATGCTTACAGTACTCAGCAAGCTCTTGCTCTACCTCATAACTAAGTTCGGTTAACCCATTGGTGCTGTGTACTGCATTGCCCTTTGGTGGTAACTCGTATACCTCAGCTAGTTTCATTAGGCTGTTGCCTACTTCCACACCCCTAAGAGCACGAGCCATAGATAGAGAGTCAAAAATAAAGCAAGGCTTTGCCCCATACACCCAGCTAAGAATAGAAATATCGAACTGAGCATTGTGCGCAAGCACCGCTGTCCGACTCCAATCAATCGAATCAACCCAGTCTTGTAACTCATCGTGTGATACCCATGTGATGCCCTCCTCGGCGTCTAGTGTTTTGTAGCACAAGCCAAAGGCTTTGAAGCGAGGGTCTCTGACGTACTCTTCTGTCGTCATCTTAGATAGTGTGTACTCTTTGCTATCCCACCTCGTCTCAAAGTCAATGACAAGTATCTTGTCAAAAGGTGCGCTCATTTCTCTTGTGCCTTTTTTAGTATTGCTTTTATAAATTCAATTTCATGCAAAAAGCCATCAGGGTCAACAATATGCACATCACCCCAATATTCTTGGATAAGGTCTTTCATTTCTTTATCTGTTAATGTCTTTGCTGGATGGGTGTAGAGTGGAATAAAGTCAGGGGCCTTTCTTGCTTTTTTAATCTCTTCTAACATCTTTTCCATCAGGTCTGCGCAATAACCCATAAACGGAAATTTGGTTGTTCCATTAGCAACACTACGTGCCAACCCAATAGTATTTTCAACTGTTCGTATGCTCACCTTTCTCATTTTTGAGCCTTTTTTGTTGTTAGTTTCTTGCGCATTTTTATACCAGCTTGCGCATTTTTGCTTTGCTCGATGAACTGTTTGAGTATGACTAATACACCTTCTTGTACTAAAAACTCCAATCCTTCTTTATCAAAGTGAATGAGGGCGTCTGCTGACCCATCTTTATTTTCTTTAACTACCTTCACTGTAATTTCCATCACTTGCCCTTTCTAACAACGCCGGGTGTCCACTTGCTTGGAATACTGCGATGCTCTTGTAGGCGTTCAACAAATGGATGTGGTGTTGGTACATATACCTTGTGGTACGACGGGTTGGTGCGTGATTGTGCAATCTTGAACTCATCTTGTTTTGGTTGATATGTTTCAAAGTTAGCTGGCTTCATTGGATAGTCCTGTTCTTAATTAGGTTGGAAATAGTTTCACTTATGTTTGCGGCGGATTCAACAAGTATCATTGGCAATTCACTCTCGTCCATATTCAACCCATAGACCCTGACGGTTTCTGTTTTGTTGTTGAGTATGATTACTGCGGCTGAATGAACAGCGTTCTCTACTGTGCATAGATTTAGTTGCTGTAGTATTTCGTTGTACGCTTGTTCCTTACTCATGATATATCCCTCAATAAAATTGTTACGTCAGATATATTGTCTTCGTTGACAACGAGTACCTGCCCATTGGCTTCTTTTATTTTGTGCATCTCTGCTTCTTGTAGTGCAGTAGGTTTGTTAGTGCCTGCCTTACACTCAATAGCAAAGAACACACCCCGATAACAACCAACAATATCAGGAACCCCACTACGCCCATAACCACCAGTAGCAGGGAAAAAATAATAAGCACCACCTTTCTTAAGTACATCAACTACTTTCTTCTTTACTTTGGCTTCGGGGGTCATAGCGTCTCCTTACGTCATCAAGCCGTTGCAGACAGATAACAATTAGATTAAGTTGTTGGTTGAGAACTCGTTGGTCATTAGCTTGATACGCTTTGAGCGCAATGATTACCTCAGCTTCAAGGTTACACAGAGCGGCATTCTCACGCATCATTGCTAGAACTTCATTTTCTGACATGGGCATCTTTAATCTCCTTTAAAAAACGTTCGCCCTTTGCGGTTAGGGATAAGGTCATACTGCGCATGTCCTCTTCGTTTTGCTTGTGATTAAGCAACTTCTTGGTAACGGCTTGTGATAAATACTTGTGCGTTGTGGCTGGCGACATAACCTTTTGTAGACTAGCTATGTTGAGGACACGCATCGTGCTAATGCCTTCGTTATGATGCACCATAGCAACTATGTATTCTTCATTCCAAGATACGTTGTGCTTTTTGCGCACTATCTGCGTTTCGTATGCGTTCACTTTTCTTCTCCTTTAGTTGGTTCTTCATCACACCGTTCAATCAATGCGGCATAGCCACACATGTCTACTAGGTTATCTCTATGGTCAGGGTCGTTGGCAAACCTAGCTACCTTAACTAGCACCATCATTGCGGCAACATCTTTTGGTGATACTACATCTGAATACTTGCGTGCTTTTAAGTATGCGTCCCACATTGCAGCTATGGTCTGCAAGTTCTTAGCTGGACTACCATATGTCTTTTCTCTATCACCATAAATTATGGTGTTTGCTTCTTTTAATATACTCATATTAAGCTCTCCATGATGCGTCATCAATGGCTTGTGCTTCTGCTTCATCACCATCGTAATCAAAGTCATCAGTAACTTTCTCATCTTCACGGCATGATTCGGTTACGATGTACCCATCTTTACCAGCAAAGTCTTCTAGTAATGGCAAGCAAGCGGCATACAGTTCTTCACTAGCAAACTGTGCCACTACCTCAGAAGCCCTACCGTTTTCAAAGTACACAACTATTTTCATACAACCCCCTTAGAAATTAAACTTAGATAAGATGTCATCGACTTGCGTCTTGACATCGGTACGTGCGCCCACATCCTTGCGTAAGTCTTTCACATCAATACCGCCGATGGCTTTCTTTAACGCCTTGCGTGCATCGCTTAGCTGTACATCACCCACAATGTTTAAGCTATCTGCCAAGTCACACAAGTCATGCGCACCTTCTAGCAACGAGTCGTGGAACTTGCGAGGCTTAGCCTCACCACTAACATAGTCAACAGACAGGCGGTCAGACATACGCTTCAAGTGCTCCATCAGTCGTGTCTTGATGTCCTTCATCGCATACTCAACACGCTCATCGGCTAGGCTTGACAACTTCTTGCGCAGTTCTTCTTGCGCATCATTACCAATATCTACACGAAAGTCACCCGATGCAGGTACAGGCATGTAGTTGACGTTGAAGTTGAACCGATGCTCAATGTCGTTGGGTTGTGGGTAGTCGTTGCGGTTGAACATATCACCTAGTGCCATAGCTTGCGCTGTGATAAGCGATGGGTATACAGTAACGAACTCAGTAACCAGCCCATGAAACTTATCCTCTGCTTGTTGTAGCTTGCTATTAAATTCCATAAACTTAGCACTTGGCAATAGTCGTATACCCGAATCACTCCAAGGTAACGTATTGTCATACACATAGCTACGTGTTTCTGTAACGTGCTGACCTACTACTTCTAACTCACTGCGCCCTGCGAACAGGTTCTTGTTAACCCGAGCCGCACCCTTAGCCTGTGCATGCTTGTTACTAACCAACTCGTCAGTAGTCGAGCGATCTAGCTTGCGTGCAGTCCATTGGGATACATTGAGTTCTACTAGTAATGCGCATGTATCAATGTTATAGCGTGTCATGATTTACTTCTCCTCGTTTGGTTGGTTTAATTAACTTGACATTCCGTTACGAGAGTAAACCTCTCTCGTTATACGTTGCTTAGGCAGATCATCTAACCCTGACAATAGATCTGCGACAGGGTCGTTCTTCATGAACGATGCTACTGATGGATCCATGCGTGTCACTTCAACATAGCGTTTGTCTGCTGTCACACGGGTCTTGTAGTTACCCGCACCCCACAACTGCGTGGCATACGAACTGGCTGACCCACGAATTACCTCGGCTTGGTAATTGCCAACAGGAATGTGCGCGGTTGTGTTAATCATAATGCTCTTCATGTGAGGCATTATGTGTGCACGCAGTTCGCCTAACGGATAGATGGAACGGCGACGCTTGAGCTTCTTGACTTGCTCTATGTTGAGTTCGCCATGCTTGTTGCCATCGCTGTCGATGATAGCGAACTTGAGGTTAAGGCTATTCAATACGGCTGTTACTTTATTTAATACAGAGTTTTCTACTTGATTCATGGTAATTCTCCTTGGTTTAGTTTGAGTAGATACGAACTGCTTTGCCTTGCGGTGGTTTGAAGTGGTCGTTGTCAACTACGCCCCATATTGCAGGCACATCGACGCACGCATTGCTACCATCTAAGTACCCATCGGTTAACCACACAACACCTTTGGGTTGGTATTTCTTGTCACGAATGTATTGCACAACGCACTCAGGGCTAGTGCCACCGCCCCCGACTGGCTTTAGCTGATGACCGATCCTCTCGAACTCATGCGGCT
>Ga0181348_1000551_pt1 | contig 16418 bp, 3 predicted proteins | sample Su13VDMM110DN_FD_130092 | JGI IMG/M metagenome (GOLD analysis project Ga0181348, IMG submission 130092) | Freshwater viral communities from Lake Michigan, USA - Su13.VD.MM110.D.N | ecosystem: Environmental > Aquatic > Freshwater > Lake | place: USA: Michigan | collected 2013-07-16
TATGCCAATGAGTTTAATAATCCTTCAGCTCAAAGAATGATTAATATACCAGATCAACCTTATGAGTTTGATAATGGGGATACAGGTACACACTACATGGCAAGTATGGATAATTATGCTGTACCTCAAATTCAATCTGTTAATGGAGTATTACAGATTGGAGACTATGGTCCAGAATCTACTGAGGCTATGAGATTTGATTCAGATGAAGATGCTAATTATTTTGCAGAAAACTATAAAGATGTTTCACCAGGATTTATGGATCTAGAACTTGATGATAATGAAATAGAAGAATATAGAAAAGGTGGATACATAGTAGAAGACATTTCTGTACCTTCATTAACTAAAGCATCTTATGGATACTCTGTTGGGAATCTTATAAGAAAACAAGATGGTGGTTCTGTTAGTGGTACTCAAGGTTTAACAGCTGATTTCTCACAGAGACTTACAAAGTTTATTCTAGATGCAAGAGCACAAGGTGTAGAATTAGGAGTTGGTTCAGGATATAGATCATATGAGAAACAAAAAAGACTTTGGGAACAAGCTCTTAAGAAATATGGATCTCCTGAGAAAGCAAGGAAATGGGTAGCTCCTCCGGGGGGATCATTCCATAATAAAGGTCTTGCAGTAGACTTAAATTCAAATGGTCAATTCTTAGGAAAAGATGCAAACAATAAAGCTACTGAATGGGCACATGCTAATGCTAAGAAGTATGGTTTACATTTTAGAATGGGGCATGAGCCATGGCATATTGAACCTATAGAAAAATCTAAATCAAGTTCTGATAAAGAAGATGAGCATGATCATTCTGATGAAACATTTGGTAATCAACCACATGAAACTACACCAGAAGAATATGCTAAAATATTAGAAGCAAAAGAAAAGGAACTTGCAGAAAAACAAATGTTATTAGCTGAACAAGAAAAAGCTAGACATGATGATGACTATAGTGATTGGACACCTGGTAAAAAAGAAGCTGTTGTAGATCCAGAACAACAAATGCTAGATGAGTATTCTAAAATAATTGCACCAAGTAATCAAAATATGTTTGCACAATATAATGCTAATCTTCAGGGTAAGATGAAGGATGGTGGATTTATTATGGAATTAACTGATAAAGAGATTGAGAAATATAGAAAAGGAGGATTTATTATAGAAGAACTTGACTAAACTTATTAAGTTTAAATGCTAAGTTTTTATTTATTATATTTATATTATAGCGGATTATAATGAAAAGAAAAGTAAGAATATATAAAGACCCATTTGGAAATGGAGGCTATATAAACAAAACTGCACAGTGGTTAAGAAAAGCACAAGAAGGTGCTGAGACAGGAATGACTCCTGTAACTGCTGGTATTATGCAGCAAATGCAAGCTGCACAACCTCAGCAAATGCAACAACAGACACAACAACCTAGTCAAGATGAAATGTTAAATACTGTTGTTTCATTAGCACAACAAGGTTATGGTAAAGATGATATTACAAATCATCTTATATCTCAATATGGTGTAGAAGAAGGAACTCAAGAATACTCAGACCTTGAATCACAAATTCAAGTTTATGTAGATGGTGTGTTTCAACAAATTGATGCTTCAGCTGAAGAAGATACAAACTATAATGATGAGGGTGAGGATACTATATCACAAATGGTAGAAAGTCAAGATACATATTCTGATGAGCAGGATGACTCAGGCTATGATATTAATGATGACATCATGGTGGATATCATGAATGAGCCAAGTGAGACAGAATATGACTATGGTGATGAAGAAGAGTATAAGTATGGTGGGATACCAAATAAAAGATCTTATATTAATAAAACCATTAGACAACTTAGAAAAGCTCAACAAGGTGGTGATCAAGTAGAAGAAGCTAACACAGCTAATGTAAGAGGTACTGAAAATAATCCTACAACAAATTCTCCTGGAAATAAAAATACTTTTATTTCTGGAGTAAAGAATCAAGCTCAAGATCATTTTCTAAAACAACAAGCTGAGCAAATGTATAACAGTCAGTTTGGTCAAGGAATGATAGATCAACAAGATGGTATGGATTATGCTCAGAGAGGTGGTTGGAAAATGAGAAGAGGAAATAGAAAACTATTTGGTTCTCCAAACTTGCCATTTGGTGTTACATCATCTAAATATTCTTTTGGTCCATTAGGTGGAGTAAGATCTGCAGAGGTGCAGTTTAATCCACTTATGATGGCTTCTATGTTTCCTATGATGACTTTTCCTGGTATGGGTGGTTTCTCAAGCTGGTCATATAATCAACCGTATACAAAAAAATCTACAGGAAGAATAGTTATTGAAAAAATTGCTACTGTTTTAAATAATAAATCTACAGAGGATATTGCAAAGGCAACTGATTCAGATGCGGCAAAAAAATCTGCAGAGGGTCCTTGCACGGAAGAACAAGTAAAAGATCCAAATAGCCCATGCTATGATCCTATGTATACTGGTGAAGGCCCACGTGCAACAAATACAAACACAAGTACAAATACTACTGTAAGTAATAATACTTCTAATGATAGTGCTTCTTCAAGTACTACACCTGTTGTAACTAATAATACTGCAACAAATAAACCAGTAGTTTCAACACCCTCAAGAAATACTCCCGTAGTTTCTACTCCAGATGTTCCTGATACAACTGCTGAAGATGCTCTTAGAGATGAATTAAATGCTGGTGATTTTAAGCATAATAAGAATAGAAAAGATGCTGTTTATGTAGTTAAAGATGGTAAATATTACATTGCTCCAAATTATAATAATGAAGATGCAGGTACAGAAAAATGGTATGAAGTAACTGATCCTGAAAGAATAAAAAATATTAAAAAATTAAAGGGTAATCAAGAAAAACAGAGCCAATCATTAGAAGGAAAAAAAGGTTTTAATTATTCTAGAAATCTGTGGGGTGAATGGGAATATTATGATATTAAAAATAACAAAGATGGGGTTGTCACTAATAAAGAAACTTTAAAAAAATTAAACTCTGGAAAATCAAAAGGTAATGTTGCAGTTACTTTAGAATCTAAACCCGGGTACTATTATAGAGTAGATAATGCAGGTAATTATATAAAATTTAAAGGGGATCCTAAAAATCATAGTTCTAAAAAAACTCCTGTTTCTAAAATTACTAAAAAAAGCAATCCAGAAGCTTGGAACATGATTACTAAGTCTGGAAAACGAACTGGTGATTATTTACAATTTCAAGAAGGTGGTTCTATAAATAACCCATTTGAAGATCAATATGGTAGCTTGCAAAAATTTATTTATGGTGATGAGGTAGATGATGTTATGTTAAATGCATTAAACCAACCTATAAATCAAACTGATCTAGATTATACAGATTCTAAAGATACAACAGATCCTTATTTTAAGCATGGTGGGTTACATAGATTTCAAGGAACTGGAGATAGTCAAACTAATCCTACAAATACAGGTAAAACATATAATCAAGAAGAGGTAGATAAGATGATTGCTGAAAAACAAAAATCTTGGGAAACTGATTATCAAACTAAAGCACAGCAACAACAACAGCAACAAATGCAACAGTATCAAGCTATGCAACAGTATATGAATCCAATGGCTTCTGGTGCATCTGGTTATGGTTATAGAGGTGCTCCTATGGGTGGATTTGGAGGATATGGTGGTCCAGGATTATTAGGAGCAGCAGGAAGACTTGCAGGCTCATTCATGGGTGGTAGACAATCACAATTTAGCCCTGTTGGAAATCCATTACAGTATGCAGCAACTGCAGCAGGAATAACTAAAGCAGGGATGCTCCCTACTAGAATGAAATATAATAAACAGAAAAAAGAAGATGGTAACTTCTTTGAAAGAAAACTAGGTTTTAATAAAGATAAAGTTTGGACAATTGATTATGCTACTCCAGATCAAATAAAATCTGGTGCAATACCAGGTGCTGCAGGAACAAATACTCAACCAGGAACTACACCTAGAGCTAATCAAGATACTTCCAACTTGTCTGGTAGAGATAAAAGAATTGCAGGAAGAGATGAAAGATTAAATAGAAATACACCCGCTGAAGCTGATGCTTATGAATTTACAAGTACACTTACTGGTTCAACAGAACCACAACAACCTTCTAAAAGTGCAGAGCAAGAACTTATAGACTTTCAAGCTAATCAAAGAAAACAAGGATTAATGCTTGATCCAAAAACTCAAAAATGGGTTAAAGGTGATTCTCCATTAAATAATATTATGACTTCTCCTGGAATGAGTCGATCTCAAGAAGCTAATCTTGTAACAGGAACTCCTGGTATATCTGTAGGTACATTACCTTCACAAGGAAAAGTATCTGCTCCTGTACCTAATAATGCACAGTTTAATGAGGCAATGTCTAATATGATGGACATAGGTGAGTATTCAGGAAATGCTCCAGCATATTTAAATAGACCAGATGCTTCACAAGCAGTAAGTCAAAACCCAGTTACATTTCAATCACCTAAAAGTGTGTGGGATCCAAGTAACTTAATACGTCCAGAAGTAGAACCAAAATCTGCTCCACAAAGTAATCTAGGTCCTGTTGGAATTAGATCAACTGGAATGACGGGCAAGTCAGCAGAAGAAATTAGAAGAGCTTATGCATCTGGAACATCTAACCCTACAGTTATTAATAGAGGTAACACAACTTATATAAATGCTGCTGGTGAACCTATAGATGTAAATGACCCAACTTATTCTGATGAATATGCCTATGGTGGATTTATTCCAAACTATATGGCTTATGGTGGATACTTACCTACTGCTGATAATGGAATTAATTTCTCTACTGTATCTTATGCAGGTAACCCAGTAATAGGTGTTGAAGAAAGTCCAACTTGGGGAGCAATGCAATATTTTAATCAAAATCAAAATATTAAAAATCCTGATGCAGATAAATTTAAAACTTACACTACAGAGCCAGAAGGTGAAGATTTGACAAGCTGTACAGATGAACAGAAGAAAGATCCTACAAGTAAATGTTATGAGCCTCAAACTGCACAACTTAAAATTAAAGAACAGAAGGGGCCTGCTGGACAGAAAGCAGCAAACATTATGGGTAGTGCACTTGATGCAGGAGCTTTATTAGCTGATGATATGAATTATGCTACAGAAAGAAGAACTAAGTATATTCCTGGAATGACAGAATTTGCAATGGGTGAAAAACAAGCTGCAGAAGAAAGAATAAACAAAGGTGAGTGGAATGCAAGAACTGGTAAAGAAGGTATACAAGGTTTTGAAGGTGTAATAAGAAAAGGTGGTGCTATTAAAAATAAAAAATCAAAAGCTAGTGGTCACAAAATAAACATAAGTGACTTTCAAGATTTAATGAGATTGGCTGGTTTAAAATAAAGAAAGATGAACAAAAGACTAACAAGACTTCCTAAAGCAAGAACTGGATACCAAGTAAGAGGTTCATTAGCAAATGATGTACCTGCTTTTGGTGGAGCAGATTATAATGCTTACATGGGTATAGCAAGTCCACAGGTAAGAAAAACTATGGGGGCTGTACCTAGAGAAGAAGCTAATCTAGAAGCTGAAGGTGGAGAAACATTAGTAGGAGATATTGATGGTTCTACATTCCCATCTTTCTTTAATATAAAAGGACCAAGACACTCTGCTGGTGGAGTTCCTATGAACTTACCAGATGACACATTTATCTTTAGTGATACAGCATCTATGAAGATAAGTGATCCTCAGATCTTAAAGATGTTTAATAAGTCACCTAAGAAAGGTGGTTATACTCCAGCAGAACTATCTAAAGGTTATGACATAAATAAATATAGAAATCTATTGCAAGATCCTGAATCCAATAAAATGGAGAAGAAGACTGCAGAGATGATGATTAAAAACTATGTCATGAAGCTTGGTGCATTAGCTATTGCACAAGAATCAAAGAAAGGTTTTCCTCAAGGTATTCCAGTTATTGCTAAACCTTATATGGAGGCTAACAAAATTACTGAAGCTGATTTAATGCCAGAGATTGCTAAGCAACAGCAGCAGCAACAAGAGATGATGGCTCAACAACAAGGTGCACCACAAGAACAAATGGAAGGAGCACCTGAAGAAATGCCATCAGGAGAGCCAGTAGCTCAACCATCTATGGAAGGTGCACCACAAATGTCAGAAGAAGACATGATGGCTATGCAGCAACAAGATCCTAGTCAGATGCAACAAGCACCTATGGCCATGTATGGTATGTCCATGGGTGGTTATGATATGCCATTTGCACAAGCAGGTGGTTGGAACAATCAAGACATGACTGGTGGATCTTCAAATTTCTATATTCCAAATAAGAAACAACTAAGTGCAGATATACTTCGTAAAAAATTTCCTAACTCATCAGCAAGTCAAAATACACAGATTCCTCAAAGTGATATCTTCAATACTACAGGTACTGTTCCACAAGCTCCTATGCCACAACAGCAGTATGGTGGAGACATGGACTATAATGATTTACCAGAAGCTGAATATGGTATACCTTTAGGAGTTAATTCTAATAACTATATGGGTAGAACTAAACAGAACTTAGGCAGTGGTCCATTCTTAAATCGTCAAATGGCTGAAGAAGGACTTATTGTTGGTGGTATGTTGGGTATGCCATTAATTATGAGTGGTGGAGGTTATATTGATATGTACCAAAAAGGTGGTACTAAAAAATCTAGAGAGCAACTTCAAAAAGAAATTGATGCAAAAAAATATGAGAATAACCTTAAAAAAGTTAAAGAATTTGATAAAGATGTTGTAGTTTTTGATAAAGATGGTAAAAAGATTGGTGCAAGAGGTACATCAGATGAACAAAATAAAAATTTAACATATAACAAAAGAAAAAATCCTTATGTGTATGATAAAGGTAAAGAAGAAGCCTATATAAAAAGTCTTTGTGAAAGGATGAAAAATGGAGACTTAAAAGGTTATACTGTTGATGATCTTGTAAAAAAGAATTTAATTGTTGCAGCTGCAGGTTCAAAATTAGCAGGGTGTGAAACTAAATCTGAAAGTGATATAACAGAATTCTTTGAATTAGAAGAAACTCCAGAAACAGGATGTCAGTGCGATGATCCAAATAAACCTAACTATAGCCCATACAAAGATGAGCAAGGTAATTGTACTTGTGAAAAGAAAAAGTGTATGTGTGTAGATCCTAAAACAGGTAAAGAGGTAGAAAAACCTATGGTGAATGGAGAGTGTGTATGTGAGGAAGAAGAAGGTGGTGGAGGTTATGGTGCACAAGCTCAGTCTTGGCAAATACCAATGCAATGGACTCCACAAGATGAAAGAAACTTGGGAACAGCTATAAGAACTAGAACTGGTATTGAATATCCTACAGCTATGACATATCAGTATCCTGAAGTAGAACTAGCTAAAGAAGAATGGTTATCTAAAGTACAAGGTCTTCAAGGGCAAGCTGCTAAGAACTTAGATGTATTATCTGGAACAGCAGGGTCATCTGCTGGAAAACAAGCTACAGCAGCTTCATTACAAGGAGATGTTGCTGAAGGTATAGTAAATGCTATTGCTAGTACTCAAGCAAGAAACGTTGGTACAGAGAACCAAGAAAGATCTATGAACTACCAAGGTGATATAGCTGAAGGACAAAACAGACAAAATATACTTAACCAGTATATGGATAAAGTAGGTTCTGCAGAAAATAATTATAGAGGAGAATTAAATGCTAAAGATGCATTAGTTACTCAGATGATGAATCAAGGAGATACTAATGCTGCAAACATCTATAATTTACAAACTGAACAGTATGGTATTGATCCTAGAACTGGTGCTAAAATATTTAAAAGTGGTAAACCAATTGAGCCAGAACAACCAGCTCAAGATATGATAGAATATGCTCAAGACTTGGAGAAATCTGGATTACCAGAAGATGTTCAAGAACTTATCTTGAAAAAACAGTTTTCAAGATACGGAGGTCCTATTTTACAAATGGGCGGGATGGTATATGGAGACATGGTTTATCCTTTCTATTACTATGAATAAACTTTTAAGGTTTATTAAACTTAGAAAATTTTAATATATTTATACTATAGAATAGAACATTATGGCAACTTATACGGCAGCCACATTTATACCGCAACTACAACCATATCAGCCTGATCTGAATCTGTACTCTAATTTAATACAGAACAGTCAGAGTCAGTATGATTCAAACTGGAAGTCTCTTAACAAGATTTATGGTCAGTATTTCTATGCAGATCTTACAAGAGAAGATAATGCTAAAAAGAAAGACTATCTATTAAATCAAATTAATTTTAATGTTGGAAGACTTGCGGGTCTTGATCTTTCTTTACAGCAAAATGTATCTCAAGCTACTCAAGTATTTAAACCTTTCTATGAAGATAAGGGTTTGATGAAAGATATGGCTTGGACAAAAAACTATAACTCACAAGTAGGCAAAGCTGAAGCATTACAAGGTTCAGCAGATGAGAAAAGAAGAGCTGAGTTTTGGGATACAGGTTTAAAAGAACTACAATATAAAAGAGAAGAGTTTAAAGAAGCTACAGCTGACAAAGCTATGGGTATGGGGAATGTATTATATACTCCATATGTTAATGTTCAAGATAAAGCATTGAACCTAGCAAAAGAATATGGTGACATTCAAACAGTTTCTAGAAGTGAAGATGGTAGATGGTTAATTAAAAAAACAAATGGAGAAGCTTTAGAAGAACCATTAAGTAAATTATTTGAAGCTAACATGGGATCTGATCCACAAATTCAAGCTATCTATCAGACACAGTCATATGTAAATAGAAAAGATTATGCTTACTCTAATGCTGCTCAGTTTAATGGGGATAAGAATGCGGCAGAGATGAAGTATCTTGAGAATAATTTTACTATTCTAAAAGATCAGTCTAAAAAAAGATATGATTCTTTACAAAAGAATTCTACCGTATATGATAGTAAAATAAAAGATCTTCAAGCGCAAATTAAAAATGGAACAGCAAGTCCAGATGCTCAGAATCTTTTAGATAATTATATGGAAGGAAAACAGATAAATGATTCTGTTTTAGAAAGAGCTAAAAAAGATTATGATACTATAAGTAGTGGAGAATCTAATACAGCTACTACATCTACAGGATTTAAAAATCCATATGGTGATATAGAGTCATTAAGATTTAAAGTTGATAATGGTGTTGCATCTTCATTAATGCAAAAAGACTTAGATGAAGCAGCACATGTATTTGCCTATAGACATTATAAGGAAGATCCAGAAGCTGATCCATATGCTATATTAGCTGAAAAACATCAGAATACAATGGCTGAAATTTCTGCAAGAACTCAAGGACAAATGCAAGTTGCAGAATACAAAGCAAAACTTAAAGATAAAGAAACTTCTGATCAATCTAAAGTTGATGCAGGTACACACTATAAAGATAAAGATGGTAATCTAGTAGAGTTTGAAGATCAAAACTTTGTGACTACTGTTCCAAATGATAAAGGTAACACAACAGATAGAATCAATCTTAAAAGTAAAAGTAGAGAAATTTCTAATATGACTAAGCAGGAATATGTTGATCCATTCTTTCATACTACTTTTAAAGTAATAGATAAAGCTATCATTGATAACAAGATGAGTGATAAGACTGCGGCATATATTCTTGGATATAGTAAAGATAAAAAAGTTAGTGCTAAAGAGTTTATTCATAAGTACAATACATATGGAGATTCTTGGTTAAGAAAATATGTTGGTCAAGATGGTATGAATTCTATTAAAAATAGAATGAACACTTGGGTTGGAAAAAACAGACAGCTTGGTATATTTACTGAAAATGGTCAAAGAACACAACTATATAAAGATTATGTCAATGGTAATGCTAAAATGGATGACTACATGCTTTACTTAAAGAGTGATCAGAAGTGGAGAAAAGATTCAGCAAAATCTGTTGAGAAAGCTATGATGAGAGAAAATCATCCCACTGCTTATTTATTATATGATGAAAAAGGTAATCTTAGAACTGAAAAAGAATACAATAAGTTGTTAGCTAAACATATGCCTAAAGAAGATTTAAAGTTAATGATGGATGCCACTCGAGAGGAAAAATTAAGAAGAGGTGAAAAGTTATTAAATAAAAGGATTTCGGGAGCAGTTGGTACTGCAGGAACTAGTGATCTTATATATCGTGCACTTAATGTACTCACACATCCTGATGAACTTAGTCCACATTATTGGGCTGATAAATATGTTATGAAACAAATGCTTGATAAATATACTTATAAAAGTCTTGTTGAAAAAGCTGGACAATTCTATTCTAATAGTAAAGTTGTTAAAGGTAATCCTGCTAGACTTGGTACTGGACCAATTGATCCTGGTACAGGTCTATCTACTATAGGTTCATCTAGTATTGTTGTAAATCCAAAAGGCATGTCTGCTGGAAAAGCACACTTTGGGGAGATAGCTCAGGCATTAAATGGTTTTGATTGGGGAGGAAATACAGATAGATTTACTTTAGGTGGACTATCAAAATCTGCATATGATAATTCTCCAAAAGCTAGAAGAGATGCACAGGGTCAAGCATTAGCAAAAGCTATTATGATGGACTTTAATAAAGCTCAGATGAAAGGATCAAAATCAAAACTTTCACAATTTGAGTTAAGAGTATCACCTATTGCAGCTGGAAATAGTAAACTTGCCGCAGTAACAATTATTCCAAATAAAGAATGGTTAGCTGAATACAAATCAGCTAATGAAAAAAATCTATTAACTTCTGAAGAATATACAAAAGCATTGACTCATGGATTAACATTTGTAATGGATAATTCTAAATTGAATAATACAACAATGTATAAGCAATCTTTTTCATCTCCTATTGCTTCATATGTAGAGTCATTTAAAAAATATGAATTAAAAAATATTGGTGGTGATTCTAACAAAAGTTATACAATTGAAAAAAATGAATTAGGAACTGGTGATTATATCACAACTGTTACATTCCCTGAGTTTGATCCAGTAAAAGGTACAATTGTTAAAAAAACATACAGAAGCAATGATGTTATGCAAGGAGGTTACTTGGAAACAAATAGAGATCAGATTTTAAATTGGTTTAATGAAGTAGATGATAATAATAATTATCTGTTCAATAACTATACTAGAGTAGAATAATTATGGAAGAACTAGACGGATTTAACTCTCTAGACCCACTAGGACCGGAGTATGGAAAAATTAATCAACCGTTAATAGATGAGAAAGGATTTTCTGCATTTGAAGGTGATAAAATACAAATGCCAAAAGCTGATTTATCAGAACCGCGATCTTATTATCCAGCAATTCCTGGAGTAGGTAATTTAAATAGACCTAACAGACCTATTGTTGATAATCATGTTAAGACAAGTGCTGTTAATCCCAGCATTCCTCAAAAGCCAATTAATGCAAATGAATATAAAGCTTCTAATATACAGAAGCTTGATGCATTTTTTCAGTCTAATCAAGACAAAAATAATTATGCTAAAATCTATTCATACAATGCTGGACCAGATGGTAATGCATTCTATAAAAGATATGCAGCATACGGACAAGAAAAATTTGATGAAGTTGGTTTCTCTCCTTTAAGAGACAATGAAGCAAACTTTAATGCAAGAACAACTAGGTGGGATGACTTCTCTAGAATGATGACACATTCTTTTGTTCCATTGTTTACAAGAGGTTTTGTTTCTGGTCCAAAGAGTTTAGGTAAAATGCTAACAGGAGATTTTACTTCTGCGGATTTAGAAGATGCAAGAGTTTATGAAGAAGCAGCTGCAATAGGTCAATCTAATAAAGGAGGTCTGTTTGGTTTTGCAAATAATGCAATGATGAACTTTGGCTATACTGCAGGTATTATTACTGAAGCAATTGCTGAAGAAGCTGCGGGAGTATTATTAGCTGCACCAACAGGTGGTAGTAGTTTATTTGCTACTACTGCAAATAACTTTTTAAAAATTCCTAAACTGTTTAAAGGGCTTAATGCATTTAAAACTGGAAAAAGAGGGTATCAAGCTGTAAAAGATACTCTTAGACTTACAGATACAATGGCTGATGCAAGAAAGTTTTGGCAAGGTGCAAAAGATACTGCTCTTGGAAACTTTGCAGCTAAAGCTGGTCAAGCTTTGAACCCTCTTGAAAATACTGTTGACGCAGTTAAAAGAATGCGTCAAGCAGATAACCTTACAGATTTAGCAATATTATCAAAAACTGCTGGTGGATTCTATAGGGATGTCAGAAAAATAAACATGGCACTTTCAGAAGCAAGACTAGAAGCTGGAATGGTAGAGAATAATGTTTTTGATAAGTTATATAATGAAGCTTATAAAGCAAATGACAATCAAGTCCCAAGTGATAAAGAACTTGCTGAATTAGAAAAACAAGCTAAGGATGCTTCATATGAAACTTTATTGGAAAATGCTGCACTTGTATATGCAAGTAATGCTATAACTTTTAATAATATTACTTCTCCAAAAGGAGGTCTTAGAAACTTTATTAAATCTACCACAGATGATATAGCTGAAATAACAGCAAGAGAAGGTGAAAAAAACTTTGGTAAAATAGGTAAAGTTATATATGACAGAGCAGCTAAGAAATTTTCTATTGAAAAAAACAATCTAAAAACTTTAGCTAAAGGTTGGTTAAAAAATCCAGTTTATAAATCTGTTGGAAAAACTGTTGGATATTTTAAAGCAAACTTTACAGAAGGTATTCAAGAAAACTTACAAGAAACAATTGCAGAAGCAAATGAAAAGTATTTCATTGATAGTTACAAAAGCCCTACTCTACAATCTATGTTGTATTCTAGAGCAGCTATACGTGCAATTAATAGAAATAGGTTAGACTACTTTAGTGATTCATGGGAAAAACAAAATCCGTTTACTGCTCAAGGTGCTGAAACATTTGCTTCTGGTTTCTTTATGGGTGCTCTTGCAGGACCATTAAATAATGCTGTTCCATTTTTAAGTTCTACATATAATAGAATGTTCAATAAAGAACAATATCAAGATTGGAAAACAAAACAAATGAAGACTGCTGAAACTTTAGTTGAGCAACTTAATAAGATGAGTCTAAAAGCATTCATGGGAGATAATATTCAAAACTTGGGTGCTCAGGATCTTCTTGCAACAGTAAGAAATACCGGTTCAAAAAAAGAAGCTATGGATACTGAGAATGAAATCTTTGTATCTCAAGTTAGATACTTAAAATCAAAAGGATTGTTTGGAACATTTACACAGCAATTGGAAGATCTTAAAGAAATGACAGATAAAGAATTTGCTGATGTTGTAAAAATAACTGAATCTGAAGTACCAAAGTATAGAGAAAGGGTAGACTCTTCTGTTGAAAGACTTAATAAAATAAAAAACTTATACGATAGAGTAGAAAGAAAAAATCCTAATCCTGTTAAGGATGACATAGATTTTAGTAATCCAGACAACTTTGATAAAGCTTTCTTAAAAGCAGCATGGGACAAGAACAATGAGAACATGGTATTCTTTAATGAAGTATATGATGATGCTTTAGGAAGAAGAGCTGCTATAGAAAAGAAATTTAATTCCAATCCTAAATATAAATCTATTGATAATAGACAACGCAACTTATTATTTAGGCCAGAAGATATGGCAGATGAACTTGACATCTTAGATAAAGAATTACAAGCAGAAAAAGAACTTGGAACTAATGCAAATAAGATAAAGCAACTTGAAGATAAAATAAAAATTACAAAAGACTATCAAGAAAACTTTAGAATTTTTGATACTTTCTTTAATAGAAGTAATTATGCAGAAGTAATTGGTGAGCAATATAAAAAAGAGTTTGGTAAAGAAGCTTCTCCAGAAGAGCTTGTAGAATACATGAATCAAAAACTTGGTGGTCTAGATAATGAAAATCTTAAAGTAGGTATTCTTCAAAGACTTAAAGATTCGCATAAGAATTACTTAAAAACATTAGCTCAACAAAAAGGAGATTATATATTTGATGCAGATACAGATGAGACATTTGAACTTCTTGCTGACTACTATAAACTCGGGCATGAAACAAAACAGATTACTAAATACATTGAAGCATTAAATGATCCAGATGCTTTCTTAGATGTTCTTAGAAGAAATATGGCATGGATGAAAAATCAGCATGCTAAAAGAGTAAAATATTTTGAAGAGGTAGTTACATCTGAGATGGATAAAGTTAGAAATAATGCATTTCTAAATGAGCTTGCCAACAAGGGTTATTACATGAGCAGAGAAGATATGGATGCATACTTTACAGATGGTATGCCACCAAATGAAATCTTCAATAATATTACAAAAGAAGTTTATGAAAAAGGCTCTGATAAGTATAAAGAAATATACCAAGAGTTTTTTGAAAAAAGAGAGGAACTAAAATCACAACTTAATCCAAGGAAAACTGGTATTATTGATTCAGCTTATCAATCAGACATTGATAAATTAATTGCAGAGAGAGATGAAAAGATTGATCAACTGCCAAAAACTGAAACAAGAGTAGAGCTGGGTGAGATAGTTAAGAAAGGTAAAAACAAAACTTTTAACATTAATGAATTAGTTGATCAATTAAATCCTAATGAATATGTTGAAGTAAAAGTTAAAGGTACAGATGAAACATTATTTCCACAAATTTATTTTATGGATGAGAATGGTGATCTACACTTTGACAATATAGAAGGTGAATTTGTAGAAACTTCTAAAGTAAAAGATAGATACACAGAAGGTAAGAAGTTTACTCTTGAGATGAGACCTGATCCAGCAGAAGTAGAAAAAATAAATGCTGAGTATACTGAGAAAATTAATGAGAAGGAGGAAGCTTATGCTGAGGAAAAATCTAATATAGAATTAGAAGTACCTTATGAGGATGTAACACCTACTAGTAATTTAAGTACTCCAGATTTACAGGAATTTAGAAAAGACTTATATCAAGTTTATCAAGATACTTATGTTGCAAATTTATCAGATGATCAACAAAATGATCTAGCAAATAATAGTGAGCTAGACAATGAAACATTTGAGAAATGGTATTCAATGCCACAGAATAGAAAGTACTTTGATGACTATAATAAACAGAATAGGCCGGATACTTCAAAAGCTGAGGTAGTTATAACTTACAAGGGTCTTGACATAGATACAAAATCAAAGTCCTTAGATCAACTTGTAAAGTATAGAGATCAAATTAATAATGATGCTACCAGATATACTGAAATTATTAATGGTCTACCTAGTGATCAGAAAGAAAACATCAAGAAAAATAAAAATGAGCTGAAAGAATTAAAGAAAACTCTTAAAGCTCTAAACAATGTTATTGCATTAAGACAATTTAACAAGTTTCCAAAATCAGTTCAGGAGTCTGTTTCTGCTATTCAAAAAGTAATTAAAGCTCAGAAAGATGTAGTTCCTGATAGTATGGTTACAGAGTTTGATGATGTAACAGGATTAAAACCAGGTCAAAAATCTTATAAGATTAACGGTGAGTTTTATAGAAGGGTTACTAATGCAATGCAAGATGTCCTTGGTAAAAAATATGTATATAAAGGAGAGCAGGTAGTACTTAACGCATTTGATTCAACTATTGGACAGTTAGGCTTAAATGATAAAAGCATAGATGCTTTCTTATCTTTAATCAAAGCAAATTTAGATTCAGATCCTGATTCACTACCGGGAACAAATGATATACTATTATTTTCTAATGAAAAAAATCCTAACAACCTAGAGGATACATTAAAAGCATTATCAGGTTTATCTCCAGAACAAATAAAAATTGAAAGGGATAAGAATGCTGTATTAGATAAGATAGAAGATTTAAATAACAAGATCTATGACATAGAGGATTCGGAAGAGGTTAATGAATCTAAACTAAATACATATAGAAGTCAAAGAGAAGAGCTATATAAAAAGGTTGTAGAGATTGAGGCTAAACTCAGAGGAGTTTCAGCAACTACAGCTCCTGTTTCTACAGATGCTGAAGCTGATGTAGAAGCTAAGAAAGCTGATATAGAAAGAAGAAGAGAAGAAGAATTTAATAATATTACACAAGAACAAGTTAATGATTTACTTAGTTATGAATCTGGAAAAGGTACTATATTAGAGCAAGCCACAAGATTAATAAATAATTACAACAGAATATATAAAACAAATGCTGTTATAACAGATTTTAAAAACAGTCGTTTGTTTATTAAAATTAATGGTTATGAAACTTCTATAGATTCTGAGGCTGTAAAACTAGGTGGAAATCAGTTTGTATATGGTATTGATAAAACAGGAATACAAGAATTAATTAATGCTAAATATGATGCAGAACTAGCTGCTTTAGGAAGTACTACAGTTACATTAAATGATATCCCCACTGTAGAATCAGAAATTAATAATGTAAGAACACTTAATGGCAAATACTATGTCCCTAAAAAAGTCTATGAAGAAGCATACAAAAATGATACA
>Ga0181348_1000553_pt1 | contig 16387 bp, 23 predicted proteins | sample Su13VDMM110DN_FD_130092 | JGI IMG/M metagenome (GOLD analysis project Ga0181348, IMG submission 130092) | Freshwater viral communities from Lake Michigan, USA - Su13.VD.MM110.D.N | ecosystem: Environmental > Aquatic > Freshwater > Lake | place: USA: Michigan | collected 2013-07-16
ACACTTTCATAAGGTATATTACAAATATGAGAAATCATTATTGTTAATTCGATAAATTTTAATTTTTCTTCTAATTTCTCAATAATTTCAACATCACGTAAGTTATAGTCTATAAAACGATTTATGTCGTTTTTAAATAAAGTATTTAAATTGCCTTCATATTCTACTTTACCTAAATTAACATATTTAGTTCCTATGTCTCCTAATTTATATGATGATTCTTCTTTCATAATGTACTTTTTATGAAGTAACATATAATCTAAGTGATTTATTCCTCCTATAGTTACTTGTAAAGCACCTGCAAATTCTCTAAAACTTACTTTTTTAATAGGAGACATTCTGTTTATTTCATTTTCACCTAATATTTGTTTAATTCTAAAGTACATATATGGAATGTCAAAGTAAGCTGAATTGTATCCTACTACTATTGTTGGATCTAATTCTTCCCATTTGTCTAAAAATTTTTTAACTAATTCTTTTTCTGAATAACAAGGAATAATATGTTTACCATCTTGAATTGTTTCTTGTATTTCTTTACTTTTATCTACAATAAAACAAATATACTGTTTAGTAGTGACATCTCTTAAAGCAATAGATGTAATAGGCATAGGAGCAGCTTTAATATATTCAGGTGTTAAAGCACCTCCCATTTCAATTTCAATGTCTAAATAAACAATGTTGTGCCAAGAAGGAACAACATCATCTAATTTATAATATAACTCTCGTAGTACAAGTAATGATTTATCAATGTCCTTTTCTAGTAAATTAGGATCTTCTTTGTCTAATTTTTTAGTAGGAACAGCCCATCCTCCAGTTAAAACAGGTTGAGCATTTTCTTGCCATTTATCAACACGTTTCCAATAAGTTGGTTGATATTGAAATTCAGACCAACCAATTTCATCATCACGAAGATAATAAGTATAGGTTTTAAAATCGTAGTAAACACTTTGATACACTAGAAAAATTTCTTAAGATCTGGTTTGAAATAATTTATTGATTTCATTACTTTCATATCATCTCTATAGACAATCCAATTGTCTCCTACTTTTACATAATGACATGGACGATCTTGTTCAGCAGAACGTTTAATAACTGTTAAACGTGCTTCTTCTTCAGTTTTACAAACTTTAGATAAATTAGATGCTTGTACTTCAGCATAACCTTCTTCAATTTTGTCTTTTAAACCAAATACTAAAGCTCCATTTCCTAATCCTACATAAGTAATATCTAAAATAGCATCAAGTACTCCTACAATATTGTTTTCTTCTACTGCTTGTTTTAATTCATCAAGTTCTTCTTGAATAAAATTAATTACAAAATCAGCATCTGATTTGTCAATAGTTGGAGTAGTTCTGTTTTGCCACTCTTTACCCATTATAATGTTAAACTCCTCTACTTCGGAGATAAACGGTACGTGTTTTTTTTCCATGTTTATATGTTTGTTAATATTAAATAAGATATTTTATATCCAGCAAATGCTCCTAAAGCAGACGGAATTGGAAATACAATTAATTGTCCTAAAGAAGTAACATATTTTGGTCTGTTAACTATTTTACCCATAAAAAAGTAATATGCTATGTAACCTACTAAAACAGCTAAATCAGCTTTAGTAGCAATAAATACTACTAATGTTGCTCCTATAAAACCAAATGTAAAGTTATCTCTTACACCTTCCCATATTTCTAAGGCAGATGCGTCTTTATATTCTTTAATTATCTTTTTGTATCTTGCCATCTTGTTTTGGTTCTTCATCAAATAAGTCTTCACCTTTATAGTCTGGATGATTTTTGTGCATATAATCTATTCCATTAACCCATACTATGGCTACTAACATTACTATTGTAAACGCTACAAATTGTATCATTGTTCTATTTTTATTTGGTTTGTATCAGATTTTATTTTTTCTATCCATTGAATTTTTTTAACTTTAATTGTATCATAGTATAGTACTTTTACTTTAATTGTATCATAATATTTTTCTGGTGTTTCTATAAGTGGTGGTTTTACTTTATATGAACTTATAGCAACAACTATTACTATAAATAACGGAGTTAATATAATAAATAATCCTGAGTAAAACAAACTATTAAATTTTTTCATGAGTTAAGTTTTTATAAATGTTAGATAATGAATGTTTTACATTTGAACGTATTTCTGCTTCCATTTTTTCTCTACGTTTTTCTACTTCAATGTCAAATATGTTTGATATTAAATCATATGTTTTAGTCCAAACATTAATGTTATAACTGTATTGATGATTTACAATTGTAAGCTGTTTTGATTCAATAATAATAAATAATTGACTGTCACCACTTTCAATGTATCTTTTACCTGATATAGGAGAAATAAGTAATGTACTATCTTCTTGATGTATTAATTCTTTACAAATAGTTATACTTTCTTTTTCATACTCATTAAAAGGTGTATTATGTTTAGGATTCATTGTTTTAAACAATTTAAGAGCCGTTTTTTGAAATAATCTTTTTAATTTATGTTTCATAACCTTTTTTATTTATTTTATAATATAATAACCTAATCCAATGCTGTTTATAATAAATATCCATTTATAAATTTTTTGTCTTTTAAGTTGTTTTTTTGTTTTAACAAGACTTTCATTTAATAAATCAATTTCAATTAATTTTGCTTTTAAATTAGTATTTTGAAAATTTATATTATTTTGTAACTTAACTTCTAACTTTTTATACATGTTAATTGTTCTTACACAATCAACTGAGTCAGTATGTTTGTTTTGTGATAATGTTGTTAAACTTAATAACAATGTTATGTATAATAATATATTTTTCATATTTTATTTCCGTTAGTAAAAAACCAGGCAAAGTGTTTATTAAACCATTGTTCTAATTTTATTAGTTTTATTTTCATATTTTACCCCATCCTTGATGAATCATACATTTAATTCTATATGACTCGATTAGTGCTAAAAATTTAATTATCTTTTTCATATTATTTTATTATTCTTATTCCTTTATAATTAGTGTTAACAAACTTAATTAGTTTATTATTTAACTCTGGACTCTTATTAAGTCGTACTATTAATGTTTCTAGTGTGTTAATACCATGTATTAATTCGTAGTGCTCTTTGCTTTTATAATCCTTTGAACGATCACAGGTACTGTTTATTGGTATAGCTGTTGCTTTTTCCCAGACAACAATCTTTGCAATAGGTTCATCTAAATAATACACTACATCTTTATCTACTGACCATTCAATTAATTCGTCAGTGTGTAGCTTAGGTTGTAGTGTGCATCTAGTTGATAAGACTAGTAGTATAAGTAACGCTTTTTTCACAACTTACTTCTTTTGTACTATAATTTCTACTTTATTTTTCTTGTGTCTAAGGTGAACATACTTGATTAAAGAAACCGTATTGTCAGGAGATTTGTCAATTTGATCTATTGATATCTCGATAGTTGCCTTGCCATTGTATAGTTCATATTCTAAATGATTGTACACAGCAACTGGTTTATTGTTACGCAATATAGTATCACCTTTAGTTGACCATTCAAGAATTTCTTTGTTTGTCAATGTGTGTTTGTCTGTTTTACATCCCAATGCAGTTGCAGAGATAATTATTGATAGTATTATTTTTTTCATTTATTTTTTGTTTTAATTGAATCATACTTATGACCCCAATAACTAATTTCAGATTCTTTAAATTGTAGTTCATCTCTTAAAAAATGTATTTGATCTTTTTGATCTACAATAATTTCATTTAGTGAGTCTACTAAATCTGTACAAATGTCTTTTTTATTTTCATTAGATCTATTTACATTTATTGTGTCTACTTCTAAAATTATACAATTTATAAATACAATTGCTCCAAAAAATAATATTGTGCCTTTAATTGTTGTCATAATTTAAAATTTAGTGCCATTCATTTCAATAGCGTGTAAAAATTCTTCTCTAATCATATTACTTTTTTCCATAAATACACCACTAAATTTATTTGTAGTCATTACAGATGGATGTTTAATTCCTCTATGTGAACAACAAGTGTGTTTGCAAGCAACACTTACTGCTACAGATCTACATTCCATTTTATCAGCAATGTAATTATGAATTTGTTGTGTTAATGATTCTTGCATTTGTGGTCTACGAGCAAACCATTCTACAATACGATTTAGTTTTGATAAACCAATTACTTTTTCCCCAGGCACATAAGCTACAGTAGCAAATCCTGTAAATGCTAAATTATGGTGTGCACACATGCTAGTAATAGGAATACCTGATTGAATTACTAATCCATCATAATTTTCATCATTTGGAAATGTAGTAATATTTGGTTCATTTGACACTGATCCTACAATTAAGTCTTTTAACCATGCTTTTGCTACTCGACGTGGTGTATCTTCTGTTTGTTTATCTGCTGTAAAATCAAAACCTACTGCTTTTAAAAAATGTCCATAATGTAATTCAGCTTCACTAATCATTTGCTCTATTTCTTCAGGAGTACGAGCTATACTACCGTTTGATTTTTTTAATAATTCCATTTTTTTATTTTATTTAATATAAGTATTTTATTTTTGAAAGCCTAACTTTATACTCCTCGTTTATCATTATAAGCTACAATGTGGGCTCTTCCTGTAAAATTATATCCTCTCTTAATACATTCTTCCATCACATAAGGATAATTAGGTTGTAGTTTGTCTAGTGTATCTCCTGCAGGCATAACCCATACTTTGTTTTTAGGTATGCTGTGTGTTGCAATAAATTCTTCTATTTCATTCCACACTTCAGGATCATTTCTATCTACAACTGGTTTAAAATGATAATCTAAATGATAGCTTAACATGTTTTTAATTGCATCATGATTCATTCTAAACTTATTATGTTGTATAATAAGCTTTTCATCTACAGCTACTCCTAATGGTGTTTCAGTTCCTAATTTTGGAATTGAGTTTTTAAACTTAGGTGATAATGATATTAAATCTATTTTATAATTAGTTTCAACAAACTGGCTTCCTTCAGTCTCTATTGTAACATGCATTGATCTCATATTTTTAGCCATATTGACTAATTCATCTATCAACTTAGGATGCATGGTTGGAGACCCACCTGATATCATTAAATGATTAATTTGTGGATTAGCTTCAAACAATTCTTTAATAGCATTAAGAGTCCAAGTTCCTTTTTCTGGATGAATACTTGTGTACCAAGAATCACACCATCCTCCTTCACCAAAATAACATCTGTGAGTACAGCCTGTTGTTCTAATTAAAAAGTTAGGATATCCTGCTTTTGAGCCTTCAGTTTGAATACATGTATATGCTTCAATAATTGGTTGTATTTTACTATAGTCCATATATATAATTTATTTTAATGTCTCCAAATGTGGTTGTTGTAACCCAATAATTATTCTCCATAACTTGCACTGTTTCTTTCGTGTTCATAAACTTCTACTTTTGTTGCTCTAACTCTAAAATTAGTTTCATATTTTAAAAAAACATTAATTTTAACATAAAGAAATTGAGCAAAACGTTCACAACCTGTATAAGGTAAAATGCGTAGTTGAATTATTTTATCTTTATCCATTTGAATAAAGTTTTCTAAATATGGATCATCTTCTGCTACAATTGTGGTATGATCTAAAAGATAAGTAAAATAATCTTTAGGAGACATTCCTTCAATTTGTGTTTTAGCTCTCTTCATTCCACCAAAATCCCAAACCCAATTTCTTTCATCTAAATTACCTTCAAACCAAACTCTAAATGATATTCCATAGCCATGTAAAAATTTACAATGTGTATCTTCTGCTTTCCATTGACGAAAACAAGCACTGTATCCGTCAAACAATTTTGATGATGTAAATTTATTACCCATTGATAAGTGATTTTATTTGATTTTCAGATTGAGCACCTACTATACGTTTAATTTCTTTGCCGTTTTCTAACAAAATTAATGTTGGAATACTTTTTACTCCATAATTATCTGTGTTAGATACATCATAATCTGTGTCTATTTTATTAAGAGGAATTTTTATTTGTTTACTTATTTGTTCTACTGTTGGCTTCATTGCTTGACAAGCTGAGCACCAGTTTGCTGAAAAGAAAATTAATTGTTTCATATTTATTTTTTATAGTTGTTTAAAATTACTTTAACCCACACTGCTGCTTCATCCCAAGTTCTTGGAAGAAAATCACCGTTAGGTAATACTTCAGCATATTCAATTGGATCTGGTTTTCCTAGTTTTAAAAAAGCCTCAATACGTTCTATTGAAGATGCTGATTTATAATCTGAATACCATTTATTTGTTTCTTTAATAAAAAGAGGTTTATAAGATGTATTAGTACGTTTATATACTTCATCAAAATTTAATTTTAATTTATCACAACATATTTCTCCATCTTTCAAAATATCAAATTTATCTCCTAATAAATAGGGCGTATAAACATTTACTCTTTCAGCGCCCCAATTACCTGTTTTAAATGCTTCAAAATCAATATCTCTAAATTCTTGTCTACAATCAGGATAAATACTATGATCACCAGCATGAATTCCCATTGCTATAACACATTCAGTATTATTTTTATCTGTTATTGATAAAGCAACAGCTTGAATAATAGAACTAAATATTTTATTACGATTAGGTACTACTGTATCTTTCATATTTTCATCTGCATAATGTCCTTCAGGAACATCTGAACCACCTTCAACTAATGAAGAATTTAATAATTGAGCTAAACCATCTAATTTAATAATTTGATGAGTGATAGGAAACATATCATGTAAAGTTGAATTTATGTACTCTACTAATTCAGTAGCTCTTTCTAATTCAATTTTATGTTTTTGTCCATAATCAAATGATAAAGCAGTTACCTTGTAACCGTTTGATAATAAGTGGAGTAGTAATGTACTACTATCCATTCCTCCACTTAATGATAATACTGCGTGTTTCATATTAAAATGGGAGTTCATATCCATCTGAGTCTTTAGATTCAAATGATGGTAAATTACTATCAGCTTTAACCCCATTAAAGTACTCTGTTAAAAAACTACGTTCATACGTTAATACTTTACCTGTATACTTAGGGTTACTTACCTCTCTTTGTTTTACAGTTTTATTTAATTCTTTAGCTTTAGCATAAACTTCTTTACCTAAAGTTCCTCCTGCTGAATGTCCTAGAAATTCAAACAGTGATATAAATTTTTCTTCTTCCATAATTTAAATATAATAATTATTTTTTTGTAAGCCAAATTCTATAACCCATTTATTAACCTAAATAATTTTGTATTTTTACTTAATAAATTTAAATTAACATCTTTTATATCAATATTAAAGTTATCATTCATACATGACTTAGGTTTATTTATTAATCCATAGCCTTCATATTCAATTCTATCTAATGTAGCCATAGTTGGATTTGATGTATCTATTGATTCAATAAAAGACATATCTTTATACCATCCAAATTCTTGAGGTACAGCACATCCTAATAAATGTACTCTATCTGTTTTATCAATAATGTTTAAATTAAATAATTCAGATATTACTTTAATACGTCCTATTGCTTTACCTAAATCTTTATTTGGATGAGGACAAAGATCATTATAATAAGATGCTCCATAACTAAATGCTATTTTTTTATATCCTAAATCTTTATATGTTTGATAACAAATCATTGCTTCATATACGTTTTGAGCTTGTACAACTGCTACTTTAGTAACTTCTTTAGGTAAATCTACTCCAATCCATGATTTAGCATTTACTACAGACTGTGTTTTATCTTCCCAAACATCAGGAACAATAAATTCATTTGGTTTTAATTCATTTATCCAGTGTAATAAACGTTTTGTATCATAAGCAACACCTAATTCATGTAACGAATTATCCATAATTGTATATCTGCCTAACTCTTTATATTTTATAAAGAAATTTTTATATTCTTCATATTGATCTAATAAGTGAGGAAGACAATAGTCATAATCGTTAAATTTTAAACTTTCCTCTAAAAGACATAGAGGTACTTCATGTGAGATTTTTATTTTATTCATAACTTTTTATACATTTAAATATAATAAACTTAATTAAGGGAACCTAATAAGTAATTATATCATCATCATCATTTCTTTTTTTCTTAAAAATAGGAGGAATGTATTGATAAAATATAGGTTGTTTAGGTTTAGGTTCTTCTATTTTAGGTTCAGGTTCAATGGGTTTTTCATTGTATATAGTAAAAGATTCAGGTGATTTTAGTTGATTAAAGGCAAAATTAGCCGCTATAACTAAACTAATAGCTAAAGGATCAAATACTACTATAATAACTAATAAAAACCAATTAATAATTCTATCCATAGATATTCCAGTTAATTTATTAATATATTTTAAAGGTCCTAATTCACCAGCTAATTCAGCGTTTGATTCTTTAGTTAATTTTTCTTCAGACAGTATTAATAAAGTAGAATCTAAATTATTTATTTTACTATTTATAGTTTTTTCTTCTTTTAAAGCAAATTCAAGTTGTTTTTCATATGATTTTCTATTTGCTGATGAAGTAGTAGTTAAGATATTTCCGTCTTTATCTTTGTAAGTTTGAGTATTATTACCTAATGCTCCTCTTAATTGAGAAACACTTTGTTGAGTCTGTTTTAATTGTTGTAAAGTAAATTCTTTACTTGATTCTTGTGTTTTTATTCTGCTATCAATTAAAGCTATTTCTTTATCTACAACACCAGTTTTATTAGCAGTATCTTGATAACCTGAAGATAAGTAACCATATATTCCTGCTGATGTAATAGCCATTAATATAATTAAAGCTAAAGTTAAGTATAATTTAAGTACCCAATTTACTTTTTTCCAATATTGATAAAGTAAAGAAGCTACTACTAATTTAGCTACTTCAAGAGATGAAGCCATCCATATAACAGCTGTTTCAGCTCCAGCAAATAATTTTGCTAAGCCAGTGACACTATAAAAAGCAGCGGCTGCACTAATTGATAGTGCAGACAGAGCTATTAATATTGGTAGTAAGTATTTTTTCATAATTTAAATTGTTTAACCTTCACAACTAACACATTCTGACAATCGTTGTAAATTATCTCCTCTTAACACACTTTCAGTGCGTAAATAATATAATGTTTTAATTCCTAATTTATGTGCTTCTTTATGTACTTGAGAAATCCACTTAGGTGTATCATTTGGATCAAAACATAAATTTAATGAAATTGCTTGATCAACATATTTTTGTCTAATAGCGTTTTGACGAACAATTTCTAATTGATTAATTTCTTTAAATGTTAAAAATATTTCTTTTTCTTCATCAGTTAAAATATAATCAGGTAAACCTAAAACAGAACCTTGATCTTTAAGAATTTGTTCCCAAACACTGTCAATATTATATCCTTTTGACTCAAGTAATTGTTCTAAAATTTTATTACGTTTAATAAAAACACCTTTTGCTGTTTTTAAATTGTAAACATTAGCAGGAATAGGTTCAATTGAAGGTGAAACTCCTCCTGATATGTGAGCATTAGACACTGTAGGAGCAGGTGCTAAAAGATGTGTGTGTCTTAATCCTGTACCTTTACACCATTCTGGTTCACCATACATTTCTGCTTGAGCTCGAGATGCTTTTATTGATTCTTTTTCAATAAATTCAAATATCATTCTTGTGTAAGCATTTGCCTGAATGCCTATAAATGGTAATCCTTTTAATTGTAAAAATGTATGCCATCCTAAAATTCCTAAACCAATTGCTCTACCTTTAGTAGCAGAACGAACTGTGTTTTCCATGAATTTAATATTTTTAGCTCTATCAATAAATTCTTGTAACACACCTTCTAAAAACCAAGTTGATAATTCAGGTAATGTCATTCCGTTTTCAAATTTATAATCTTTCCATTCATCCCATCTAGCTAAATTTAATGAAGACAAACAACAAATAAAAGAATGTAATTCATCAGTGTAAAGAGCAATTTCAGTACAAATGTTAGTCATTGATACTTTTAAATTGTTTTTCTTATATGCTTCAGGATTTACATTATTTATATTGTCTCCAAACATGATGTAAGGTTCACCTGTTTCAAGACGTGTTTTTAATATTTCACCCCATAACTTTACTGCTTTAGGATCTTTATTTTCTAATCTATTCATAAATTCATCATCAATAACAACACATTGATGTAAATTTAAACATTGACGATTAACGTCTCCTTTAGGTCGACGAATCATTAAAAATTCTTCAATGTCTGAGTGGTTAATGTTTAAATTAACTGACGCTGCTCCTCTACGAACTGATCCTTGATTAGTAGCTAATATAGTTGAATCATAAATTTTAGCCCAAGGTACTATACCTTCAGATGCGCCGTTATCTTTAATTTGTTTTCCTCTACTTCTAATACGAGATAAACCAATTCCTACTCCTCCACCTTGAGATGATAAACGCATTAGTTCTGAATTTGCATCAGCAATTCCTTCAATACTATCACCTACATCAATTCCAAAACATGAAATAGGCATCCCACGTTCTGTTCCCATATTAGATAAAACAGGTGATGCTAAACATAACCAATTTTTTTCAATTGCTTCATAAAAAAACGGTTGTAACTCTTTACGTTTTAATCTTCTTGCTGCTGCTTTACTTACTCGTTTGTAAGCATCAAATACATCTTCATCTGGTAGTAAATATCCTTTTGAAATCATACTAAGGGCTATTTCGTCTAACCACTCTGGGTAGTTTTTTCCTTTAATCCATTTACTGGTGTCTGTTTGTATACTCATATTTTTTAGTCTAGTCCTTTTACTACTAATATTCCTGGGTCTTTTTCTCCGTTAGATGTTAATACTTTTTCTTTTGGAACAATTTTAATGTGTACTCCTTTAATGGTTATTTCTCCACCTTGTTTAAGCATTTTTTTAAATAAATTTTCTTGAGCATCAGTCCAATCTGAGCTTAAATCTATTATTTCTTGTTTTTCAGTATCTTTTCCATTTAATTTAATGGAAGTACCTTTTCTAATTGATTGGGGTTTTAACATTTTTTTTTTATAAATCTGACCAGTCAGATGTTGATTTTGAATAATTTGTAACTCGTCCTGCAAAAAAATCTTGGTGTGTTTTACCACTTGTTAAGTGACCAAACCACTCCATTTGTTTTAATAAATTAGGATCAATATCATTATAAATTGATTGATATCCTAATTCAATTACTTTTTCATTTGCTCTTGCTTTTATAAATGCTTTTAGTTGTTCTTTATTTAAACCTTCTATGTCACCCATTTCAAACGCTTTATCAATAAAATCATATTCTAATTTAACTGATAATTCACATGCTTCTGTAATTTTATTTCTTAATTCAAGATTATTTAATTCTGGTTGTTCTTCTAGTAATTTTCTAAACAACCAACATCCTGCTTTTGAATGTAATGACTCATCTCTAACACTCCACTCTACAATTTGACCTGTTCCTTTCATTAAGTTTCTTAATTGAAAACTCATCAATATAGCAAATGAAGAAAATAAATTTACTCCTTCAGTAAATGCTGAAAATATAGCTAATGAAACTGCTTTTTCTTCTATTGTGTCACCCGGTACTTCAATTAAACGATCTATTTTATTTTTTGATGCTTCATCTTCCATAAATGCAGCAAAATTATCTAATCCTAATTCTTCATTTAAACGAGCATATGCTTCAGCATGAATTGACTCAAAATCAGCAAACACACGAGCCATTGCTTGTATTTCAGGTTTAGGAAACCAAATTGATACTTTTGTTGACCAATAATCATTAACATGTACTTCAGTTTGTGCAAATGATTTTAAAATGTTACCAATTAAATTCTTTTCAGATTCATTAAGTTTTTGTAACCAATCATTTAAATCAGATGCTAATGGTACTTCATCAGCTAGCCAATGGGCTCTGTGTTGGTCTTTATAAAAATTAAACGCTTCTTGATATTCAAAAGGTTTATAAAAATGTCTAGGTTCAGTTATCATAAATTATATTAAATATATTAAAAATTTTAAAGTAAGCCAAATAAATTATTATTTATTTAGCGCAAAAAATTGTTTAGCTAAATAGTCTCTATCAAATTGATCTAAATTAGTAGCAGGTTTTGGAAATGTTGATTTAACGTTTTGTGGTTGTTCTTCATCATCTTCATCTAATTCACCTAAAATATCAATGTGACCAGTAGATGTATCTACTTTAACATTAAACGTCATACCATCTACACCATATCTGTTTTTCATAATATGAAATCTACCTGTTCCATTAAGTTTATCTTTCTTTTGTCTTGATAAAGATATTGCAAAATCTGCGATCATAATTTTGTCATAAGATCCTGCGGCTTTATCTCCTTCAATTATATTATCTTTTGCTCCGGCTCTATTTACTTGTGACACGCTCCATATTGGTAATTTTAATTCTCGAGCTAATCCTTTAGTACTGGTATAAATATCATCTATTTCTTCTTTACGCTCACTGTTTTTTCTTCTTGATGAAAGTAAATCAATGTAATCAATAATAATTAAATCAGGTTTAAAATCTAAATCAATACATTTTTTAATATGCGATTCTATTGTATGCATTGATGCTTTACCCATCGGATATTCTTTAATAATTAAATTACCAGGCAAATCAGATGTAACAGCTTCAACCTTGTCTTTATTTTGTGCTATAATATTTACAGGTATTTTAGTGAAAAAAGAGTCATATCGTCTTCCAACGTATCCTTCACCTAATTCTAATGTATAATGTATAACATTATATCCAGATTGTACAGCAAACGCACCTAATGCGACTAAACTCCATGATTTACCTCCACCTGGATTTCCAAATATTAATCCAAAATCACCTTCACCTAAACCACCTTGAAGATATTCATTAAACTTTTCCCATGGGGTTGGTATTGGATTGCGATCATCCATTCTATATCGAGATTCAACATCTTTATTATATTCATGTCCAATATTTTTATCTTGACCTGATCGTAAAGCGCTATCTACTAATAATCTAATAGAATCATAATCTCCAGCTTTTAATAAGTCTACTGAGTTTAGTAATGCTTTTTTTAATTGTTGATTTTTACAAAAATTAGAAAATTCTTGTTTAATGTAAGTTAAATCACTTTCATCAGATGATCTATATGCTTCTTTTAATTGTTCTTTAATTGAAAGTTGAAGTATTTCATTTTCAACTTTTTTCATTTCTACTTTAAGTACATCCATTGTAGGATTAGTGTGAAACTTTTGATAGTACTTAAGTACTTCTGTTATTATCCATTTTTGGGCTGTGTTATTAAAATATTCTTCTGTTAAAACATCATTAATATTTTGTAAAAATGGTTTATCAGTTAGTAACGCTGATATTACTTTTGTTTGGAAACTAATTCCATAACCCTCTATATTGCTTAATGTCATAAATTATTTGTTTTTTGCTTTATTATATCTATCAATTACATTCCAATTCTCTCTAATCCAATAATCTACATTCTTTAAAACATTGCCTAATCCATCTTTATGATAAAATTTTAAAAATGTTTCTACATTTAATTCATATGGAGGTTCTTTAACTTGTTCTAATATATATTCTTTTTCTTGATCATCCAACATAGGATTACTTAAATTCATAATCTTATAAGCCTTTCTTAAATTGTCAAAATTTTCTAATGCCCTACAGTATATAATATGTTCTTTAAATTTTAAAGCACAAATATCATATATGTCATCAAGTGATATTTTTTTCTCACCCATTACTTCAGGAAAATATTTTTCAAATTTATTTTGACCTAATCCTTTCACACCACCTACTTTATCTGATTTATCTCCCATTAATGTTTTATAAATAAGAAAGTTATGTGGATGAACACCATATTTTATTTTTACATCTTTAGGTGTAACAAATTCTTTTTCTACAGATCTATACATTAAAATATTTTCATCTACTAATTGAAGAAAATCATTATCAGCAGATACTAAGTATACTTTATTTTTCTTATCTTGAGTAAGATTTTTACTTAAAAAAGCTATAATATCATCTGCTTCAACTCCATCAATAGATAAAAGTTTAATGGGTAAACATTGTAAATAATGAATTAAATGAATAATTTGATCTGTTTTAGATTCATTTTCTTTTTCAACACTATCAAAAGAATTTTTATTAACTCGATTAACATTTCTTCCTGATTTGTATTCAGGAAGTAAGTTCTTTCTGTTTACAGAAGAACCTACTCCATCAAATACAACATAAATTGATGTTGGTTTTAGTTGTTTAACTAAAGACCCTAATGAACGTAAAAACCCACCTAAACCTCCTATGTGAGTGCCTTCTGTATTTATATAATTTAATACAGCAAAGTTTCTTAAAAATAAATTTAAACCATCTACTATTAAAATTCTTTCTCCTGTTTCTTCAGGATTAGGTACTGTATCTTCTTTAATACTATCAAGAAGTTTAAGTAAATCTTTATTATTCATGTTTAATCCTCAGATTCTACAATATCAGAAATATCAGCTTTTTCATTCCATTCACTGTTATCCTCTATTGTTTTATAGTTACCTTCTCCTAATATATCAGCCCACTCATGTGAATGTTCTTTTTTATATTTAGTAACATCTTTAGGATCATCTGAAATAAAACCATGTACTGTACTAATAACTGTGTTTTTAGTAGTAATACCATTTACGTGATTTTTATCACAGGCTACTTTTGTTCTTAAAGCAAACTCTACATCTTTACCATCTTTTTGTGCTTTAATTTTAGATGTTCCACTATTAGTAACATTACCAAAAGTTAAACACAATGATGAATCATAGTAAAAGGTATTTCCACCTTTATTTGTCATTCTGGGTTGTGAAAATACATTTTCAGCAGGTGCTACTCCGGTTTTATTAATAATCAAGAATGTGTTTGTATGTTTACTTTCTTCTTTTCTTGATAATATAATTCTTTGGTTTATAAAATTACCAAATTGAGTTGCAATTGCTCCTGCATTCCACATAGGGTTGTTTTTACCTTGTTCTATACTCATTCTACAAGCAATAGAACCTACCGAATCCCATAAAAATAATAAGTCGTAAGGTAAGTTTCCTTTATCTTGTTCATTTAGCATATCTAAAATAAATTCAGCTACATCTTCAATTGAATTAAGTTTTCCTCTATCTCTATATAGAAAAAATCCTTCATAATCAATAACGTTTCCTTTATTATCTTTAACTTCATCCATTTCAAATCCCATAGTTTTCCAATGTTCCCAACTATGTTTCATCTCAGTAATAATAAGAACCGGTAAGATCCCCATCTTTTGAGCTGATACAGCTGTTTCAATAGACGTAGTGGTTTTACCTGTGTTACTTCCACCACGTACTATATTAATATGTCCCATTGCTATCCCAGGAATTGACAAAGCATCTTGCATTGCTTTTGAAAATGGAATCCATTTTTGTTCTTTGAATTTAACATTTCCGCTTAATAGCTTTTTCTCTTTAAATTTATTTAAATCAAATTTAGATTTAAGTTCTTTAGAGACTGCTTCCATTAACGAATCTTTGTCGTTTGTTTTAGCCATTTTAAATTAATTTTAAATTTTAGTCTTCGTCTTCAAATAACGCATCAAATTTATCTGCTTTTGATGGTTTTGTTTCTTTCAACTTATAATTAGATACTTTTGGAGTAACAGAAGTTTCTTCATCTTTCCAAGGTAAATCATTACCTGGTGTTGTTGGTTCTTCTATAGCTTCATCAGTTTCTTCTTCAGCTTCAGGATTTAAAAAGTTTTGTAATACTTCTTTTAGTTTTTCAAAATCCATTTTATATGAAGTTTGAATTTCTAAAATATCCGGTTGTTCATTTAAGAATTTTTCTACTTCTGCTTTATTTGGACTTACTTGAGAAGTTTTAGGTTTAATACGAATTGATGATTTAAGACCTTGACGACCACCAATGTCACCAGTTACAGCTTCAAGTGTAAAATCACGACCTTCATTAATATCAGTATAATCACCATAATCTTCATCATCAGCAATTCCTAATAGTTGCATGTAAATTTCTTTACCAAATTCCCAAAGGCGAACACCTTTATCTTCTTCACCCCTAACAATTACTGGAGCAAAAATTCTCATTTTTGGTTCTAATTTTTTAGATAATTTCCAATTTTCTTTGTCATTAGTTGTACGAAGTTGTTTTACGAATTCTACAATTGGATCTTTTTCACCCCAATTAGTTAAAGCATAGACAGGAAATTTTGAAAATCCATAGTGTACAAACACTTCTTTAAATGGATTGCTTTTGTCCAGTTTAGATGGAATAATTCTAATTTGATACTTACCTTCTTGTTTTGGTTTCCATAGATATTTTGAATAATCTACTTTTTCTTTTTTCTGCCCGGATGTCTGTAAGGCACTCAGTTTGTTTTTGATTGATTTTAAATC
>Ga0181348_1000556_pt1 | contig 16355 bp, 17 predicted proteins | sample Su13VDMM110DN_FD_130092 | JGI IMG/M metagenome (GOLD analysis project Ga0181348, IMG submission 130092) | Freshwater viral communities from Lake Michigan, USA - Su13.VD.MM110.D.N | ecosystem: Environmental > Aquatic > Freshwater > Lake | place: USA: Michigan | collected 2013-07-16
ATTTAATTTATTTCTAAAGAAATCTAAAGCTTTTTTATATTCTTCATTTTTTTCTTTTAATAAATTTAATTCAGATGTTACTGATTCACGTCTAAGATTAGAATACGTTTTTGGTTTAGGTAACCCGTTACGACCATGTGTCCTACCGTTACCTAAAGTTCTTGAAGATTCTTTAAATTCAACTTCTTCTTCTTCTTCTTCTTCAGAATCATAACCCTCACCATACACACCTTCTTCTTCTTCTTCAGAATCAAAGTCAAATTCTTCTTCATCTTCTTCTTCATAACCCTCACCAAATAGATCGTCTTCTTCTTCATAACCCTCACCAAATAGATCGTCTTCTTCTTCTTCAGAATCATCAACCATTAATTCATAGATAGGTTCTTCACCGTTTTGGTTTCCCTTTTCCATATTAAATCCATCATTAACCATTAATTCATAGTTAGTTTCGTCTTCATCTTCTTCTTCAGAATCAAAGTCAAATTCTTCTTCTTCGAAGTCATCATCATCATCGTCATCATCGTCATCATCAGAAAAACGATTACTTCTCATAGGTCCAAAATCTTCTTCATCTTCTTCTTCAGAATCAAATTCGTATTTAAACTTATCTTTTTCATCACCAAGATCATCGTCATCTAAATGTAACTCATACAAAACACTTTCGTTTGTTAAATTTGCCATTTCATTATTATTTAAATCACTTCCCATTTGTATTAAATATTCAGAATCATTATCGTTATCAGTTAAATGGAGATATCCATTATCCTTTTTAACAATAATTCCATCTTCATCTCCCATAGCTCTAAATACTTTTAAAACTTCTTCGGGTGATGCTGTTGTCATATCTAATGGGGGGATTTCATGATTATCACTATCTAAATCATGAATATCGGTATCTTCTACGTCATCTTCATCATCTTCTAGATCTTCTTCATCTTCTAGACCTTCTTCATCTTCTAGGTCTTCTTCATCTTCCAAATCTTCTTCTTCTTCGTCTTCTACGGCTGGTAGCTCGTCTTGTTCATATAAAGATTTTTTAGATTTTTTAGAACCAACAATTGATTCTCTAACTAATTCACTGATTTCTTCCTTCATTGTAGAAGCAAGTATTCCTTTTGCGTTTTCACTTATGGCGTTTTCAAGTGACTTCATTTGCAATAAAGCCTCTTCCACTACCGATTTTTTGTTATCCATACTCATTTTAGTTCAATGTGTTATGTGTTTATTTATACATAAATACCTCAATACATTAAAAAATTTAGTTTTTATTAAAAAAATAAATAAAAACGCAAAAAAAAAGGGGAGTATATTTACCCCCCATTCATTTTTTTAATTAAAAAATTATTCAATTACCTCATCAATTCTACTTTCAACTATCGCAGTTATTCTCCAATTTTGGGAATAATTTTCATATACTTTAGTTATTTTAGCTTCAACATCTGTTGGGGAAAACCCCTTAACTAACTTTTCTTCTTTAATTTTTTTTACTTTACCTGTAACCTCATCAATTGTGTCGGTAGTAACTCTTGATATAAAATATTTCTCGTCCATATATTAATTTTTTTATTTATCTAAATAATCGTTTAATCTTTTCATTAAGTCAATAGACTTACCCATACCATTATTTAAATTTTCATCTTTACTTTCATCTATATTTTCTTCGTACTTAGCTCTATCGTCTTTATTTACATATAAATAAGCTCCAGGTGTTGATGGGGATGATACTAAGTCGAAACAAATTAATTCAAAATCATCTTGAACTTCATTTTTTTCTCCAGACTTAACCAAAGAACCAACACCACGAGAAGAAACCCCCATGGTAACCCCCTGCCTCATCATATTAGCTGCAACGTCACCTTTTGATGATACAATACCTCTTTCGTGAAAACCTGGTGTAGTTAACAATTTAATCTTACCCATTAATACATTATTTTCCCACCATACTTCAGTTATTAAATGAGATACCCTATCTAAATCAACCAATGAAGATTCTGGATGGTTTAATTCTGAAATAGACATTCCTCTATTTATGATTTCTTTATACTTTTCAGCTTCTCTTTTTAGTATCTTTTCAGGGTAAACTCTTCCATTTCTATTTGGTACTCCGTATTTTTGTAGTGTAGCATAAAAGACAAAAGGTTTAGAATGGTCTAATTGACCGTACGATTCTTTAATTACATGACTATTTCTAATTTCGTTTGGATTAAGTATTCCAGCATCCCATTCAACTAAAATTCCTTTACCTGTATCATTTGGTCCTAATATTTTCATAATGTATTTTACAATAAATATTAGATGGATTCGAATTCTTTAATTTTTGTTATACTTAATATGAAATATTTTGAATTTTTTAAATCATCATGGTATACATACTTTAATATATTTTTAATTTTATCTCTTAATAATAATGATTTAAAGTCTAATGTTTTGTTGTGAACGAATAAAGTTATTTCAAGATTTAAAAAACTTTTTTTATTTTTTTGTATTCCACTTGTCCTTAAATCAAGATCCACTATATGGTGTTTTTCAAACGTAGTGTAATCTAAAACTTCTAAAAGTGTGTATTTTATTTGTCTTTTTATTTCACCAATAATCTTATTCCAATTTTCAAACTCGTCTTTTGGTTCAATCCATGTTTGGATTACAAGGTATATTGATTTTAACATTTTTGAGTCAACAGTACCGTAGTAACATTTTGCATCATCAAAAATATTTAACTTTGATGTTTTTCCTTTTTTCATTAATCATAACTTAATAGTTTATTGTTTAATGAAAATATAGGTAAATAAATAATATATGTCAAAAATTAAAAATCCTTAAAGATTTTTATTTAACATTCTAAGTTTATATAGGTTGTAATGGTCAGATTTAGACTCATTAATTTTTTTAATTGTATCAGAAATAGTCACTTTAAGTTCGGATTCTGTAGATTCGTTAATTGATTTATTTAAGTTTGAAATTACATTTTCTTTTAAAGATTTCATTTCAGTTATTATTTCTGAATCAGTTAAAGATATAATATCTTTTAAATATTTCATGTCCGATTCGTTAATATTAGAAAATTCTCTATTAAGTGAATCATTAGCTATTTTTAACATTGACGATAGTGGTAGGTTAACCGATTCCTTAACGTCTTTATTTTCTTTAGACATCAATATTGTTTTAATATTTTTTTTTGAATTTAAATTAGACTCTAAATCTTTAATTGACTTACTATAAATAATATTATCTAAATCCTTGTAGTTGTTTTTATTTTCTTTAACTATTGAGGATATCCATTCACTAATATTATTAATATATTTTGGATTATTCTCAATTAATATTTGAGAATATTCTATAGACTCGTTAATGTAATCATCAACAATACTACTATCAATACCTTTACTTGCGTAAAGTTCGTCATATATATAATATATTTCAGAAATGTCTTTGTTTTCTAAAATTATACTATTAAAATCTTTAATAAACTTTTTAAAGTTCTTTTTTCCGTATAAATCTACAGAAGCTTTTTCTATTTTTGTTTTAATCGCGCCAAAAGTATTCATATATGTTTTTATTATAAATATTACTTATTCAATAAAGATTTCAATTTATCATCAATTTCTAATAAAGAATTTCTACCTTTTGATAAATCCATAAAATTTGATCCATTAAATAGTGTTTCTTCTAGTAATATATTTAAATCATTTTTATTAAACCCTTCAGGTGTAACTTCACCACCAGGAGGGGGTTCAGGTGGAGGTGATTCAGATCCACCACCCATATCAGGCATTCCACCCATGTCACCACCGGCACCACCAGCATCAGCTCCAACTTCACCTTTTGGTTCAGAATCTTTTTTACCGTATAATTTATCAATATTATCAAATATTCCAGTATTTGTAATAATCTCTGCGGTTTTTGTTAATTCGGCAGATACCGCTCTTTCAATTCTTTGTTGTTGTAAATCCAATCTAATTTCTTCGTCGGAAAACCCTAATATATGTTTTTTAGCCCAAGAAGCAGATACTGGTGATACACTATTTGGTATTTCTGAAACCGCATCTTTATATAATAATATTTTTTCTTTCCACAATTCAATACCTAATAAATCGGACTGTTTTGATGGATTATTAAGTCCTAATGTAAAGTTTGTTAGTTCATCCTCAAAACCTAATAAAAATAAATGAACAATAGCAATTTTATTTAATTCTGAAATCATAGATTTTTGAATTCTATTTATTGTTCTTGCAAATCTGATATCTAGTACGGATAAGTTTTTACCGTCACCAACCGCCTCTTCAAAACCTAAATACGCTTTTGGTATTCTTAACGCTGTAACTAATTTTTTTTGAATGTATTCAATGTCAGCAATTTCAGATAGGTTGGTGGCACCAGCCAATGTTTCTATTGGACTAGTTGCCGTGGTATCTCTAACGGGAATAAAATAATCTTGATCTACGGCCATTTGATTATATCTCATATCTACATTTCCTGTTGCAGGATCAGATATCTGATCTCTTTTAAATTTATTAGCAACTCTTTGTACGTAAGGATCGACATCTTTATCGTCCATATTACCAACAAAAACTTTAAAAACTCTTCTTTCAGGTGCTCTTGAAACTCGGTATATTAACATAGCATCCTCACAAAGTAGTAGTTGTTTCCATATACGTCTAGCCTTTTCTAACATAGAAGTACCATACGGTAATTTTCTATCATCACCTAATATTCTAAAATGACCTACTTCCCAAGTATTAAACTCCATATTTTTTTCTTTCCATGTAAACTTTAAGGCATCGTTTTCAACTTCTTGGGAATGTTTATCAGTATGAAATTTCATACCTTTTTCTAATCTTTCAATTTGAATATTTGGCATCTGTTGGCAACCGACAATTCCTTTTGATGGATCTAATTTTAAATAAATAAAGTTATCACCATACTTACAGGTGTTTCTTGTCCACATTGGTAAATTTGTGTTTATATCCAATTTATTTGTAAACAAATCAAATAATACTGATTTAATTCTTTTTGATTCAGAATATATTTGTAATATCTGTCCATCTTGATCTGCTGTGGTAGATTCTTCAGCATATATATCAAGAGCTGCGGATATCTCTGGTGTGTACTCCATACTCTCATAATCATAATATGATGCTAACCTTGTTGGCTCATAAAAAACCGCTTGTTGATATAAATTACTTTCTACTTTTTGCCATTGTTTTCCAATATATACTGTTTGTTGAGCTTGTAGTTTTTCTTTTTCGTATTCTGCCTTATCGGTTGTTTTTAATAATTCTTTTTTATCAAATTTAAATACTGGTGATTGTTGGTCTAATTGCGAGTTAGGGCCAAACGCTTTACCTAATCTTTGCCAAATGGTTAATTTTTCTTGTGCCATAGTTTTTTTATTTAAAAAATAGTTATATAGAGTTTAAATTAAACCCTTTTATTTCCAAATAACCATAAATATTTTTGATAATCACTTTTAGTAGCATCATTTTTACCAAGATAAAAATGATTATCAATATTTGATGGAATATTTGGGTTATAGTTTGCTGATGAATCTTTATATTCTGTTTTTTCTGTTGTCCAAGAATCTAACATAGCTTTTGTTTGTTCCGTAACTTTTTCTAATTGAGCAAATGACGATTCACCAACATATATTGCCATAGCAAATGCCATTATTAAATCATCATGTTGACCTTTTTGGTGGTCAGGTCTACCACTAACATAAACAAACGTATTTAATTCGTTAAATAGTCTTTGTGACTTTAAAGAGAAGTCAAACCTTAACGCCTCCTCAAGAGCTTGTATTATTAAAACTCGTTTAGAATTAAAATTAATTCCAGGAATTTTATCTTGCATTTTAGGATCCCATTTCCATTTATCCGCAGGATTTATTCCGTCAACATAAAGATTTTTATACCCCAATTCTTGAAGTTTTCTAGAAGTAGAAACCCCCATACCTCCAGTTATGTCAATAACAATAAATGACTCATACATTGTTCCCCATTTAAAAGCTATTTCAGCTAATATATCTGGAGGAACTTTACCTAAATATTCGAAAACCTGTTCTCTACTATCGAAGTCAATAATAGATAGTGTACTAAAATCTTCACTATCCCCTCTAGAAACATCAACACCCATAATATATTTATGACCAACTATTGGTTCTTTCCATTGCCAAATTGCCCCACCCATAAATTTATTTATAGGTTCTTCAATATGTTTATTTTTTATTTTTTTCATTGTTTCTGGAGGAATTACACTATCTCCAGAACCCAAAAAATTACATTCTAATTCTTGTGATATTTTTCTTTTATCAAATTTTAATTTTTTTGACATAGACTCAAACCAAGAACTATAGGCCTTATATCCGTTTTCTAACTTTTCTTTAATTTCAATTAAGTTTCTATCGTTAATTTTTATATGCGAGTAATCAATTATTATTTCATTATCGTTATAGTCATTACGATTTAACATATAATGAATAATATCATCACACTTAATTAGTTTTAAATCTTTAGAGTATCTAGGATCCCTATACCAATACATTTCAGTTATTGTAAAATCATTCATACCTTTTATTGCTTGAGTATATATACTGTAATATATTGGGTCAAATCCGTTAGGTGTTGATATTACTATAACTTTTCCACCTGTTGATAGTGAGGCCATACAAGCTGACCAAAAATCTTCATCAGCATTTATATAAGCCGCCTCATCAAATATAAGTATTGTTGGCGTATATCCTCTTAAAGCATCCTTTGATGTTGCCACAGCCTTTACTTCACAACCATTTGTTAATTTAAAATGTCTCTGTGAGTTTTTTTCAATAGAAAATGTAACACCCAACCAACTTGGCCATTGGTCAACGAACGCCCTAACTTTATTTGCCATTTCAACCGCAGTATCCATTTTGTTTGCGATTATTAGAATTTTTTCTGGTTTTTCTTTTCTTGCAAAGACTAATCGTTTTGACGCCCAAGCGGATGTAACTGTAGATACTCCAGCTTGTCGGTACTTTAACGCAATATTTTCTTCAGACGTATCATAATCTTTAACTAAACTTATTTGATCATTAAATAATTCTAATGGGACGTACTTAGATTGAGTGTTATCGTAAGTTTGTAGGTAGGTTTTAAGTGCGTATGGTGTATCGTTATAACACTTAGCGTATTCTAATAATACTTGTTCTTTTGATAACGACATTCATTTTTATTTTTTTCTTTTAATCGCTGACAGTAACTCACTTTTTGTTAAATGTGGTGGCATGTGTTTTTGAATTAAATTTAAAATGTTTTCTTCTAAACTAACAGAATCTTTTCTATTATCGTATTTACCACCATATATAGGTAATCTTGTATTTTTTTTAGGTGTAATAGATTTTAATTTAGTTCCTTTTGTATTTTTTCTATAATTAGACTTTTCTGTCATTTCCCTTTCACCAACTGTCGCCGTATCACTTTCTGGATCAAAATTAACTTTATTTTTATCAACAACGGTTTTAGTCGCATCTAAAAATTTATCTTTATCACCTTTATCACCTAAGTTATATTTTTTTACAGTTGTCGTTGTTTCTTCTTTAGTTTCTTTTTTTGATTTTTTAACTCTCTCATATAAAACGGTTAATTGATCATTATTTAAATTTTCTAATGTGTTAATAGAAAACCCTTCAAAAAGAAGTCTTGTTAATTTAGGATTCATATGTTTCATCTTGTACTAAGTTTTTTTCCCATTTTAATACGATATCTTTTTCGTATAATTTATTTTCAACCGATTCAAGTGTTTCACCGTAACTAAACACTAATCTTTTACCTTCATGTGTTTCAGGTTTTTCCCAACCTAAAGATATTATTCCATCGATAGAGTCATACATACTAAAAAAATCTGAATTTTGTATTAGTTCAAACTCAATTTTAGAGTGTTTTAAAATACCAACCTTTTTAATAAATTCAACTAATGGTGGTGATGGGTTACCATTTGCTGGTTCACTATCCCAATTATCTCCATAAACATCATCAAAATCAGAAAATATAAACTCGTATATATTATGACCTTTAAAATTAGGACCTAATTCATTTATAAAAACTAAAATCATAAAATTCTACCGCTTGGTGTTACTTTAACTTGTTCTCCGTTAATTAAAAATATTAAATTATTTTTATTTGTTTTTCCAACTAATTTTGAGTTTTCATACTCATTCAAAATTTTATTAGCACTAACCCGTTGGTTAATGGTTTCACTCATAATTATAATTTCTTTTTTTTGTTTAACATTATTTAATTTTTCATTAATATATGTTTTTTTTCTTTTTTTATCTAAAATTAATTTCTCACTTGGAGTAATATTAAAGTAATTAGATAAAACATTTTCAACTCTAGATTCTGAAAATATTGAGTCCATCATGTTTTGGTACCCTTCTTTAGGTTCTTCAACTGGATTAACTTCTTCTCCACCTAACTCGGGAGATTCAACATCTTCTCCACCTAACTCAGGATCTTCAAGTTCTTCACCAGATAAATCCTCATCATCGTTAGATATATTTAAATCACCATACTCGTCGTCACCATAATCATCTTCATCATCAAACTTAGATAATATATCATCTTTATCGTCTTCGTCTAAATTATCTAAATCCATTGCGGAAATAATAGAATTCATAACATATTTTATGTCTTGTGAATCTAACCCCTTCTCTTTATCAAATGCTCTAATTTTTTGACTTAACTTTCCAGTTAATCTTTGTATTGACTTTAATGCTGGTATTTCTTTTTCATCATCATCGTCTTCAGGCATGTCCTCAGGTAGATCATCCATATCATCTTCAACTGGTGGTGGAATATCTCCTTCAGGAGGTGGAATATCTCCTTCAGGTGCTGCTTCAGGAGGTGGAATATCTCCTTCAGGTGCTGCTTCAGGAGGTGGAATATCTCCTTCAGGTGCTGCTTCAGGTGGTGGAATATCTCCTTCAGGTGCTGGTGTAGTCGATTTAGGAGTTTTTAGTACAAACTTTTTTTTTAATTCAGGTTGTTCCCCTAACAATTTAATTTCAGATAAATGGTTATTAACACGATTTATCTCAACCGCAGATAAGTTAAGTTTTTTAATTGCTTCAGAATACGACTTGAAGTACTTTCTTTGTTGCATTGGTTCTGAATAACCTAAACTAGATTCATTAATTCCTTTTTTAATTATATATCCTGATTTTTCTTTTACAATTCCGTACATAAATCCATCGGATAATTGAACCGTGTAGTTGGTTGTCTGCAAATTGTTTATGTTTTGTTTTGGCGTTTCATTGTATCGAGCAATTTCCATAATACGTCTAAGTTTATCGGTACCTTGTAATTTTTCACTCCCTAATGCTTTTAAATCTCCCATTTTGTATTTTTTTTATATTAATTTAATTGTTTAATCCATTAAACCCACCAATAGTAACAGAGCTACATTGGTTTATTGTTCCTCCTGTTGTATCTGACCATACTGGTGTTGGCGTTCCGTACGTAACAATAGTTCCAAGTGTGTCCCCACTATCTGGTAAATAACCGGTTATTCTTGTGGTATAATAAGATGTACACGCTGTTGTTGGCATAATATTTTTTTATATAAATATATGGATATTTTGTATTTTTATTTTTATTATGAATTTTTTTGTTCTAAAGATAATTTTTTATTAGAAATTTTGTTTTTAAACTTATCAAGTCTATCAATATACCCATTTCTTCTTAAAAATTTAAACACCAAATTTTCATAAGAAAACTCACCTTCTTTTTTAAGACCACAAGATCTATACTTCCTTAATTTTTCTTTATATTTTTTTACCAAACGAATAGCATCTTCTAAATTTTCATCTTCAGCGTTTTCTAAAACCCCATCAATGATTTCCATCCATTGTTCAACTTTTTCTTTTAATTTTATTTCATCAATTTTAAAATTATCTTTTTTTGGTGTCCTTATCCATTCATTATTCATTATAGAATAAGATCCGGCACTTTTTTCTGGCTCGTTAACATCTTGAACAAATATCTCAACTTCAAAACCTTTTATTTTAATATCGTGAGCACTGTTAAATACTGTTTTTTTTAATCTAAAAAGTTCTTTATACAATTCTTTTTTATCTCCAGCTTCATTAAAATCATAAAGAATATGTAAATCAAAATCAGAAAATTCAGACCAATTATATCCAGTTAAAGATCCAATTAATATAATATCTTGAACAAAAATTTTAACATCTAAATAATCCAAAAAAATATTAGATATTTTTAAAAGTTTATTCCTAACTGTTGAGTTTAGGATATAGGTGTTTTTTTTTGATTTTTCCCAAATAAGAGGATTTAGAGTATCCTGTAAATAAAAACTACTAATGATTTTTTTATTGTTTATCATACCTATAAATACCTATGTTATTCGGTTTCTTCTATTTTTTTGTATTTGTACTGTTTTGAAATATCAGTATTAAAGTATTTTCCTTGTGATTCTGCCAATCTAAATTGTGCATATATTTTGTGTGGAACATCTTCGTATTCGTATATAATTCCGTTTTTAAATGTTGCCATTAATTTATTAGTTTCACTATCATATTCAGTTTTAACTAAATTTGAAGATTCAATTTCACAAATTATTTTTGTTCCTTCTATTGTTGTTCTTTTAATTGCCATTTGTATTTTTTTTGATTAATGGGGTTATGTTATCGATAAGGCTAAGTTTATCCTGAATATAACCGGTAAGACCTAAATGGTCAACATTAAAACCGTAATCTCTTATTATTTGAAAAACATCGGATCTTTGTGTTGAAAATTTTTGAAATAGTGTCATTAAATCTTTTGGGTAGTATGGTGGTTTTTCTAAATCATGTTGCATCCACCCTTCTCTTTGAAATATTTGTCTAATTTTAAAATAAGTTTCTTCTATATCTTTTGTTATCTCCAAAGTATTTGCAAATTTTTTCCAATTTTCCATAACTATAAATATTATATAAGTTAAAAACTATAAGTGGTATTGTTGTATAGTTAAAACACTTAAAAGATTGATTATTCAACTACTTATGTTTAATATTTTCTAAAAACAATTTTATATGATAGATTCGTACGATGGAACAGAAAAATCAAAAAACAAAAATCAAGACAATTCCTCAAAAACCCCCGTTTTAGATAACTTCTCAAGAGATTTAATCAAATTAGCGGAAGAAGGGAAATTAGATCCAGTTATTGGTCGTGATAATGAAATAAATAGAATAGCACAAATACTTTCAAGACGTAAGAAAAATAACCCAATTATTTTAGGTGAACCTGGTTGTGGTAAAACTGCGATTGTTGAAGGATTAGCTAAAAAGATTTTTGAAGGTGATTGTCCCCAAAATTTAGTAAATAAAAGAATTGTTTCTTTGGATATGACCTCAATTGTTGCGGGGACAAAATATCGTGGTCAGTTTGAGGAAAGAATGAAAGTGATTATTGATGAATTATACTCAAACCCTGATATCATTATTTTTATAGATGAAATCCATACAATGATTGGTGCTGGAAACTCTTCTGGGTCTATGGACGCATCTAATATCTTTAAACCGGCACTATCTCGTGGGGAACTACAATGTATTGGGGCAACAACGTTTGAGGAGTATAGAAAAAACATTGAAAAGGACGGAGCATTAGAAAGACGGTTCCAAAAAGTAATTGTAGACGCATCAACAAAAGAAGAAACATTAATAATATTACAAAACTCAAAAGATAGATACGAAAAACACCACAAAGTATCTTACAGTGATGAAATTTTAAAACTATGCGTTGAATTGGCTGACAGATATATATCAGACCGCGAGTTTCCTGACAAGGCTTTTGATATCATAGATGAAGTTGGTGCTCGTTCTCAGGTTGAAGTTAAATTACCTGAAATAATTGAAGATTTAAAACGTCAAGCTCAGATAATTAAAGATCAAAAAGTTTTGGTTATTAATAAACAAAAATATGAAGAGGCAGCAAATCTTAGAGATAAAGAAAAAAAAATATTATCAGATTTAAATTTAGAAAAAGAAAATTTTGAAAAAAATAGAAATAAATTTAAACAAGAAGTTACTGATGATGTGGTATACGATGTGGTATCTATGATGACAAAAATACCTATCAACAAAATTACAAGTGACGAGACACAACAATTAATCAATCTAAAAGAAACGTTATCAAATAAAGTAATTGGTCAAGAGGATGCGGTATCAAAAATATCAAGATCAATCCAAAGAAATAAAGTAGGATTAAGTGACCCTAAAAAACCAATTTTTAGTGGTTTATTAGTTGGTAATTCAGGTGTTGGTAAAACCGAATTAGCAAAACAATTGGCAAAACATATGTTTAATAGTGAAGACGCTCTTATCAGATTAGATATGAGTGAGTTTTCAGATAAGATTGCAACATCAAAACTAACAGGTACCTCACCAGGTTACGTTGGTTATGAAGATGGTTCTCCTTTCTTAAATAAAATTAAAAACAAACCATATTCTGTTATTCTTTTAGATGAAATTGAAAAAGCGCATCCAGAAATATTTAACGTTTTTTTACAAATATTAGATGAAGGATTTTTAACTGATGGACACGGAAGAAAAATTAACTTTAAAAATTGTATTATATTAATGACATCGAATGTTGGTACTAGAGTTGTACAAGAGTTTGGTACTGGTGTTGGTTTTACCACAAACACAAAAATTGAAAGACGTGAGGATGAAATAAAATCAGTTTTAGAAAAAGAATTATTTAAAAAGTTTTCACCCGAATTTATAAATAGACTTGACGACATTGTATATTTCAAAGACTTAAACGAAGAAGATTTATTAAAAATTGTTGATTTGGAACTTAATAAATTCTATGAAAGAATTGGTAAATTAGACTTTCAGGTAGTAGTTGATAGTACCTTGAAAAAACATTTAACTGAAATCGGTACCGATACTAGATTTGGGGCTAGAGTATTAAAACGTACCGTTCAAAAGTGGGTAGATGATGCTATTACAGAAAAGATTTTAACTGACAACCCTGAAAAAGGGTCAACTTTTATTCTAACATATAATGAAAAAGATAAAAAAACTGATGTTAAAATAAAAAAACCAACAAAAAGAAAAATAAAGTCATAAAAAAATCCCCACCTAAAAGATGGGGATTTATATTTTTAATTAAATTATTTACAAATCTACTTACCTGTTGAGTCCACGCTCTATCGCGTAACATGTGGCGGTACAACAACCAATCATACCATCAATTTTTGTACAGTTCTTTTTTGTCCCGTCAGTATATTCTGCATAATAAATCTTTTTACGTATACACCTAGACTGAAATCCTTTAATATCATCAATTTTAATCTTTTTATTAAATTTACAAACTTTAGCAGGTTTTGTAGTAGAACTAACTGGTGTCTTTGTTGTAGTCTTTTTACATTCACCCGTTTTTGTGGTAATTGTAATTTTTGTTGACAACAAAATTCTATTATTATATTCATATGTATTAATTGTATGACAATATCCTTCAGACGCATCTTCTTGAATTTGGTCGATAAATTGTGATGATGTCATTTTTTGGCCGTTAAAGAAAATAAAAAGTTTTCCAGTTCCTTTTCCTATGTTTGTTTTACGAAGAGCTTCTGGACCTTTAGCGTACTTATCGTTTTCAAGTTGGTGTTGCAATTCGTCAGCAGTTTTTTCATTCATAGGGTCAGCTAAAAATGGTTCAATACCTGGATCTCCACCTTCTTGATATCTATGATATTGGGTTTCATCGTCTTTTGCTTCTTTTAATACTCGTCTAACAATTCTTGTTAAATCAGATTCAGTTAATCTTATAATTTTTCTCATAATACTTTTTATTTATAAATATACCAATAATTGAAAAAAGTTTATTATATTTGTAAAAACAATATATAATGAATATAGATAAATTTAAGGAACTTCTTTCAGTACCGTCAAAAACCTATCAAGAAGAAGATATGGTTGAGTATATCTGCAACGAGTTAGACTCAATTGAGGGTGTTACGTATTATCGAGACGATATGATGAACATATACGCAACAAAGGGCGGATTAGAAGAAGGAGAACACTACCCTATGTTCATTGCACATACAGATACCGTACACACAAAGATTGATAAAATTGTTGTTAAAGAAGAAAAACTTATACGACCAAATACTTTTGGAAAATCTTTTGGTGATGACAAAGTTGACTGTTTAAAGGCATATACCGAAGATGGAAACCCAACAGGTATAGGTGGTGACGACAAATGTGGTATTTTTATTTGTTTAGAATTACTAAAACAATTAGACAAAGTAAAAATTGGTTTATTTGTATCTGAAGAAACTGGTTGTCACGGATCATCAAAATGTGATGAAAACTTTTTACAAGATGTTGGGTATATAACACAATATGATGCTCCAGGAAATCATTTAATATCTGAAATTTGTTCAGGTGTTCGTTTATTTGAACGTGATAGCGAATTTTTTATAAAATCTTTAGATATTATTACTAAATGTTTTGGTAATGAAATGTTAATTCAATCTCACCCATATACGGATATATCACAATTAAAGAAAAAAATTGATGTGTCTTGTATTAATATATCTTGCGGTTACTACAATATGCACTCAAACCAAGAGTTTATATCCATTGATGATGTAACCCGAGCAATTGAAGTTGGAAAAAATATGGTTAATACTCTTGGTTATAAAAAATACGAATACGCATATAAACCAATTATTTATACCAAACAAACAACAATGAACTCTTTAATTGAGTTTGATGACTATGAAGAAATTTATAAAAAAGAAGAAAAAATTTACAATTTAGAATCTGTAGACATTATAGAAGATACAGATGGTATTACTATTTCTGATATTTACGACGGAGTATCCATTTTTATATCCGACGATGATTTACCAGATCTATATGAAATATTAAAGTATCGTATTTTGAATAAACTTTAAATAATGTTCTCTAAATTCTTCAACACCAAACAGAGATTCATTATTAAGGATATTAATTATATCATCAATAGTCGTTAAACCTTTTTTTGCCTGCCAAGTACCTGAATCAGTAACAGAAAAATTAATTTTTAAAGTTACGGGGTCAACACTATTAATTTTTATTTTTATTTTATTGTTTTTAGATTGTATCCAGTTATCAATCCCACCTATTTTTAAAATTTTATCTAATATATTATGATATCCTTTATTATTATATATTTCAGAGTCTTCAAGTCTATCTAACATTTTATCAAAAATCCCATCCAATATAGAAACATAAGTATTTGTGAACGCATTATCATCCCAAAAATTATATTGCATTTCATAGGGTTCAGGAAGGTGTGAAATATTTATTTTTTTTAACGCATAAAAAAGTAAATCTAAAAGTTTATCTTTATCAGTACCAAAACTAGAAAATAACATAATAGCTGACCCCCAATCCATAACGTATTTCCAAAAACAATTTCCTTCTGATTGATTTTTAATTCTAAGATCAATTAAACAATCACAATACGTTTCTTGAATAGAATCTGGAACTTTATATTCTACCGCAGCCACTTGAGAATTAACATAAGCCTCCTCAATATCATCACTAACACCTAATAATTCTAAAACCGATCTTATTTGTTTTTCTCCAATTTGACCTATAATAGTGTATTCTCCTTTTTTTTCTACAATGTATTTTGCAATATCTGGAAAAAATATGTTTAATATTTCTTTTAGTTTTTTTAAACTTTTACTTTTAAATGAACCAACAATATAATCTTCTTTCCAATCATCGTGTGATCTATTATAGAAGTCATCATACCAATCCCATTGGCCTCTATACATCGCGTCAAAGTCATCAGCATCATACCCACCATCAGAGTCATCACCGTATTCATTAGGAAAAAAAAATTTTAAAAACTCAGATAATCTATCAAACTTAAAATGAATTCCATCATAATCAATAGATATTACGTCTGAAAAGTCTTCACCGTCAGATGTTTTAAATTCAACATCTGAAGGATGTATTTTTCTTTTATTAATTGCAATGATTTTTTGAAAATCATTTAATTCAACCTCTTCTTCTTCATATAAAAACCTTTTTTTAAACATATCAATATAAATATATTGAATAATACAAATCTTTGTATTATATTTGTATTTATAGAAACTAAAGTTCTTTGATATATGGGCCTATAATGGATTTGACAGGCATTGGTTGAATAAAAGAAGCATGTCGAGACTGAATTAATCTCGTTAAAAACTGATTCACAAAAACAATCGGCGACGTTTTATCGAAAATGGAAACTCTTGGTTTACTAAGAGAATCTGAAGTGACTGTAGCTTATTAAGTAACGGAAACGCGAGCCGGTTCACATACGCTCAGGAACAGA
>Ga0181348_1000557_pt1 | contig 16336 bp, 21 predicted proteins | sample Su13VDMM110DN_FD_130092 | JGI IMG/M metagenome (GOLD analysis project Ga0181348, IMG submission 130092) | Freshwater viral communities from Lake Michigan, USA - Su13.VD.MM110.D.N | ecosystem: Environmental > Aquatic > Freshwater > Lake | place: USA: Michigan | collected 2013-07-16
ACATTGCAAATTCGACTAAATAATTTTGCGGTTTTTTGTCAGATGGTATCTTACAAATATAACCTCCATTATTTGACCAATAAGCTGAACCTCTTTTTGTAGTAGTGTCAATTTTATTATCAATTAAAGCTTTTTTAACTATAAATGCTATTTCAACTTCTTTAGAACCAGCGCTTTGCATAAACTTATTAGGTTGAGCTTCAGCGTAAAGTTCGTAGTCATTTCTTAATGCATCCATTGATTTAGGCATTCCTAATTCATCCGTAAATGCAATTCCCAAGAAATTAGAGTGCTTACGCATTTCGTCCTCGCTTGCCAATGAAGCGTATTTGATTGCTTCAACTTTAGCGACTCTTTTAGCTCTTTCAAGCTCTGCTGTTCTTTGTGGATTCCATTGAAAGAATGTAATTTTTCTAGTACCTTTTTTGTTAGGATTATCTAGATTAGCGTTACATAGATTTAAAAACTCAAGAGCTTCTACGTCATATTCAGCTACTCTTAATACTCTTCTATCAAAAATTAAGCTTCTTCTGTTTTGTTCAACGAATGATTTTTCAAGTCCTTTTTGGTCTTCTACCCAAATACTTGGGTAACCTCTTAAAAGTCTTATTCTTTCCATTCTACCTTTCTTTTCATTCCAAACATCGTCAATACCTTCCATATGGTATCTACCATTTTTCTTGGTATCTGATAATTTGAAAATCTTAAAAGTTGTTGCTGTATTAGATGAAAAGGATTCCTGCATAGCTTGTGCAGCCTCATCATTTTGTCTTTGTACTTTTACTTCACCTTGTTGTGAATAGTTAGCATCTGCTAAACCTACTGCCTTTAAACGAGCCATAAATGGTTATTTTTTAATGTTTAAAAAAGGTAGGAGCAATCAATAAAGTTGCCCCTACCCGATTATTTTGGTAACAAATTAGTTACCTTGAACGATGATAAATTGGTTTGCTGCACAAACACGAGTACCTCTGTAGGTAATCATCGCAATTTGATTAGTCATTGTACCATCTGTAGGGTTTGGAGAACCACCACCATATTGCCATACGCGGATACCGTTACCAACAGTACCACCTTGAGGAGGTTGTTGATACATAATAGTGATATTCTTGTAAGCTTGAGCGGTTTTCGCATCCTTAGTTTCACCCATTGGATAGATTAAACCAAAATTACGGAAATAATCTACGCTTGGAGTTAAACCAGTAGTAACCTCAGTATTAAATGCGGAGTACTTCTTAACAGATAATAAATATCCATCGATGAAAATTTCTTGGAAACCATAAGCAACAGAAGCCTCTTTTGACTTCTCGCCTTGTCCATAAACGAAAGAACCAGCTGGATAAGCAGCAAAGATACCATCAGAGAAATCTTGTCTTTGGAAAATGTCACATAACCAAGCATTTTGCTTAGCACAACCATTAACATCCATAATACGAGTAATCTCATGTAATTTAGCGATATCTAATGTACCCGGAGTGTAACCAATAGTTTCACCGTCAGCAACAACTTTAGGTATGATACCAACTGAACCTGCAGAGTTAGAATCAATTGCAGTGTTATTTTGTAAATTACCACGCATTAATTTATTCTCTACGTTATTCTTAAAACGAACAAGAGTCTTGTACATTCCTTTGTAAGTAAACGCAGTAACGCCATTTTGAGCCATATCTGGAGATACAGGGAACTCGTAATATGTTTCAGCCATTTGCGCTAAGTCGGTGTTAGACCAACCATCACGAATTTCTGTTACATTGTTATCATATCTTTCGTCTAATTGAATCAAAGGATAGATAGCTTCAGAAGCTTCACCAGCATCTGCGTCACCACCGAATAATAGAACCTCTCCAGCTAATAAACTGTTTGAACCAGCAGAAGAAAATCTTTGAGATGTTTGTTTAGGAGCAACTACAAAAGTAAAAGCGTTAGGAGTTGTATCGTTAATAGAGAGAATAACACCCTCAATGTTTGAAGATGCAACACGCAAAGTTTCATTAACTCTTAAAGGTGTTTGAGTACCATTATTGTAGTAAGCTTCTGCTCCTAAAGTTAATGTAATAGAAGCACCAACTCCAGCAGCTACTGTGCCATTGTTTGTAACAGCCGGCATTAATTTACCGCGGTTTTCAAACCAAAAGAAATTTAAGTTTTTAACTTCTTCCATGCCGCTATGAGCAGCTAACCACCATGTAAAATCTTCATTGCCATACTTTTGAGTGTATTGCTTGTAGTACTGTGGGGTTAATAATTGTAGGTCAACCATAAGTTGCCTATTCTGATTTGGCAACGCGATTGAACCGGGCTGCAAAATATTTGATGTAGGTATTCCTGCCATGATATTTATTTTTTATTTTTTACGCCTCCTCCAAAGGCAAATATCAAGTTACGAACTAAAAGCCCATTCTGCCATTCTTAGCCTTTCAGCTTCGGTGCCATTTAGGTCTGGTTTCGCTCCTTGAGGAGTGGGGCTTTGGTTGATATTTATATTCCCGTTTTTCTTTAAATGAGCCAACAATCTTTGAGATGCTGCTTCATTTGCTATTTTTGAAAAGATTTTTTCACGATTCTCAAGCAGATATTTATCTGCCATTATTTGTTGAACTTTTGGCTTGCCATCCTCGGAGAACCATCTATTCTCAAAATATGAGTCACTATCAAAATCTGTCAAATCATTCTTCATTGCCAATCTTTCATCTTCAGCTACATTAAATGAAATCGGTATTTCGACATCCTCGTCTTTTACCGAAACATTAAATCCACTGAAGGATTGGAAATCAGAATCAAGTGTTTTTTCATAAATCGACCTTGCTTGTTGCATAATCTCAAATTCCTCTTGAAATTCTGCTTCTCTTCCAGCCTCATTATAAATATCAGGTAATTTTATTTCACTTTTTAATTTTTCCAGCTCTGGTCTAATCACTTTCGCTTCAATCATCAACTTCCTATCTGCGTAATCTACTTGTGACTGCCATGTTTTTATTTTCCCAGCATAATCCTCATCGGATTCATCATAAGCCTGTTCAGGCTTTAAAGGTACGAAATATTGGTCATAAAACAAAAGGTCAACATCTTCAGATGTTAAATCTTTATATTTATTTTTAATATTTGTTTTAACAATTTCAACAGCCAAGTCAGGGGTTAAATCTGAATTTATTAATTTTTCTAACCTTTTTTGCTGATTCAAAATTTCGTAAACATCATCTGATTTACCTTCTCTAATAGCATCAAATAATGTTTTACTAACATCATCTTTAAATTCAAAACTTGGTTGTTCTTTTAGTTTCTTAAACTCTTGTTCAGCTTGCTCTACACTATCGTAACCAAACCTTTCTTTTATAAATTGATTTGTGTCAAATGATTCAGTAGGCATTTGTTCCTCTACTTTTGTTTCCTCTTGTGGAGGAGGAGCTGTTTGTGGCTCATTTGTTAAGATAGGGGCTTCTTCTATCTTAGGTTGCACTTGTGGTGCATTATCATCCGAAAACGGATTGAAGCCTTCTGCAAGCTCTATTGGAGCTGCTGGGTTATTCTCTGGCATAAATGCTTATTTGGTTTCTATTTTTAATCTATTACTATAACTCCTTCAGTGTCAATAGTAATTACATAATCAACTCCTGAGTCAGTTAATAAATGTACCCCATACCAATTTGTACCATCTCCATAAATTGGCTGCTTTGACTTACTATTGGTATATAATTCATTAGAAGTAGTTAGGGTTGATGTTGTAGCGTAAACAATTTGTGTCCCTTGTGATGTTGCGACATTACCCGCTTCGCTTGCTGTTTGATATGTATTTTTAGATAATACATATGCTATTAAATTTGCCATTTTTTATTTTTTTAAATTTATTAAGGTGCTGCTGTTGTTGTTGTTGTTGTTGTTGTTGTTGTTGTGTTACCTTGTAACAATAAATATTTACCAATAATACCAAATGAAACAATACCAGCTGCTGCAATAGATGAAACATCTGCTTTTGTTGTTAAATTTACTCCTAAAACTGTCACCCAGTTAATTGGAACTTCTGGTGCTGGCAATAATTGTCCTGTGATAGAACCGTCATCGTTGGTAGTACTGAAACTAACTGTCCCAGATGTACCTACAAACTGTACTACCGCAGAATCCCACCCAGATAAATCTTGGTAAAAATTATTATTAGTATTAAAAGAATCTGTTGCATCTACAACTGTGCTAATTTTTGAACTAAATTTTTGTAGTCTTATTAAAAGTTTACTTACCGTTGCCATTTTATTTATTTTTTATGTTATTTTATTGTTGTTGCATTTGTTGTTGTTCCATCATCATTTGCTCTTCTTCAAGTGAGCCTTGACCTTGTTGTTGCATTTGTTCCATTTGTTGCTGCTGCAATGCTTGTTCCATTTGTTGATTATCAATAGCTAATGGAACTTCAATATTTTGCAACATTTCAGCTATTAAAGGCTTCAATTCTACTGGCATTGGGATACTAGCTTTAGCCAAATCAAACATACCTTGTATTATAATTTCTCTTTGTCTTGCTTGTGTTTGTTTGTCTAATAAAGCCGCATCGCCCTGAACTTTAGCTTGCATGCTTGATTGTTGAATCTGTGCGTTTTGCTCGCTATTAGCTTGTGCTTTTTCTTGCTCTGTTTTTATATATCTTTTTTGAGCTTGTCTGAAATATAGTTCAGCTAATGCCACATTCTCTTTTGCAATTCTCATTGCTTTAAAAGGGTCTAAATATATAATCAATTGAGGGTTTGATGCAATAGCATTATTCATCATTGCTTGCAAATTTGCTATCTCCATTTCTGTCGGTAACATTTTAATTGTAGCAACAAAATTTCTATCCTTAACATCTTCTTGTTTTAATAAATCTCTATATTTTTTAGAGCCGTATGTTACGCTTTTATTCAATAAACAAGCTATTTTTTTACAGCTTTCTTCCATTACATAAATATATGCGTCATACATATATTCGGTTGCATTATTAGCTAAAACTCTTGATGCTTCAATATTTGATGCAGCAACTCTTGGCTGTACGGCTTGATTCATTAAATTAGGGTCTTCTCCTAACTCATCTTTTAATACTTGATAATGAAATTGGTATAATTGGATTAAAGCTTGTAATTGAGGTGCAAATCCTGTATTAGCTAATTCTGTAATTGGTACTGGTATTCTATTACCCTCAGCATCTCTACCACGATAATAAAGCTTACCTGTTTGTTCCCATATTTTTTGAACTTCTAATGGTTTTACAGAATCACCCAATCCTAAATCAAGTTCTTGCAATGCATCAACATCAATTGAAGCACCCGCTGGTACCATCTTAGCTACCATTTGCTGTATCTTCAATCTTGCCAAAATCATCTGCTCGATAGGCTCTTCTATTTTTTCAGGCACAGCCACATTACGCATATCGTATGGGTCATACATATAAAAGCTATATGAAAATTCAGCATTTCCAATTTCTTTAGGGTCTTGAGGACGAATCATATTTTTCTTAATTCCCCAATGAATCATTTTTTGGGTAACAGGACAATATACGCCTTCGTATATATTCCATTTTTTTTCTTCTAAATATTCTTGATTTTCATCAATTTTTTCATGCTTACCTTTTCTTATAATAGTGCTACCGTTCTTTTTAGTTTTGGTAACTGTGTATCCATCAGAATCTAATGTTTTAATTTCAAATTTCATTAAATCAATGTTCCATTCATCATAAGGTCTTAACCAAGAAACATTCCAATCTTGCATCCACTTAATCTTATCTGTTAATTGGTATTCCTTACATGACTGAGCTAACATAAATATATCTTCTTCAGATAATGTTCCACCACTAGCTTTACCATATCTAGCTCTTATTTCACTTATTTTCATAGACAAAATATGTCCACGATATGTTGTATCTCTAAAATCTGGGAAATCAGAATATGAATAAATTGCGTTTTCAGGACGAATCCATTGAACATGAACTTCTCCTTCTTCATCCATCCAAGTGTATGTACATACTAATCCGACTTCTGCTGAATCATGTAATAATCTTTGTTTTAAAACATCGTTCCAACCATTAGCTTCTAATACATTATTGCAACCGATACTATATTGAATTTCTTCAGGTAAATGATTAAATTGCAAAATCCATTGGTCTAATTCATCTTTATCTTCAGCTACAAATTGGTCTTGTGGAATAATTTGAACCCCAGACTCTTCTTGTAATTGAGAAAGAACTTCTTTATTTTGATAAACAAATTCTGCTTCATCGGCTGCATCTTTTTTTAACATTGCTGATGCGCTATCTGTTGCAATAACTGAAACTTTTTCTTTTCTACTCATCCATGAACCAACTAATCTTGCAACAATTGTATTACCAATAATAATTGATTTCCAATTTATATTTACAAAGTTAGCTTTGCTGTTCATTTCTAAACGGTCCATAAACACACTCATGTCTATTTTACCATTTGCAATTTGTCTATTTTTTCTAAATCTATTATTTCTTAACCAAAAATATGTCTGGTTACCATATATTGTAGAGTAGATGCTTTGCGCAACATTTTTACCGTACATGTAATCTTTCTTAGAAGATACATCGGTAGTAATTTGAAACTTTTTTAAAGCTTCTCCATTACTATTTGCTGCTGATATTGATAAAGGACTATCTGCCAATTGAGTGTATTTTGTGTCAAATATACTAAATATTAAGAATTTAGTAAAATTTTAATTAATTAAACACAGGAACATAACTTTTTACAAGCGCTTCTCTCTTGATTAGTTTTTGGACCGGCTCCATTAAACAAACAATTAACATCAAAAAAGAAACGGTAATATCAAAGTCAGTTCTATTGTTTGGGTCGAATTTTTTTGCATCTTCTAACAAATTTTCAAAATCTATTGAATCGATATGTGATTCAAAATACATAATACCCACATCGGTTTGTTTTGTTAAACTAAATGGGGTAGTTGGGAAACCTTTATGCCTTTCGGCTGTTTCTCTTTTTGCTGGGTCAATAGTTGAAAGTGGGTATGAACCAAGATAACCAACTCTTCCTCTATCTCTAAAATAGGATAAATAATCATCACTATTATGCTCATACCAAGCTTGATAACCATAAAATTCAGCTGCTAAAAGCACTTGTTCATGTAAGGTTTCTTTGATTTGTGGCCTTCCGTAAAGATGACCTATGGCTTTCCCAGTATGTTCTGGATTTAATAAATCATACCTTCTGCCAATCCAAGCCGATGCTTTTGAACCATATTTACCACCCTGACTATTACTATAACCATCAATTGCTATAGCACCATCTGATACTCTAGCTGGCTTTCTGGTTTTTACATCGTAAGTATGTTTGTTTTCTTCCCCAGCTTTTGGGAATTGTGTTATAATCCAATGGAAATCTTCTTCTTTATCATTTATTTCTCGCCACCTGACAACTTGGTCAATATCTCTGTAAAATATAACATGACGCTTAAGTTTAGGGTTTTCTTTTAAATATGCCTCCCTTGCTCCAATGTTCATTACATTAAAAATACATTTATCTGAATCTGTACTAAAAGCTTCGTCTATGGTAAGAGGTTCTTTTCTAATACGAGCAGATAATGCTCTTTGATTGTTTTTTACTGTGTCCCTGTCGGCTAAAATTTGAGCCAAAGTTTTTTCTTCATCTGGATGCCCAAAATCGTCAAAATTTCTTGTACGCTTTGCAGACATGAAGAATCGATAAAGACCGCTAGAAGTAGTTCCATTATCTTGTCGTTTTTCTTGATTACTTTCTTCCCATAATAATTTAAAGGCATCTTGAACACCATCTTTTTCAGTTGTAAGTTTCTCTACTGTAGTGGTATATAATGCTTTACCAATAATTTGGCCTTCGTCATCTAACAAACAATAACGCACAACCTCGTGTCTGTCATAAACATTAACCTCTGTGGTTTTACCGCACTCGTCTGCTACATATCTATGGAGTTTTTGTCCATCATAGGCAACAGTATCTGCTGACTGATGGTCAATAACTGAACCCAATTCATCTTTGTCTACATTTTCCTCTGCCTTTTTACCCCTTACGTTTGTCTTTTGGAATCTCATTTCAGACTTTGGATTTACCCCCAAAGACATATCATATTCTGGTCTAAAAAACTTAGGGAGTCGTCTAAATGGATTTACCACCGTCTTAGCAAAGAATTTTTTAGCATCAGAGCCTGTTTTAGACTGAATACCGCCGTTTGTCATCTTTGTCCTTGTAGTATATTCAGTTACAAATAAACCAGCCACAAATGACTTACCAAACCTTCTTTTGGTTACCTCAAGCATCCCCATACATAATGGGTCCTGAATACAATATTCCATAAAATAGAACTTCTCTAAATCTGGTATCCTAAACTTTGGATAACCAATATCAATTGACCACCATTGCAAGTATAAATAGTGCAACCCAGTTAAATAAGTAGGCACCCCATTATTCATGTACCAAAATCCATTCAGTCTTCTATCCCATTCTTGTCTTTTAAATTCCTCTAATTTTTCATCGTAAAATTCAAGCTCATCGTCTTTTTTCTTTTTATCAAACTCATCCCATTTCTTCATTGTGTCAGCATACCAACTAGGCATCGGTATTCTTTTCCAATATTGTTCGCTTATATTTTTATCTCTCTCATAAATACCTCTAAATTCTAATTGTTTGGTAATTATATTATAAACATAGCCATCTGGAGGAAGATTACACTTCAATCCTTGGATATCTATAATAGTTCCACCTTCAATTTTTTCGTACATAATTATATTCTTTTACCAGCTAACTCGCCAACGGCATCAGCCATATTCTCTGGTGAAAATGGTTTCTTATTAGCTTGAACTACCTCTTTTTTATCAGTTACTTCTTGATTTATTCCAGCTAATACTTCTAGTGCCTTTATTGAAGCAGAAATTGTTCCTGCATCTACCCATATTTTCTGCAATCTTTCAAAAGTCTTAATCTTAGGGTCATCAATATCAATAGCTGTAAGACTAGTTTTATTCAATAACTCAGCCATCTCATTAGCCTTTCTATTTAAGGCATGATATAGCTTACCAATACCATCTTGCTCGTAATAAGCATTTCTGCCTTGTAAATAGGCAATTTGCTTTTCTAAATCCTTTATTTTATCTAATTCTACAGACATTCTAATTCTTTTAATTGTTTTGCATCTGATTTATTATACCCAACCAAAAAATCACCATTCTCAACCAATGTTGTCATATTACCATCTATGGCTATAATCTCATTTCTATCGTTACCTTCTGGATAATATCTTAATCTAATAATTCTTCCTTCTGTTCCATCGTCATTTTGATATATAATCTCATAATCACTTGAAATTACGGTACTAACCGCTTTACCCTTCAATTCGCCACTTGTTATGTATAGTTTATTATTAATTACTTCTGGTTCAATGCCCTCAAGCATACCATTGTATGGCTTAAATATTCTTAATGCTGTAACAAAATTATTTAGAGCGTTCCATATGGAACCTTTTCCTTCTCTCCACATAAAACATTCTTCGATTGGTATTGAGAAATATTGAATATCTGAAGAAGCTTCAGTAGTAGGTCTTTGATAATTAAAAATCTTATAAGTATCATGAGTAGCATTATGATGGATAAGAATTTCAGACCCACTAGGAATGTCTTTAGCATCGACAACTTCCGCATTAACTGGTTTAACATATCGCATATTAAAATTGTCATATACTCTTTCTAATTTAATTTTTGTACCATCTTTAAATGTATGACTATTTTTACTTTCTAAATCAACCTTAATAATTACTCTATTGCTTGGAGCTTTCAATTTCATAGTTTAATTAATTTAATACAAATGTAGTGCTAATTTAATTAATTTAATATTTTTTCAAAAATAAATTCCTAATAATTGCTTATATTTGTTGAAACAATTTTAAAACAAAAAATAAAAACCAAAAAAAATGGCAAATCACTTATCGGTTTATGTTTATCGTAGAAATCAATACGATTTAAACAACCCAGATGGCACACCTGCGACATCTGGTGTATTATTCTCACTACCTACGGTTGGCTTACAAGTACAACCTACTACTGTGGTAGCAAATGGAGTACAAATGAATTCATTAATTCTTATGTACCCTAGTGGTCTTAATCAACCAGCTGAAAAATTATATAGTGCTGCAACAGTTGCACAGATAATTACGGCTATTAATGGTGCTGGTATTGTTACAACTACAACTACTACTGCAGCACCAACCACTACAACAACTGCAGCACCAACCACTACAACAACAACTGCAGCTTCAACAACAACTACGACTGCAGCTCCAACCACAACAACAACTACTGCAGCACCTTAATTTAAAAAACAATTAAAAAAATAAAAAAATGGCAACAATAGTATCAATTACAGCATATCAAAGAAATCAATATGCTTTATTAAACTCTAACGGAACTCCAGCAACATCTGGCATTTCTTACGGATTCCCAGTAACTACATTTGCAGCTTACCCAGCTCCTGCTAATTTTGTAGCTAACGGAGTAACTATGAATTCAATAGTCGAAGTAGCACCTACTGGTTTAAACCAACTACCCGTATTATTTTATACGACTTCTACTGTAGCACAGATTAATTCTGCAGCAAACGCTTAATGAATTAGCCCCTATTTATTTAGGGGCTTTTTTATTTTCTTTATGTACTGTTTTTAGGTTTTTGTAGATTCTTTCAGAGTCTTCAATTTTACCATTAGCTGCTGCAATAGCTATTGCTAACCTTCTTAGTTTTTTTGCGGCTTTATTATTCATATATTTTTTTTATCTGCCTTGCCCCCTATATTGTTTTGGACGGGGTGAATGTTTGTTATAAGATTTTTTAGCTCTCCCTGATTTTTTTGTTCCAAATGTAACCTTGGATGAATTTGTAAGTTTTGCCATTATTGTTTGTTTTTAAAATAATCTTTATCTAATTCCCCACCGTCCATTTTATTGGGGTAAACAAGTATGTCGTCATCGTAAAAATTCCGCACCATGCCGTTGTGGTATAATATGACTTTCCAAACAGTGTTGGTATCTGAACCGTAGTCAAGCCATGCAATTGCTTTTCCATATCCAAGTGGGGTTTCAACATCTATTGTATTTTTTAATTCGTGAATATACATTAAATTTGGTTTTCATCTGATTTACTAGATAATAATTGTAAACTTGTAACTCTAGCGTGAAGCTGAGCCACTGTTTCCTTTGTTTTATCATTAAGATATGTTTTTGCTTCTGGCTTCCCTTCCATGTAAATCAAAGTACCTTTTTTAAGATAGTTAGCTACATTTGTTTTGTCGGTCCAGTAAGCACAAGAAACCCAAGTTGTTTTATCTACTTCTTGTCCTTGTTGGTTTTTAAACTTTTCGCTGTAAGCCATTGAAAAATTAATTACTGTTTTTTCATTTACATTGTTTACTGTTGCATCTTGTCCTAATCTGCCGATTACTGAAATTCTAATCATTGTGTTTTGTTTTATTATTAAAAATTAATTTCTGTTCCATTATCATCTTTGTAAGGTGTCCAATTATCAAATGTTTTTTGTACTGATGCATCGGGTCTTAAAATTATATTTTTATCGTTTATAATTTTTTGTAATGAATCTAATCCATTAAATAAAAATCTTCTAGTTTGAAAATACATTTGAAATAAAATAAACCCTTTTTTACCAACAATCTTTTGTCTTCTAATCTTTTTACTATGAAACTCACAAGATGGATTGCTTGGGTCTGTTTGAGCAAAGGGTCTATGATATACAAGAATATTATCTAGCTTATTGTTCCACATTGCACCATCAGTTAAATCAAATACATCTGGACATGGATAATTACCATCAGAAGCTTTAATCATTTTAACAGGGTGAGCAATTATCCAAAAGAAAATATTATTTATCTGCGCAAATCTTGAGAATACAGACAATACCCATTCAAGATATTTATCACTTCTTGAAAACTTTTGATATTCGTTTGTTAATTGGTTGAAAGGGTCAATATCTACGCCATCAACATTCTCTTTGACAATTAACTCTAAGAATACTTCCATCACATATTGCGGAGTAGGCGAAACATCTTTAGGATAAACATAAAATATATGCTTGCATACTAAATCGTAAACATATTCATAAACTTGTTTAGATGGTCTATGTGGATTCGCTGGACTACAATCACATCCTAAAATAATTTCTACAAAATCATGATAGTATTCTTCTGGTGGATTATCTTCAGGCGAAAATGTAGCAAACTTTTCTCCGTACAACATTATGCGCATAGCTTGATACCATTTTTTAAATGAAGATTTACCATAGTTACCAATACCAGTAAGAACTGTAATCTCACCTCTCTTTGGTTTAAACTTGTCATCCAAATCAGGTACTCCAATGCCATCTACTTTAGCATATCCTTCATCATATATTCTTAAAGCTTGTTCTTTTACATCAATTCCGTAAATAACATCTTTCAATTTTAATCCTTCATCAAATACAGCTTTCTCTACCTCTATTTCCTTTCTAGAAACTTTATCAACTAATATTTCTTTATCAAATGATGCACTTCCAAAGTTTTTTGAATTTGCCTTATATGCAGAACGTATTGCCCTGTCTGCCTCACTTTTTGTAAACTCAGAATTCGTAATAAACTCTGTATGAATCATAGAATTTGCTGCAGTTTCGTTTATACCAAAACGACAACAAGCTGATGCTAATTTAAATATAAAATTATTTCTTTCCCCCGTAACAAAAGCCTCATTTTTATTAGATAACCAAGTTAAAACATTCTTAAATATTTTTTGGTCATCATCGTTTTTCTCATAAACAACAACCTTTTCGGTTTTTTTAATCTTCTTAAAAATTTCAGCTTTGTCGTTTATGTAAATTTCCGAGTCGTAACTCTCATAACATACTCTGCTTTGGTTAATTCCGCTTCGGTCAATTTCTGGAAACACTTCTTGTAATGCTTGGAAATGTTCTCTATGTTTTTCACCATTTGCTACTTTTACCAAAGCTTTTAATCCATTACCAGATGGGCTAATCCAACAAGCGTAAACAAATGGATGTGAAATAATCTCATTTTGCTTATCTCTAATCTCAAATACATTGTCAAAGTCTAAAATTATATATCCACTATGCTTAATTAATTGAGCATCAGTTCTATCGGGGCCAAATTTACCACTAAAACACACCGAAGGAAGGTTAAGTTTTATCTTATTTGCTTTTTCTTTATCAATTGTTCCTCTAATTTCAGATACGGTTGATTTGCTTTTGCCTTCTTGTATTCTTTTTAACGCGGCTTCAACAGAAATGTAATTTGGTTCCTTAGAAAAGATGTTTTTAAAAATTGTTATCATTATTCAGAAATTGGTTTAAAGGCGTTTCTAGCAGTTTCTAATTCATTTTGATACTTCCCTCCACTTTTATTAGAAAGTGTCTGTATTGGTCTTAAAAAGGGTATAGTGTTCCTAATTTTACCCTTCCAGTCTTTAATTTGTTTATTATGGCCATCTTTCCAGCCATTAGCCACCCAAGTATCATATTTTGATTTTAAAGAATATTCATATTCGGTGTAAATAAATTTATTTTGCTCAAGGTTCTTCTTGCAATATTCTAAAAATTCTTGAAGGGGCGGCAGTGTATTATTTATTTCCTTTCCTTTTATTTCCTTTCCTTTCCTTTCCTTTATAGCATTGCCTTCGGATAACGTTCGCAATGCGTTCGCATCTTCTTCTTTTTTATTCCACCTATAACTTGCTGACTTTCTTGCACTTAGACTTTTTTCATTTCTTTGGTCTAACCTTTCTTGCACCGATGAACTACCAAAATAATCTCCATTTATTTCAAATAAATCGAAATCATTTACCACACTTTTTATAATGTCGCTATGCAACCTTAAATCATACGCAATACCATCGTAATCCGTTCGCAATGCGTTCGCATTATTATATAAATCTTCTACTATGGCCCAAAAAACACCATACCCTATCATACCATGTTTTCTTATGAGCATTTTAATCTTTTCATCATTTCTAGCATTATAATCATGCGAGAAATAGAATGTATCTTTTGGCATGTTGTATGCTTAATTGTTAACAAAATCGGTTTTCAACGCCTCGTTAATACGAGTTATTTCTGCATCGGTAAATAATAATTTACCCTGCATCTTTCGTGATAATTCCGATTCTGGTATCTTTGCATTAAGCGACAACCACCTTTGTGTACGCCCATCTAAAGACTCTTTGATTCTTTCGTGTAGTCTTAATTCAGTTTTAATTTCCATAAATTTGTTTAATTGTTGGACGACAAATATATACTAATTTTTGTTTGACACAAATATTTTTAACTTTTTTTTAAAATTATTTTGCAGTTCGATTAATTTAATTAAATTTGCAAATGGAAAGATGGATAACCGAAGATGAAATAATGCACAGGATTAAAAATCATCCTGACTTAACAAAAGATGATAAAGAAGATTTTTACTTTGACATACAGATGTTATACATTGGTAAAAAAGGTCAAGAAAAATTAAATAAACCAGTAATTAAAAATCAAGAAAGAAATAAAATAAAAAAAGATGGCATACAATAGTACAATAATAACAAAGAAAAAGCGTTGTGTTAATTGTGGCAATATTGATTATTGGTTTTCCAAAAAGATGTGTAAACAATGCGCCACAGTACATTCTACGCAAAAAAGAATGGAAGAATTTGAAGATGATACAGAAAGTTTTCAGAATCTTGTTCAAGACCTTGACTATGTATTTAGTCAGTACATTAGAAATAGATATGCAGATAAAACAGGTATCGTTGAATGTTATACTTGTGGTAAAAAACATACAATTGCAGAAATACAATGCGGTCATTTTATGGGCAGGTCAAATTTAAGCACTAGATGGATGGAACAAAATTGCAGACCACAATGTATGGAATGTAATTACTTTAAAACTGGTAATATAGAAGAGTTTGAATACAAATTACACGAAGAAAATAATGCTGTAGTAGATTATTTAAGAGAAACAGCTAGGCAAACAGCAAAACCTACAAAAGATGAGCTAAAAGGCTTAATCCTAGAATACAGGGCAAAGCTAAACTTGGTAAAAAAGAAATTTATTGAAAAATAATTGTATTTTTACGGTAGTTATCATAGTTTGTAGATTTGTAGTTTCAGCCCCATGTTTTAGAATGACATGGGGTTTTTTTGTTCATAAATGAGCCGATTGTCAATCATATTCGGCTCAAAGTTGCCTTATTGGGTAACTTTTTTGATTGATAAAGTTTTCTATTAGCGAACTTTTTGTAACCAAATTGGTAACATAAAGGCAAAAAAAGGCCCTCAACGTAAAAACGTAAGGGCGATAACCAGTTAAACCTTAACTATGTCTTATGCAATGCAAATATACAAATATTTAATTAAATTTATTTTTTTAATTAAATTAATTAAATTAATTTTGTTCCAAAACACACAACATGGCAAGAAGTATTTCCCCCGATTCAGTTTCCAGTAAGGTTGCTGATTTAACATTAGGCGAACATCTTAGGTTAGATAACCCATACACTTCAGTAATGGTTATGGTATCCAATTTAAAGAAAAAAGAAGCACACAAAGACAAATTATTTAAAATTACAGCCACTGATAATGCAACAATTGTACACCGAATAAAATAAACCAATATTATGCATATACAAACGATTAACTACACTAGAACATTTAACTTAGGAAACTATTCTTCTGAAAAAATTGGCGTTGAATTTGCTCTTAATGAGGGCGAATCTGCTACCAAAGCTCTTGACTATGCAAGAGAGCTTGTGGAAGAGTATCACAAGCAAAATGTAATTAAATTAAAGGATTTAAATCAATTTTATCAAGAAATACCTGATGAAATTATTCCTACCCAATCTAAAAAATCTTTAGCTGAAAAAACAATAGAGTTTATAAATGCTTGTAATACTAAAGAAGAATTAAGAGCTTGGGAATTAATGGCTAAAAATAATCCAGAGGTATTGGAATCTTATAATGCTAAACATAAATCTTTATAACTATGAATTGGAATGAAACACTAATCAGAGCAAGCTCTGTAGGATATATAATGACCGAACCAGTAACCAAAGCGGACAAAGAAGCTGGGTTGCTTTCTAAGACCGCACAAAGACATTTGCTTGATGTTTATATTTCTAATAAGTATAATAGGAGTAAAGATATTCAAACAAGGCAAATGAAAAAAGGTGTTGAAGTAGAGCAAGAATCGATTGATTTATTGTCTATGTACTTAAAGAAACCTTTTGTTAAAAATACGGAAAGATTTTCAAATAAATACATAACAGGGCTACCAGATATTATTGATGATGGAA
>Ga0181348_1000561_pt1 | contig 16282 bp, 17 predicted proteins | sample Su13VDMM110DN_FD_130092 | JGI IMG/M metagenome (GOLD analysis project Ga0181348, IMG submission 130092) | Freshwater viral communities from Lake Michigan, USA - Su13.VD.MM110.D.N | ecosystem: Environmental > Aquatic > Freshwater > Lake | place: USA: Michigan | collected 2013-07-16
ACTACTTCTGGTACGGCAATATCTTATTTATCTAATCAAACTTTAACTGCTTCTCTTTATGATTCTGATAATAAAGATGCTTTAACTCAAACCATACCTTCATACTTAAGAGAAGATACTAATAATGCAAACTATGAATTGTTTGTTCAAATGTTAGGACAACATTTTGATAATGTTTGGATATATATAAAAGACATTACTAACAAATTTGATAATGATAATAGATTAAATTATGGTATATCAAAAGACATTGTTGCCCAAGCTATTAGAGATTTAGGAGTAAAAATATATCAAAATAACTTTTCAGAAGCAGATATATATTCATCTTTAATAGGATTAACTCCCTCCGGAAGTGCTTTATTATTACCTTTTACTACAGGATCTTTACCTACTCCTGAAGGGTTTGAATATGTTAATACATACGTTACCTCATCCGCTACAAACTCAATTTTACCATTAAATGATGTTAATAAAGAAATTTATAAACGAATTTATCATAATCTACCTATATTATTAAAGAAAAAAGGAACACCAGAAGGTTTAAGATTATTAATTAACATTTATGGCATCCCTGATACAATATTAAAAATTAATGAATTTGGAGGTAAATCAAATTCTACATTAAATACGTGGGATAATTTCAATAACCAGTTCAATTATTCATTTTACTCAGCTGGAACGGGTTGGATAAAAACATCATTTACAAACTCATTTGGTGGTTCTCAACCTAATACTATAGAATTTAGATTTAAAACAAACGGAATTCCTTCTGTTAGTCCATATTATCAAACACTATTAAAAACCGATTCATTTGCTATCACTTTAAATTATACTGGAAGCAGATATATTAGTGGTTCTTATCGAGGATCAATTCCTGATCCATATAATGAATATGGGACTGTAAATTTTATAGACTTATCAACTAATTTATCTTCAAGTATATATCTTCCATTTTTTAATAATGATTGGTGGTCTTTAATGTATACTAAAAACAATACAACTCAAACTATATATTCTAAAAACAAAATATATTCAGGATATGATGGTAATAATATTGGATTTAAAGCATCTTCATCCTTAATAACCACACTAGCTTCTCCTACTGGATCTTTATATTTATCATTTACTGGTAGTACAACAATAGGAGGAAAAGTACACTATAGATTTTCTGGATCATTTCAAGAATTAAGACTTTATAATACTCAATTAAGTCAAAGTGTATTTGATGATTATGTTATGAATCCATATTCAATTGAATCAAATCAATTAAGTGGTTCTCAATCATCTTATAATTCATTAACATTTAGGGCCCCATTAGGGACAATGTTAGATAATATTACATCATCTATAGTAAGAACATCTATTCACCCATCTATATCCCAAATACCTAACACCCAGTCTTTTTCTACTGGTAACAGCACTTATTATTTATCAGGTTCATTTAGTTTTGTACCTAATAATGAAGTTATTTACCAAGATCAATTTTCGGCAGGTATTAAAAATGCTTCAACTAAAAAGATAAAAATAGTTAATAATGTTTTACCAACTGGAGACACTTTATCTCAACATATTTCTATACAACAGTTTTCTTATAGTAGTGAAAGCTTTAGTAATAATATTAATTATGTAGAAGTAGCTTTTTCTCCTCAAGATGAAATTAACGATGATATTATATCTCAACTTGGATCATTCAATATAGGTTATTATATTGGTGATCCGAGAGAAGTTTCATCATCGTTAAATTATTATCCTAATTTTAATAAATTAAGAGATGAGTATTTTTCTAAATATACTAATAAATATAATTTGTGGGACTATATAAGATTAATTAAAAACTATGATAATTCATTATTTAAAATGATTAAAGACTTTACTCCTGCTAGAACTAGTTTAGCAACAGGAATTATTATAAAACCTACAGTGTTAGAAAGATGTAAATATCCATTACCTCAAATGACAACAAATAGTGTAATAACATATGTTAGTAGTCCAACTTCTAAAAAATTTAATATACAGTACTGATGGCTTTAAAAAACATAATAATAACTGGTTCTATAGGAAGCATACCCACTGAGGCGTTTGGTCAAAAGTATTATGTTTCTTCTACAGACCAACAATCGTTTCCAATAGAACGCATTACTGGTAGTAGCGCGGGGGCCTTTCCCGAATTAAATGGAAATATTTCTTCATCTAATCTATTTGCTAATGTTACTCAAAGTTGGGTTGAAATGTTTGATGGACCCACCGGAATATCTTATATAACCCATGAAACTCAAGAAGAATTTATAAACGGAGAATTTAGTGGATCTGAATTAATAGTAACAACCCAAAGACTAGTTGATGAGGATTGTATTTCTTTTTTAAAAGTTAATACAACTCCTACCCCATATAATACTAAGTTTTTTTATTCTAGCGGATCAAATGGAGTAGTAAATACATCTTTAGGTAGTTTTTTAAGCCCAAATTTATCCCCAGGAGATGGAGATATATTATTATATTATAATATAATAGCAGCATACGATCCTGGGGGTATAGATCCTCCGCCCCCTTCGGCATAAATTTATTACTCATAACCCTTTAATATTTAATAAAATATGCCTATTTTTAATTTTAATGTAACAACCGGAGTATCTTATATTAAGATTGCTAAAAAAGATCTTAATGGAGTAGATAATACTCTATCTCTTCAGGAATTAATTAATTTAAGAATTAAGTTTCCCGATGTTCCGGGTGTTACTAAATATAAAATTGTAAATATAACAGAATACCCAACATATTATTTATATGAAACCTTATCTACATTACAAACATCATCAATAAATTACAACAAAAACTATGCAGTATCTGCTTCACTTACTTCTTCAATAGAATATCCTATTGTGTCTGGTGCAATAGGTACATTTTATTATAAATTAATACAAGATTATGATAATGTTATTATAAATCCTTTAAACGCATTTAATACATCTTCAGGACTATACACCGTACCTGAAACACCAAATATTAAAATTTATTTAACTGCTTCTGTTACATTTTCAAGATATCCTGCCGAACCACCACCCCCATCCGGTTCCGAATATCCAGAAATTACTTTATCTAAAAACTTTTTAGTTTCACAAGTAGGACTTAATTATACTAATGAAATTACTTCTTCAGGTACAACCTATGTTTCAACTTCTAATTTTCCTGGAGTATTTTTTGGAGAATATAGAGGAGAAATAAGAACAACGTTGTCCAACTCTATTAGTTACGGAGACCAACTTGGTTTATTAATGAGAAAAAGACAACTTGTTACCTCAGCCCCATCCCCACACTATGGAAATTATCATAATGTTGTATTTCGTATTACTCAATCTGTTGAACCATCATCTGGATCAAATCCTGAAACTATTTTAGAACCTTATCTTACTACAACTTTTCGAAACTCGGACTGTGATGTATTAATGAATAATGCTGAAGATAATACGTACAGCCGCTATTTTAAAAGAGTTCATTTTGATAATGGAATTAGTATTCCATCAAATTATCAACAAATACTTTCACAATCTGCTGAACCAGCAGATGTTAAAGACTTTAATTATAGTTTATTAAGTAGTATAAATCCAAGATACATTGGTTCTAAAAATACTACTCCCTTTATAAATGTGTGGGTTACAAGTTCTCTTAATAAAGGAAATTACGGTAAAACCCCTTCAATAAGTGTGTTAGATACATGTATATATGAAATAGATTTTGGCTCAGGCACCGGTCCTGAAATAATAGGATGTTCTCAACTTAACATGTCCGGAAAAATAATGAATGTAGCCTCTAAAGACTCAGTTAGAGTTATTAAATCTGGAAAAAATATTATTAAACAAGTAATTTCAAAATCTATTATAGGACCTCCAGGGTATGACACTTACGGAGTTTCAAATTCTACATTTATAAAGACTGATGATTACAACAATATATTTCGGGGTAATAATAAAATAAACGACTCAATAGTAGTATATCCTTATGATCAAGGAGCTACTTCTTATACTCCAAGAACTTCTGAAATACTAACATTAGATTTTGGCGTCCCAGCTAAAAGTAATTTTATTTTATTAGATAATACTATAAATAATTACCTTATAAGTGGTAGTATGGAACCAGATACTTCTAAAGGAACGGGAGGAGTAGTTTCAGGTAGATCAGGCTCAGACCAAGAAGGATATTGGTCTGCTGGTGGTTTTTACTCAGGTAGTAACGAAATAATATTAAGTGCAAGTGTTTATCCATTACAAACTCAAGGACACATACGTAGAGTTACCCAAGCTTTAGGCACGGGAAAATACTTACCTAGTGATTATTTTTCTGTAGAACGATTAGTATATAGCCCTCCAGATAATCAATCTTTTGATGATATAAATTATACTATTAATAAGGGGGAAAGATGGTTCATTACTTTATTTAGTCAACCATTTTTTATAGGAGAAACATCAGCATATGGGGGTTTAATAAAAGACGGAATTTCAGATGATGGAACATTACAACCATATAGTATTGGTTTTCCAGAAACCGAATATGAGTTTGGAGAACCAAACCCTCCAACCCTTCATGACTTTTTACATAGTGTAGGGATACATGAAGTATATGGAGCTAGAGTTGTAACAGCAGCTTCTGGATCAGAACCTGATGCTGTTTCACATAACTTTGTACATTTACGAGTGTCAGGAGAATTTAGTGAAACTAGACATTTTGGTGGTTATCCATTTTTAAGTGGTTCAGCAAGAATAGGTGGATTTTTATTATGGAAAGCCGATCAAACAAAAAACACAGTTATATTAAAGTCACCACTACAATGTGGTAATGGTGTTTTTACTAAAGATTTTACTACTGAAGAAATAAATAAAAACCTAATACAAATAACTAAAGACTTTGGTTCTAATAAAAATTAATAATTTAATATATTTATAATAAAAAAACAATAAAAAATGGGATATTTAAATAATAGTGTTATAACTGTTGACGCAATATTAACAACTAAAGGTAGACAATTACTAGCTAAAAATGATGGTTCTTTTAAAATTACGCAATTTGCGTTATCTGATGATGAAATAGATTATACTTTATATAATCCATTACACCCATCTGGATCAGCATATTATGGTGAAGCTATAACTAATATGCCTTTATTAGAAGCGTTTCCACAAGAAACTCAAATAATGAAATATAAATTAATAACTTTACCTCGTGGTACTGCTAAATTACCTATATTAGCAATTCCTGATGTAGTTAATTTAAAACAAGGTCAATCTTTAGTTATTACTCCTGAAACTTTAAATTATGTAGGCGGTAATACTTTTGAAAACTCAGGATACACTGCTACTATCTCAGATGTTCGTTTAATGAGCACATTTATGGGAGCGGGTATTAGTGATCCAGCCATTTTAGCAATGAATACAACTACAACTTTAGGCACAAACATGTCTAAAACAGTAGTAGGTACTACTATAAATTTAAAAGCAACTACTACAAACGTGTTGTTTGGAACTAGTGCTACTGCTGGAGCTAAAATATTTGCTACCTTAACAATAGAAGGTAGAGACAGCGGTGCTCGTTTAACTATTCCTGTAACTATAAGTAAAATATAAATTATAATATAAAAATAAAAATATGGCTTTTAATACCCTAGCTCCTGAAGATTTTGTTGTAAGTTCTGATACTATAACCTCTACTTTATGGTCAAATAATACATTAAACCTCCCCGGATTTTTTACCTCTTCAACACAAGAAGCAGGATCATCTGGAGACTTTTATTTAAATGTATATCAAACATCATCAACAAATTTAGCAGCAGAAATCCAATTTGCTATTGCATATGGTAACAAATACTCAAGCGGAAGTGCATTTTTTAATAATTCTGCCCCCGGTTTTTCTCCATCCCGAACTACTTATGGACAATACAGAAATTTAGTACTTGGAGATGAAAATGCTAACTTTTTATTTGGAAATGTTACGTCTTCAGATTTTTTTGTTATATCTATTGATAGAACTCGTTATAAAGAATCTTTACTTCCAGGTTCACTAACACTAGTTTTATCAGGAAGTCAAGTAGGTAGTAATGGAGGTAAATTATCTTTAACAGATAATAGTAACATTACTACAACTAATATATTTACAGATGCTGGTAGAATTTTTCAGATAGTAAGTGGCTCAGCAGGTACAGTATATACTGGTGTTAATTCTAATGGGTGGTCCTTAGCCTCCGGTTCATATGGTTGGTTTTTACCAGACATATCAACTATTTTATTAAACCCATTAGCCATTTCCTCTTCACTTAACGTAGGACCAAATAGAACTACAAACAGTGATGGATTTAATTATAGAACATTATACACAGCAATTAGTGGAGGTGGTAATTTTCAATTAAATAATCAAGAAACTATATCATCGGATTATATTTTTATTAGAGCAAGAAATGCTGAGTTTAACTATTCAGAAAACCCAAGTTTTATTTCAGGAAGTACAGGTGAAGTAGTGTTTAATCAATTTGTTAATCATCCACAAACTTTTCCTACTACAATAGGATTATATAACGACGCTCATGAATTATTAGCAGTAGCAAAACTTTCAAGACCTTTATTAAAAGATTTTACAAAAGAAGCTCTAGTAAGAGTAAAATTAGATTTTTAAAATGAATGAGTGTTTACAAGCAATTTTTATCACCGGACATAGTTGTAACTCCCTTTAAAGTCAATAAAGATTTTAGTTTTCAAGGAACTGCTTCTTTAACAGATGACCCTAGTGTAGGTATAGATAGATTTATAGGAAACATTTCAAATTTAGTTCCAATTTTTAATCCATCTTCAAGTATATATCCATCTGGATATGATTTTAGTGTGTATAATGAGGTTCCAAGCCCATACATAGTACCTAGAGTTTATAGATATGATTATTCCGGTTCTAGACTTATATATCCTGAAATAGTTACTGGTCAAATTAAAACTCAATTTCAAAGATTAATTTATCATTCTATAAAACAACTTTATTATTCTAATTATTTAAGTTCAAGTTATGGAGATACTCCAACTAAAACAGAAATAATTTTAGGAAGTGATCGTGAAGGAGATGTAATGGTAGGATCTATACATAATCCTATATATGATAATTACTTACAAACAACCCAACTTTATAGAAAATATTTCCCTACTGGCTCAGACAACAACAATAGTGCATCAATAGGGGTTATTTCAATACCTACACGCTTATTTGGAGATTATATAAAACCAACTTCATTTGTGTTTTCTACTGAAAGTGGAAGTTTAACAGATGATGGTAATGGAAACATATGTTATAGCTCTAGTTACACAAGCTCAGTAATAGTAGGAAATATTTTTTATGCTCATGGTCTTATAACTATTATTGGAAATGAAGATGTATATAGTCATATAGCAGAATATGGAAATGCAACATATGATCTTTCACTTTATGGGGGTGGTGGATCATTTAATAGCAAAATAATAAGTTTTATAGAATCTCCAAACGTTACTATGTCTTTTGCTAGTACTTATACTATTCATGAAACACAGTATAAATGTACTATACGTGAAAATGAATTTAATTCTACATTAAACCCAAGTACATCGTCAGGAAGTATAGCTATATCAAGTTCTATAGGAACATTTTATTCTCCAAATACAACATTGTATAATTTTGCAACTGCATCTTTCTTTTCTCCATATATTACTACAGTTGGTTTATATAATAATAATAAAGAATTATTAGCTATAGCTAAATTATCTCAACCCTTACCTTCTTCACTAACAACTGATACAACAATTATAATTAATTTAGACAGGTAATGATTAAACTAATTAACATATAAAAAAATAAAATGTGGTTATACGAAAATAAAGTTATAGAAAAAACAGAAGATTTCCCTGAAGGTACATTTGGGTATGTTTATCGAATTATTAATTTAGTAAATGGTAAATCATATATAGGTAAAAAACAACTTTTATCAAAAATTAATAAAAAACTAGGTAAAAAAGAAATTGCTGCTTTACCAACACAACGTGGTAGAACACCATCTACAAAATTAATTATATCTGAATCAAATTGGTTAACATATTGGGGCAGTTGTAAACCTCTTTTAAACGATGTTAAATTATTAGGTGAAGATAAATTTAAAAGAGAAATCTTAACAATTTGTAAAACAAAAAAACAATTAACATATTATGAAGTAATGCATCAAGTTAAAGAAGATGTACTATTTATTGACAGTTACAACGATAATATTCTAGCAAAATTTCATAGAAGAGATTTTTAATTAGGCTTATTCAAAATTTTTATTTATATTAATATTAATGTCTAATGCGGCTTTAATATATTTGATAGACTCTGTTTTAGGCAGTGGTAAACCAACGTCTAAAGGTAATAGAGCATATCATTGTCCAGAATGTAAACATCACAAGTTAAAATTAGAAGTAAATTTAGATGAATCATCTTCTCACTTCCAATCATATCAGTGTTGGGTTTGTTCTTTTAAGGGCAAAAAATTAACTACACTATTTAAAAAAATAGAGGCAGATTCAGATAAAGTAAATGAATTAAGATTTTTAATTAAATCATCACCTAAAGATAATCGTCAAGAAATAACACTTAAAAGAGTATCTTTACCTACAGAATTTATATCTTTATTAAATCCACCAAGTAATCTTACCGCTAAACAAGCCATACATTATTTAAATAAACGAGGTATTAGTAAAATCGATATACTTAAATATAACATAGGATACTGTGAATTCGGCGTTTATTCTAACATGATTATATTACCATCATATGATTCAAACGGTAATTTAAATTACTTTACATCACGCAGTTTTAATAAAAATTCTAAAATAAAATATAAAAATCCAGATGTGTCAAGAGACATAATTGGATTAGAATTATTTATAAATTGGAATGTACCTCTTGTTTTATGTGAAGGCATATTTGATGCTATAGCTATTAAACGCAATGCTATTCCTTTATTAGGTAAAAACATTCAACCTGAATTAATGAAAAAAATCATTAACTCATCAGTTGAAAAAATATACATAGCTTTAGACAAGGATGCTATTAAACAAGCTTTAAACTTTTGTGAAACACTAATGAATGAAGGTAAAGAAGTTTATTTAGTAGACATAAATGAAAAAGATCCCTCTGATATGGGATTTGAAAAATTTACTAATCTTATTCAAAAAACATTACCACTAACCTTCTCAAACTTAATTGAGAATAAATTAAAAACAATATGATAGAAAAAGGAAATTCAATACATAGTAAAAGTATCAAACGATTACTTGAAGTAGATAGTAAAAGTAATCAAATTAATTTTTTAGACAATAGGTTTTACAAACATGGAGATTTGTATTACCCTTCAGTAACAAGTATTTTACAATATTTTCCTAAAGGTAAATTTTTTGAAAATTGGTTAAAAGATGTAGGACATAATGCTGAATTTATAGCTAAAAAGTCAGCAGATGATGGTACTCAAACTCATAGTTTAATTGAAAGATACTTAACAGGTGAAAAGCTTGATTGGTTAGATGATAAAGGTAATGCTCTTTATTCATTACATGTTTGGCAAATGTTGCTTAAATTTGTTGAATTTTGGGAAACAGAAAAACCAGAACTTATTGAAAGTGAAATTCATTTATTTTCACACGAACATAAAATAGCTGGTACTTGTGATTTAGTCATTAAATTAAGAGATGAGTTATGGATATTAGATATTAAAACATCAAATAGTTTACACACATCATATGATTTACAGTTAGCAGCTTACACTACATGCTGGAATGAAAATCATAAACCTAAAATTAAAAATACTGGTGTAATATGGTTAAAATCATCTAAACGTGGACCAGACAAAAAGGGCGCTAACATTCAAGGTAAGGGATGGGAAATATCAACTTCACCACGCTCCCTTGAAGAAAACTGGAGTTTATTTACTAAAATACATGATATATATAAATTAGAAAATACTCATAATGAACCATCATTTAATAGGTTTCCTACAACAGTTAAACTAAAATCATAAATTTTCATATATTTTTAATATTTATAAGGGACTTAGACTATCTAAGTCTTTTATTAATCATATGGAAAATTTAATCAACATATTAACAAAAAAATTACTTAAAGATGAAGTAATATCTTCTTTAAAATATATTAGTGAAACCCAATTATATAAACCTTCTAATTTAAAAGAAGCAATAAAATCATTAACTGAATATATGATTAATCAGGGTATGAATATTGAACCTTTACCTAAATTAAAAATAATAAACAACGATTCTAAAAACGCATCTAACATTTTAGGTAGAACGGCATGTTATAATTCAAATGATTGTTCAATAACATTATTTACGTTAAATAGACATCCAAAAGATATACTACGTTCATACGCTCATGAAATGATTCATCGTATGCAAGATAATGAAGGTAGATTAAATCATACTAAAACAACTAATACTAATGAAGATAGCAAATTAGAAGAATTAGAAAAAGAAGCATACTTAAAAGGTAACATATGTCTTAGAAATTGGGAAGACGAAATCAAAAATACTAACATAAACGAAAATGAAGAACCTACATTTAGTAATACTAACGTAGAAAATGAATGGGAACTTAAAATATTAAATGATTTAACAGCGGAAAACTTAAAAGAAATGTTATTAGATCCTAAATATTCTGAAGGTTCGTTTGTTATTCAAGATGAAGGATTAAAAAATATATTACAACAAACTTTTGGATTTCCTAATACTCCTTCTAATATTAAAAAAAATGAAGAGTTATTTAAAACTAAAACTAAATATTTATACAATGATATATCTAATAAAGTTGGAAAATTTAAACCCTCTCAACTTGATATAATTAGAGATAAAGATGGAAAATTATTATTTATGTTTTTAAAAAATAATAAAGATAATCAAACACTAGTAAAAGATTACTATGAACAAACCAGTAAAAAAGCTTCACAATCGGATTTAAACCCAAAAATAATTGATTCTACTACAATTAGATTTCCATTATCTGACACTGCTAATTTAAATAAAATATTAGATAAGCTTCAAAAAGCAAAAATTTTAACTAATGAAAACTATACATTAAAAAGACAACCTAAGTTATAATGAAAGAATCAGTTTTAAAAAAAGACTTTAAACAACACGACATACAACGTCTTCGTAATTTAGTTCAAGGTAAACACGGTGATAAAACTATCACTAGTATAGGTTATGATAAACAAAAACAATTTCATGAAGAAGGAGATGTGTGGCAAGAAGATGATCGTACATGGACTATTAAAAACGGTATTAAACAAAATTTAACTAAATTAGATAAAGCAAAGCGTTCAATAGTATTACCATTGTTTTGCCCTTGTTGTTCTAATTTAATGAAAAATAAATTTGATAAACAATTTTACATTCAGTACAATAGATGTTTTAATTGCCAAATCGATTTTGAAACAGATTTACGCAAACTAGGGTTATGGGAAGAATATGAAAAAAACATCATAAATTCTGATATAGATAATACTATTAAAGACTATAGTATATGGATGAATGAAGTTATAAATAGCTCTAATGATTCATTTATTACTGAAGCCGGTGATGTAGAACGTTGGGTTGGTTCAACTAAAAACAAGTTACTAGAAAACAAAGAAGAAACAATCAAATACTTACAAAACTTAAAAAAATGATCCACTCTATAATTTCAATAAATACTTCATTAATAACTGTAGTAACTGCTTTAATAACAGCTTTGATATCTCCTATAATAGTAGAATTTATTAAAGTTAAAGTTATAAATAAAAAACATACCTGCGCGTTAGGAGAATCAATTAAGATTGATGAAAAGATAGATATGCAACTTGAATTACTTATGAAAGAATTAGAATGTGATAGAATATGTATTTCTCAATTTCATAATGGGGGTAATTTTTATCCAACAGGTAAATCTATTAAAAAATTTAGTATATTTTATGAACAAACAACAAGTGATGCTCCATCAGTAAAAGATATGTTTCAAAATATTCCTGTGTCATTATTTCCTAAAGTATTTTCAACACTATATAATACTGGTGAAATTGCTATACATGATTGTAAAAATAATATTATAGATTGTGGATTGTTTCCTGTTCATAAAGAATATAAAACTAAATCTTTTTATATGTTATCTATACAAGATTTAAATAATGACTTTATTGCATCTTTAACCTTGTCTTATTATAAAAAGGAACATATATTATCATTAGATGAATGGATTTTATTAAGACAAAAAACGGGCGCAATAGGTACAATATTAACTGATTATTTACACGATAGAAAATAAAAATATAATATTTATAATAAAATTACAATGAATAAACAATTTGAAAACATGCAAAAGTTGGCGTTTGGTAAAGTACTTATCAAAGAGTCAATTGAAAATAATAAAATGACTAAGTCCCAAATAAAAGCAAAAATTAGGGAAATAATTTTAAATGAATATAATTCATATTCTCAAACAGATGAATCAGATCCTGAAGAAGAATTTAGTGATATGGTTGGAAAAGAATTAATGAATCAAAAAGAAAATGGAGAAATTACAAATGAAGAGTTTAAAGATGCTCTTGATTATTTATCCTCTGGTTCAAATTCATATAGTTTGTTTCATGAGTTTGGCAGAGAACAAGCGATGGACGCGGCAAGTGCTATCTTAAATAGAATGAATACTTTAGGTGAAGCTAAAAATAAAAAAGCTAAAGACGTAATGCCTCAAGATCCTGAAGCAAAAACTCCTGAAGTACCAACTACACCGGATAATGCTTCATCAGACATGTCATTTGATGTGCCTCAAAGTCCTACTACAAATAACACAATGACTTCATCTCAAGGTATTAGTTCAGAACAAAAAGACATACATAGTCACTTAATGTCAGCATATGATTCAGCATTAAAATCTAATGATGAAAAACTAATTACTCAAATCCGTAACACAATTCAGTTTTTAAATAAAACTATGTTAGGTGGTGGACAACAACAAGCCGTTGCTGAAGGTCTTTTATTAGAACACGATATGGATATACTTGATGATATAGAAAAGGATTTAATGGAGAGTGGTATGTCTAAAGAAGAAAAGATTAAATATTTAAATGATATCATTAAGTATTGTAGTGAAGAAAAGGATATAATATCATATAGCTGGATTAAATGAAATTAATATATAATATAAACCAATAAATAAATCAAATCTATGAACACACAAGAACTATTTACAAAAATTAGTGAGTTATTTGAAACTGCTAAAGTAAATCATGAAGACACATCTAAAGCTGCTAAAGGTAGAGCGCGTAAAGCACTAAGCGAAATGAAAAAAACAATCGCTGTCTACAACAAAGCCTCAGTAGCTGAAGCAAAAGTAAAGTAATATGAAAAAATCTATCCTTTTTGAAGAACTATCTACTAGAGAATTAGCAATAGCTAAAGATATCTTTGGTGGATATCTTCAAAAAGTAGATAAGTTTGTAGACAACTATGGTCCAGATGCTGAAAAGGTAGCTTGGGGTAGAGCAATTACATTAGCTAAAAGCAAATCTGTAAAAGATCAACAACAACGAATTAAAGAAGCAGTTAAAAAAACATTATCTACTCCTCAAATAGACTCAGTTAATTATGTTAAAACTCGCAAAGCTGTAGGAGAAAATCCTATAGATGCGGTTACAATGGATGTTCCATTATTAATTCGTGTTATGGAGTTTGCTAAAGAAGATGCTAAAACCGATATGGATTTACATTCAGCAGCAGAAAATATGATTAAGTTATCTCAAGATGGTAAAATATTAGATATGACAGATTATGATTCTATAGTATTACCTGAAAATCAAATTAATGAATTAGTTAAAAAGGTAATAAACAAATTAAAATTATAATGAATAAAAGTGAATTTAAAAATAAAATTAAAACACTGATTAAACAGGTATATTCTAAAGTTAATACATCTAGTACTGAATCTGACGAAATAGATTTAGATAATCCGTCTACTGTGTCTTTAGACAACACTAGATTCCCAGTATTATCTAAATTCCCTACATTACAAGATGCTTTAGTTAAACTATTAACCTCTCAATTTGATTTATTTTTAAAAGACATTGAGTGGGTAGCACCACGCCCTACTACATTTCGTATTATATTAGGCAACGATCAAATATTTTATTTAATTTATACTGATAGAACATGGATTAGTAAAGTTGAAGGTAAAAAATATTACTTATTAAATTTAAGTGAAGAACAAAATTGCATTGAATCAATAGCTAGAATTTTATCTTATGGTGCTAAAGAAGTAGTTAAAGAAGAAACATCAACCGATCCTACCCCAGAAGCTTCACCGGATGCACCTGCACTAGAAACACCCCCAACTGAAGAAATACCAGTTTAATGGATATAATAAATAGGTTTTTAAAAACATTTTCTAAAAAAGAAAAAAAATCTTTAAATTTAGAATTAAAAGAAAAACTTAAACTAAAAAATTTAAGTGAAAGTTTAAGTAAATTAATAGTAATTATAGCTATGCATTCTGATCAAGATGTTAAATTATCTAAATATTTAGATGATCCTAAATTAACACTTGATGATTTAAAAACTAATAACAATTTAGTAAAACTTATTAAACAAACTGGATTTAATGAAGAATTTATTAATAACATAATAGGTATAGTACCTAGTGAAAGCGGCAACGGTATTGGTAAATCTGAAATGGCATTAATATTATTCTTTAAAAATGCTGCAAAATCAAAAAAATATAAAGGTGATATAAACATTAATGGAGATATTATAGAAATTAAAGGATCATATGCTAGATTTCCAGGTAAAGGTATAGGTCGAGGAGGTAATATTCAAAAGTTGTTTTCTTATTTAGATAAAACATATGAAATACCTCGCACACCCCACTTACCAGAATACATTAAAAACATATATGATTCAACATCAGACAAAGAATTGTTTTTAAAAGATATAAATTTTAAATTAAATAGTATATATCCTAATTCAGATATAAATGTTACACCTGATAATCTAGATAATATTAAAAATATATTAATATTAAAATATGTGTCAAGTTACATTAATATAAAACAAAGTGATTATTACTTATTAATATCTTCAAATACTAATAACTATAACATATATAATGGGAATGAATTAAAAGCAAAAGCAATAAAAGGCAACATAAATTTTACAGCTATTACGCCTTCCAGTTCATATCCTCAACTTAAACTATAGTTAATAATATTTATTAGTATGGAGCGCATTAATAAACTTATAAGAGAGCTACTCTCTACCCCACCTAAAAAAGAATCATGTAATTGCGGTTGTCACTCATGTGAAAATGTAGGTAATGCTGGCCCAGTATTAAACGAAAGTTTAGGAGCTAGAATAACCATGACTGAAAACATGCAGCACCATGTTAAAAATAAATTACCAATTACAGAAAATACATTTCGTTATGGTTCAGAATCATTTTTAGATTTATGGGCTGAAACACGCTATTTATATTCTCGTAATGCTATTCATGTAAATGATGATGATAAACATATTATTTTAGAAACAAATTTAGGTGAATATGGAATATATGATGGTAAAAAAGTACCATTAGATATGATAATGGAAGAAGATGAAATACCGGATGAAAGAGGTACTAAAGACGATATAAAGAATGCTGTTAAATTTTTACCCTTAAGTAATTTACTTGAGATAATAAAAGAAAAATATATTGATACAAATAATGAAACATATAATAATTTATATGAAGAATTACAACATTTATTTACACAAGATCCAAATAATAAAATAAATTATTATGAAGTATCAATAGTATTAAAAAAATATTTAACTGATGCTGAAGTTAACGAGTTGCTAGCATCCGCAAATGCCGGACTTAATGAATCTAAAGATAAAAAAACCCCACCACTAAATAAACCTAAACGTGGAGGATCAAAGAAATTTTATGTATATGTACGTAATCCTAAAACTAAAAAAATTGAAAAAGTTAGTTTTGGTGATACAACAGGATTATCTGCTAAATTAAATAATCCAAAAGCTCGTAAAGCATTTGCCGCTCGTCATGATTGTAAAAATAAAAATGATAAAACAAAAGCATCATATTGGAGTTGTCACTTACCAAGATATGCTAAATTGTTAGGTATTAAATCAAATTTTAGCGGGTATTGGTAATAAAAAATATGGAAAAATTAAGAAAACTAATTAGAGAAGAAATACGCAAAGCACTACGTGAA
>Ga0181348_1000562_pt1 | contig 16280 bp, 9 predicted proteins | sample Su13VDMM110DN_FD_130092 | JGI IMG/M metagenome (GOLD analysis project Ga0181348, IMG submission 130092) | Freshwater viral communities from Lake Michigan, USA - Su13.VD.MM110.D.N | ecosystem: Environmental > Aquatic > Freshwater > Lake | place: USA: Michigan | collected 2013-07-16
ACAGTGAGACCTTCGCGGATGATTACTCTAGAAGCGGCAAGTCGGGATTTAAGGACGCCTACCTCAGCTACTTGAAAGTCGCGGGCACTAACCAATCGAGCTTCACACGGTCTGAGACACTCAACGTGTCGAACTTAGACATCTTTGAGCTGTTCAAAGAAGATGTTGGCTCACGAGATCGCACCGAAGAGCTCGCAGAGGCGTTTAACTTACTTCCAGTCTACGCTGACCACGAGATCATTAGGATGCTGACACTGAGTCATCCGTTTGCTGGAATAACAGCTGTTTGGCTGCAGAACTTTGTCAGCTTCCTGATGAACTACTGGTCCGAGAGGTTCGACTTTGAGACGGGCACTCAAGACGAACCACCCAGCGATTTGTTATACGATATTATTTTCGGTGCATTAGATAATGCCGTGGCACAAGAGAAATTTAGCAACTACTACGGCCTTGATAGCTACCTGGCAAAAATAGCCGCTGGTCGTACCAACTTTGCCTCCCCGGCGATTGACAGACTCGTCACCTGGTCAATAAACACAGCCTATGCCCTCTTTGGAACGAATGTCACGTTCGGAAGAACCCGCAGCGGCACACCCGCCTCCCTGCCGACTTATGCCTCCCTCAATCCGCACGCGGACGGAAGCACGACCTATGAGTTCAAGGAGATCTGCATTCTCCTCACACTCTTTGCATCGCACCACATGCAGAGCCTCTTTGATCGAGTGAAGAATGTTCAAGCTGACAAAGTCAGCCCATACACGAAGTTCAAGGATGCAGCTGAAGAGATCGTGGATGAGATCGCATCTCACGCACCCATCAGCTACGACGACGCTCGTCTCTGCCTGGGAATTCTGAGCGCACAGATGCGATCTGCGTCTGCTGGGCTGGACAAGATCGCCAGCGGAGATCTGCTGACGGATGGGACGTTCGACCTGATCTACACGCCCTGTCAGTCGGCCGGCATGACTATCCGGAGGTATGAGCACCTCTACAGGAAGAAGAAGGCACCGTTTCACTGTCCGAAGTACGATGAGACATCCATCGATAGAGCGCTGGAGCGATCAGCCATCAGATCGCTCTACAGGTCGGACTTGATGCAGCTTCCTGACACACGAGTTCTTGTCGTCGGACTTCCCGCAGGAATCCAGCACGTCATGGGTCTGGGCCTGAGGTATGCCAAGGTCACGCTCACTCGGCGAGATCAGGCCGACGTGGAAGCTGTCTACGCGCCCATCTCCTACATGTTCGACATGTTCACATACATCTCGCCTGATACAAGTCGTGCTTTCGGCAACACACCCTGGGCGACATCCAGCGAGGGAAAGCTGACCGATGTCGAGGACATCAACTACTTCAGGATCGGTAAGGCCAGCCGACCCACAGGGATGGGGAACCTGAGGAGCCTCACTTGCAAGAATGTTGCTCTCTCTTTTGAGAGCAGCACGACCTCGTCTGCTGAGGACACCGATGTCTCTTCCAGCGGTATCAGGCGAGTGCCTGATACCGCCTCAACTAGAGCAACGCTGGAGGACGCGGCGTACGAGATGGCTTTACCCCAGGTCACGGTGAGCGACTTCATAGTGGACGTCGAGTTCATGGATGAGACAGCTGCAGCCTCCGAACTCGGGATCTCTTCCACGCAGCTTGCCAACAGCAAGAAGATCGTGGGGAACCACTTCGTCGACTTCCTGCTCAAGACACACATGAAGAACTCCTCGGGCATTGACATGACCGAGGCTACGTTCACAACTGCAGAGTCTGCGTTCAACCCCAACTCGTCCACCGTGCTGGGAACTGCGCAGTCCTACATCCTCAATATCTGTGCTGTCGAGTTCTTGAACCCCCGATCAACGGGTGGAACTGACCTCGAGGCATCGATAAAGCACCTGGATATGCTGAGCAAGACGCCGATCATTCGGTCGAGTGAGTACGCAGACCTCTGCGTCAGCCCAACCTACTTTGATCGAGTGTTTGCCATCCCGGTCAGCATCACCCAGTTCACGCGGACTGTGTAGTCTCGACGCTAGTAGTCGATCCTCAGCCGGAGATTGATCGCCTTCTCTCCGTTCTTCTCAATCGGCCTGCTCAGCTTGCCGACGGCGAGAAGGTTGTTGTTGGCATCGTACAAGCCGACGCCGGTGATCATCGTGAAGGGCTTTGCCGTCTCGTCCACCAGCGACATGATGATCTGTCCGTTCTCGTCCGTGAACGTAGGGTTCGAGCTCAGGTTGAAGGAGGACGCGTCAGCGTTCACGTTGATGATCGTCGAGTTGATCGAGGTCGCGTTCTGGAACGTGATCATCGACGTCAGCGCGCTTGAGTTGAACCGCGTGCTGGCGATGTGTTTCACAATGTCGTCGATTGACGCGGAGGTGAAGAGGTCAGGAATGAACTTCGCATGGGGATTCCCGACGACAGGATCGCCGATGATAGTCTTGCCCGCTATAGCGTCCTTGTAGGTGACAGACGACATGCCATTGATCACGCCCGAGACGTGCTGTGATGCACTCATCACCTTCTTTGCGTCCAGGATGACGATCCCAGGCTCGTAGAAGATCAGGCCCACAGTGTTGTTGACGTCTGCAGAGCTGACGATGCTTCCCACGCCTCCAAACAGTGATCCCTCACGTGCCGTCGAGGAGCCGATGTCGATCATCGTCATGGAGCCTGATGTCGAGGTCCGATCGATGTTGGAGTAGTTGGGCTGACCAATGTCCCTGCTGTCGAGGACGCCTGTCGCGAACATCCGCATTGCGAACGTCTCGCGCTTGATCCCGTCCCTCGAGAACAAGCGCTTGAAGCTGATGATGATGGCCTCATCGATCGTGCTCGTGGTCGAAGTGCTGCCGAAGGGAGCAACGAACTGGTTGTCAGCGTCACCCAGACAGAGCTGAGCGTACTGACGATAGTTGTTGATCTTCTCTCGCATCATCAGCGATGTCGACGGAAAGAGGAGCTTGCCAAAGGCGTCAGACCCAAGGGTGCTCGACAGGACCGTGTTGCTTCCAGAGAAGATACCGATGGTCATGTCCATGACAGCGTTCGCTGTCACGAGTGTGCTGTCCTGGTCATACACAGTCTGGAAGATGCTTGAGACCACACCTGGGCCCACGCCGCCAGTCGAAAAGACCTCATAGGTCTTTCTGTTTGCCGAGCCGCTGATGTCCGCACCGACAACATCGACCAGCTGAGACAGCGTGGTGGCGGACGAGCCGATGCTTGCAGCGTTCAGTTCCTTGAATGTCGACATGTCTCTCTCTTAGGTCTGCGAGATGTTCACTTCAATATCGTAAGCAGCGCCAGATTGCGCTCCCCTCACGCTAATGAAAGTGCGGATTAGGGTCTTGTCGTTCTTCGTGCCGTAGATGTCGAAGACTGAGGTCGAGATCGCACGAGATGCAACCGTGAACTGCGCGGTGGAACCACCGGAGGAGCTCACTGTGCCGGTCTGTGTGATGAAGTAGGTCACAGTGTCGCCCGAGCCGATGATGTCGGGAGTCTTCCCAGACAGCGTCAGGAAGCGATTGTTCAGTGTGACCTCGTACACCTGATCGATCAGCTCAGGGTCGATGCTCTCCCCTGAGACGATCGTCTGTTGGACTACAACCGTGGAGGTCCCCGATGTGAGGAGGCTGAGCACGTTGCTCGTCAGAGAGCTGACAAGTGTCAGCCTCGGAACGTATGTGAGATTCTGGCTGGAAACGGATACGATCTTGTACTTCTGGGCGATGCTCTCTGCAGTGATCGCCTCGAGGACAGGTGTGTTCTTCTCGATCTTTTCCTTGCCTACGTCGATCCCGTACTGCTTGATGATGGTGTAGTCGACCTCATCGTCGCTCAGAGCGAACTTGACGATGGAGAAAGAGCCGTCGTTCTTTGACAGGAACTCACGTCCCTTCTTGGTCAGGACGCAGTCGATGGAGATGTTTGCGGTATCGTGAGGGAGAGTTCCCATAGTGACCTCCTGCTAATTATCAGCTGTCTGGATCGCCGAAGAAAGCTCAGAGCGACGTGAAGAACCCTGAGAATGAGACCTCATCCGGTTCTGCCTCCAGGGCGGTCGCGGGGTCGGCGAGAAGGCTCGAGGACAGATACAGCGCGCCTGCGGCTGCGTACTTCGAAGTTGTCAGGACGATCTTCTCCGCCAAGCATGAGTCTTCGTTGATCAGAGAGATGGTGAAGCTCGCGTCCTCAACGAGGTTCTCCTTGAAGCCTGAGGTGTGTTCCAGTGTGAGCAGCTCCGCATCCAAGAAGGTGACGAGCTTCTTTGAGCCCGACACACGGACCACGTCTGCGAATGTGTCCTCGTTGATATAGAGGTTGGGGTACGGCTTAGGCGCGCCGGCCCGAGAGACCATTCTCACTGAGAGCGCGTTTCGGGCCCTCCTGAACACCGCACCCAGCTGGACTGAGTATCCTGAGCTGAGGCCGTGAGCGTCCACAGAGACCACTGCATAGATGTACTCTTTCTCTTTCTGGACTGCGTCGTAATAGAAAGCGCGGACGATCTCTGTCTCTGTGATGATCTTCTTTGGATAGCTTTCACTCTGCACTTCCTTGATGCCTGAGTCATCGAAGTCGATCACCTGCAGCAGCTGAAAGGCTACATCCTCATCGCTCCGCCTGAACACTTGGAAGTACTTGATGTCCTTCTGACTGTTCACGGGGAGCGACCACGTGAGCCTCACAAGGCTCATCTCGTAGTCGTAGGACACCCGAAAGTCCTCCGGAGGAGGAGGTGGGACCTCGTCCACACACGCGACGAAGGTCTCGGCACTCTCTCCTGAGCTAGCTACCAGGAATCTGACCGTCCCGGTTCGTCCAGACTCCGAGAACACTGCCGGAATCTCGCGCATGAAGACAGCGCGAACTCTGTACTTGTACATCGCGCCGTAGTTGACCTGTATGTCGCGAATAGAGGTGATGTTTGCCCCTGTCACCAAGATGGAGGGGTAGGACGTGATCTCCTCGTTGTTCACCTCGTACTTCTCGATGATGTATCCGACAAGGACAGAGCGGTAGGCGGAGGATGAACGCTCAGTCGTGTAGAAGGGTGTAACAGAGATGTCGTATCCCGAGGGGTTGATGCCCAGGACAGCTGACTCCGCTCTAGCTGTGGCTTGGATCGTTGCGCTCGCCTCCAGATACTCAGCCACTTCTGGGTTGAGAAGGTGGCTCGTGTTATGAGCTGATGCCCTCATCACGCTGTTGAACACCAGCAGGTTGATGCCCAGTGTCTCCTGCCTGCTCGTGATAATGTCGGCTCTTTCTGCTGCCTGCGCCTGCTCACGGTAGTAGCTGATTCTCTGTGTGGGTTGGCCGCTCGCGTTGATGTACTTGATGATCGCGCCGCTGATCTCCTGGTCTGACTCTGCGGCAGCGACAGAGGTCGCCAGATCGCTTGGAATCGTGCCGCGATAGCCAGCGATGCTCGCCGCTACCTTTCGAGAGAGGTCCGAGTTCGACTGGGCAGCTGTGCCCTCGTCGGAAGTGACGTAAGTGCTCGATCCGGAGAGTGAAGTCACCATTCGCAGGTTGATCCCGTCGCCCGAGATCTGGATCCGCTGGAACTTTGTGGAGGTCACGCTGTCCTCCACATGGAGGTAGCCCTGCTCCACGAGGGTCATCAATGAGTTGCTGCTGAGGTAGGCGGACACCTCGGACAGAGTCGCAGCCTCGTACTCCGCGAACGGCTTCTTGAAGCTGAGAGCGATGTAGCGGGATCGCGCCTCATCCTCAGACGGAACGCCGTTAGTTGCCGCAAATCCCGGTGTGATGAAGCCCTCCCCGCCCGTGAACTCAACCCGCTCATTCTTGACAAAGTAGTTGTAGACGAACGTCCCCTTGCAAAGCTGGGGCTCGGGGGCATCCACTGAGGCGAGAGGATCCGAAGAGAATACTTTTGCCCGTGCACCTGACGTGCTTGTCTCAAACAGGGCAGTGGTCTCAGCCATGACTCAGATTCCTCATTGATCGCGCCGTGTATTGTACAGAGGATCGAACCAACTGCATCCTTCTACTTAGACCAACATGTCAACAATCAGCATCGACAAGCTGCGTCAGGATGGAAGAACACTTCTCCTGAGCACACAGAAGCGCTTCATCTCTGGCAGCGGAGGAGTGACTGGGTCTGAGACCCTGGGTGCAAGGCACTCCAGCTGCCTTCGGGACATGGGCGACTACTCCACAGTCGTGAATTTCAACGACTCCTCAGTCACAGTCACACTCGACAACATCCTGCTGAAGATGTCATCATCCCGTGCGACACAGACTGATGTCAGCAACTTCGCCAACGCCTACCTCGACTCTGCGAGGACACTCACGCGTGAGGACCAGCGAGGAACAATCGTCTTCTCGCCGAAAGTCTACAGCTTCGACCCAGCGGCCGGAGACGATGTCCTCGAAAGTGAGTACACACTCAAGAAGTATGTGAGGAGGACCATCTCGGGCTCTCTAGTGCCGTACTACGTGTCAGAGAACCAGGGCAGGTATTTTGCCGTAGGAAACTACTTCTCTCTGAACTTCTACACAGGCTCAGATGTGCGGAGCGACACGGCGATCGCCTTTCCCGACTTTGGCGACAGCAGGTCGTACCGGGTCACAAGGGGTCTGACAGTCGACCTTCACATCAACCCCCGGTACACATCAGACAGTGTGGGTGCGAGCTTCAACGCTGGGTCGATCCTTCACCTTCCGGGATGCTACGCCCTGTCACTCGTGACTGGGTCGAGCAGGGGCCCAGATGGACTGCCTGATGCATACAGGCTCGTTCTCGCACTGACACACAGTGCCGATGTGAATCCCCAGACGATTGACCTCACTGCATCAAACGGCACACGGGTGGGAGCGCAGCAGTACATCTTCGTCAGCGATGACAACGCGCTGGCAAGGAACACATGGAACCATGTGTCCGTCACTTGGTCGTCCCAGACAAACAACGGATCGGGTGTCTTCTACGTCAACGGGCAGGAAAGCGGAAAGTTCAGCATCACACTTCCCACCATCGCCAGGAGCACAGCACCGGGTGCGCTGATTGTGGGCAACCATGTCTCAAGCTCGGCGGATGTCGGAAGGCTGTTCAATATAGCTGCTGCCAACGCGGAGGGTCTGCTCCCCAACAGTTCCTACGCGTCAGGCGACCCCGCGCTCAGCCTCCTGTGCCCGCTGAACGCTGAGATTCACTCACTGCGAGTCTACTCTCGAGCGATTTCTCCCGAGGAGCGAGTCCAGAACGAGCTTGAGGACACACGACATGACGTCGACGGTCTCCTCCTCTATGTGCCGCCCATCTTCCTTCATGAGAGCCCGACCAGGCTTGCACCCGTGTCGATGTTCGACAAGCGGCTGATGTCCACCAGCAGTCCGGTCAACATCGACCTGATGTTCGGCTGTGGCGGCAGGGACACGAACGTGGAGAACTTCGTCAGGAACCTGACCCTGTTTGGGAGCGAGGCGACCTACCCGCGGCTCTTCAATCTGACGTCCTCCCTTCCGAGTTCCTATCCGGATAGTGAGAGGAACTTTAATACGATCTACTACTACAACATGATCAACAGGAAGCGGAATCTCACTGTCCTGCCCTGCGACGACGGGCTGTTCAGGCCCACCTATTCCTGCATCGGCTCTCTCTCTGCCCCCGCGCAGGACCTGTTCAAGTCGTATGGGGGAGGACTTGACTACGCTCAGATAGACCTGACGGGAATGGTCGAGCCCTACCCTGCCACTTCTCCCATACCCGTGTGCGGGACTCGAAAGGATCCGGGCGGAGAGAGCCTGCTGAAGGACGGTGGTGGTTACTACCACGTCCAGTATGAGGACCAGGAGGAGTACTTCATCTTTGGATCTCTGATTGACGTCTCCACCATCCACTACGGTCACAAGATCAAGCCGACATCCTTCCAAGTCAGCGATCCTGCGATCACTGGATCCTGTAGGAAGGTGGCAATCACCTACAAGGACGATGGAAGGAACGGCCTGTATCGGGCGAACTCCGAGACAGCTCACGCCCGATGGAACACACAGGGTCTCATGTACAGCAACGAGGGTGTGGGCCTCATCCTCTCACCCACCGTTCCGTTCTTCGGGAAGCACGCCTGGGATATGAAGTTCGAAACTGACTCCAGCATCCACGTCCTCACTCTTGATGTAGTGGTTCCTCCCTACGTCGCCAACGTGTCTCAGAATCCCACCTATAAGAGCTTCCCGCCGACGACGTCCTCCGACGACACCGGATCCAACTTCGTCTACATTGACACCATCAACCTCCACGACAACAATCTGAACGTGGTGGCACGGGCCACCCTCGCCCAACCCATCTTCAAGCGGCCCGACGAGAAGTTCCTCTTCAGGCTCAAATTGGACTTCTAATGAGGATCCTCGGCCTGGACGTCTCCACGAGCAAGACGGGTTGGTGCCTGATGGACAGCAATGGCAGCCTTGAGAAGATGGGCTGTGTGGACCTGACATCCGCACACGACCTGTTCGAGAAAGCAGAGATCCTGATCAAGGCGATCATGGAAGAGACAGCGCACCTCAGAGAGGACTACGAGGTCGTGATTGAGGAGCCCCTCCTGAGCTTTGCCAGGGGAATGTCCTCCGCGTCGACGCTTCTCACTCTCAACAGATTCAATGGGATGGTCACATACGCCTGCTGGCGCGACCTCAGGATCAAGCCTCGTCACCTCAATGTCATCTTTGCCCGACGCAGTCTCGGGATCAAGAAGAACAAGGGAGAGAACATCAAGGACGTGGTGATGACCTGGGTGGCAGGAGACGTTGCTGACTACGTCTGGCCGACAAAGGTGATCGCGAGAGGCAAGAGAAAGGGTGAGACTGTCTTTGAGCCCTACTGCTACGACGTCGCGGATGCGTACGTGATGGCGAAGGCAGCGCACGGCGGACGTGTAAAGTCAAGGGTGAGCGTCTAAGATCTCGAGCATGATCACAGCTACCGACAAGATTCGTCAGATCAAGGCGATCTTCGGCGGGGGGAGTCTTGACGTACGTGGCACCAACATTGCTGTTGCGTGCCCAGCCTGCGGAGGCAAGTCGAGCAAGAAGAAGCTCTCCATCCACCTGGAGACAGGAAGGTGCCACTGCTGGGTGTGTGGCCTCCGCTCGAGCCGCGTCTCATCCATCATCTACAAGCACATCTCACGAGACGTGGCTGCGGAATACCGGCAGCAGTGTGAAGGCGGCGGCAGGCAGCTGGACGACGAGGACGAGGACAAGGAGCAGGCGCCTCCTCCCTTGCAGTTGCCGGAGGACTTTACACCCATCTTCTCTCGGTCCTCCGAGAGAAATCCAGATGCCAGGGCAGCCGCCCGCTATCTGGTCCAGCGTGGCTTCTCTGTCGATGACATCATCCGCTTTCGTCTGGGAGTCGCGCAGTCAGTCAGGCGACGGGTAGTGATCCCGTCATTCAACGCTGAGGGTGGGCTGAACTTCTTCACCTCCCGTGCGATCGATCCTGACACCACTCTTCGCTACGCCAACTGCAGGGTCAAGAAGACAGACATTGTCTTCAATGAGCTGAACATCGATTGGAAGCGTCCCCTCACCGTCGTAGAGGGACCTTTTGACCTAATGCGATGCCCAGACAACTCGACCTGCGTCCTGGGTTCTAGCTTGGGAATGGGTCACCTCCTCTTCCAGCGGATCGTCACTCACAGGACACCGGTCGTGCTCGCTCTAGATTCAGACATGAAAGCGAAGGCCCAGCGGATCGCAGAGCTTCTCTACTCCTACGACTGTGACGTTCGGATCGCAGAGTCTCCCAGAGAGGGAAAGGACATGGGCGACCTCACCTACGCCACAGCGTTAGAGATCATTGACCGAGCGCAGCGCTGGAGGCCGCTCGACAAGCTACTCTTCTCCATCTCAAACATCCGGAGCGGTTCCACAATATGATCCTCAAGATTGCACACGTAAGTGACATCCACATCCGCGGACTTCAGCGACACGAAGAGTACAGAAAGGCGTTTGACTCCTTCTTCGCTCGATGCAGAGAGCTCCAGGTCGACGCGATCTTTGTGGGCGGAGATATCTGGCACACGAAGACGCAGGGAATCACGCCCGAGGCCGTGCAGCTCATCACGCACTTCTTCAGGACAGCATCAGAGATCGCTCACGTCTACGTGACACTGGGCAACCACGACGGCATCCTGAGCAACTCCTCACGCCTCGATGCGATCAGCCCCATTCTCACGGCGATCGGATCAGGCTCGACGCACCCCATCATCCTGTGCAAGAAGTCGGGCGTCTACCCGATGCACGATCCCGCGTACAACCTCTGCGTCTTCTCCTGCTTCGACGAGGAGGGATGGTCGAACGTCAAGCCGGAGGAGGGGAAGGTCAACATAGCGGCCTTCCACGGCGGCATCGCTGGGTGCCTTCTCGACTCTGACATGGCGTACGAGTCAGACACATCCCTCGACCTCTTCACTGGCTACGACATCGCCCTGCTGGGTGACATTCACAGGATGCAGTTCCTGGACCAACGGGAGGTGTGTCTCCGGATCCCGCCCGCAGACCTCCACAGGCATCCCGGATCCCGTGTGATCGGAGAGCGAGATGGGCTCCTGGAGGTCACAGTGCAGATGCCCTGGGTGGGATACAGCGGTGGTCTCCTCCAGCAGAACTTCGGTGAGGCCCTTCCGAAGGGATTCCTGGTCTGGGAGGTCTTCGGCCCGAACAGCCACCGTGTGTGGTTCGAGGAGGTTGAGACACCCGACCCGTACATCACTGTCAAGTGGCAAAAGAATATCACGACAACGCTCGCCGCGTCTGGGATCCAGCAAGGCGCCAGAATCAGGCTGGTCTGTGACGACACCTGCACGCCGCAGGATGAGAGACAGCTCCAGTCTGAGATGCGGCTCTCGCACGGGATCAGGGAGTTCGTCTCCAAGCGTGAGCGGAAGGACTCTGCGATCCTTGTCACAGACGTAGTGAGTGAGGATCTTCACTCACCCGACACACACGTCAAGCTGATCAAGGAGCTGGTGGGCCCCACCACACACACTGATGAGGAGTGGGAGCTGGTGCAGGGAATCGTCTACAAGGCCCTGGATGATGCAGGAGAACGGTCGGAGGACGCCAGGGGTGTTACCTGGACCATCAAGTCGCTGGAGTTCGACGACCTCTTTACCTACGCCGGCAGCAACTCTATTGACTTCTCAGAGATGAAGGGTGTGACAGGCATCTTCGGTCCCAACAGGATCGGCAAGTCCTCCATCATCGGTGCCATGGTGTACTGCATGTTCAACACGACCGATCGTGGGTCGATGAAGAACATCCACGTCATTCGGTCGGGGCAGCAGTCCTGCCGAGCAAAGATGGACATCTCTGTCGGAGATCGGCAGATCCAGATCGAGAGGGAATCCACTCTCAAGCACGAAAGGAGTGGACGTGTCTGGGCTCCCACCTCTCTCACCCTGATGGAAAAAACCGACAACGCGTCGGGAGAGCAGAGGTCTGACACTGAGAAGACCATCCGAAGGACGATCGGCACGGCTGAGGACTTTTTCATGACCGCGCTCTCAGCGCAAGGGACCATGAACAGGTTCATCGATGAGGGTGCCACCTCCCGCAAGACATACCTCGGAAGATTCCTCGACCTGGACATCTTCGATCGTGTCCTCGAGGCGATCAAGCCTGAGGCAAACGCAGTCAAGAGCAGGCTCAAGCTCCTGCCTGATCGGGACTGGTCCGCCCTGATCACGGCCGCTGAGCAGGCCCAGCAGGCCCTCCTCGACGAGATCGACCAGATCGATCAGGAGGTTGCTGGCCTCCACAAGGCCCGATCCGATGTCCAGACACAGATCGTGTCAGAGTCTGGGTCACAGGTGGTGACCGAGGAGGACGTCACACGACTGACAGGCATGTCTGCCAGACGAAAGAAAGAGCATGATGAGGACCTGACACGGGAATCAGCTGCTGTGGCCAGGATCGAGGCAGCACAGAGGAAGATCGACGCGATCGAGTCGCTCAAGAAGGCGACAGACATTGAAAGCCTCAGGTCCCAGCTCAAGTCGCAGAGAGATCTCGAGAAGCAGATCAACGACCTCACCGCTACCGTGCGCCTGGAGAGGGTCAGCCTCAGCACCGCAGCAGGCGATGTTGAGGTCCTCAGCCAGATTCCGTGCGGTGACTCACATCCCACGTGCAAGTTCATCAAGCGCTCCTTTGAGTCCCGCGACAAGCTCTCCGACCTGGAAGCAGCTGTGTCAAAGGCTGAGGTCAGCCTGGATGGGTGCAAGAAGGCGTACACGATGGTGTCAACCCTTGGGACGGAAGCCAAGATCACCAGCTACACGTCAGCAGTCGCACGTGAGTCAGACGTCCTGAGTGCACTCAAGACGGCCAAGGAGGAGCGTGCCACAGCTTTGGTCTCCTGCAAGCGGTCGAAGGAGGCACACGAGGCTGCACAGGTCGCGCTGGACGAGGCGGTCAAGAAGGCGTCTGAGGAGACCTCACGCGCATTTCAGACGCTTCGTGACGAGCTCGATGGAATCAACAGACAGATCGACAAGCTGGGACTGCTGCGCGGAGACAAGAACGCGGGTCTGGTCAAGCGACAGCTGGAGGTGGAGGGCCTCCTCACAGCGCAGTCAGAGTTCAAGGTCCTCAAGCGTCAGTGGCGAGTCTACGAGACGTTGGTCAGCTCGTACGCCAAGAAGGGCCTCCCCAGCCAGATCCTCGACAAGCTCCTTCCCGCAATCAACGCGGAGCTGAGCAGCATCCTCAGCGACGTTGTGTCCTTCCAAGTGCAGCTGGAGATAGACCAGGAGACCAACTCACTGGAGATCTACATCGACTACGGTGACAGTCGACGGATCGTGGAGCTCGGATCCGGGATGGAGAAGATGATCTCCTCGTTGGCTATCAGGGTCGCCCTCACCAGGATCACGACCCTCCCCAAGCCGGACTTCATCGTGATCGACGAGGGATTCGGTTCTCTGGACGAGACGCAGCTCGCCGCGTGCATCAACCTCATCAGGTCCCTGAGACGAATCTACAGGTTCATCCTTGTCATCTCACACGTCGACGGTGTCAAGGACGCGGTCGATCAGGTGATCGAGATCACGCAGGTGGGCGGCGCCTCGAGAGTGGTGGCATGATCCCACTCTTCTGCCCGGTCTGCAGGAGGGCGATGTCCAGCCCGCACGACCCCGACCAGTTTCGCCTCCACGGGTGCTGCGACGAGTGCGCTGTCAACTTCGCAGAGGTGAGGAGAAAGGATTGGTCTGATGGGTGGCGGCCGAGCGTGGATGAGGCCAGAGGAGGAAGGCCCACCGGTGAGCGGAAGGAGGATGCGTTGCCTCTTGTCGATGGGGCAACTGCCACATCACAGAGTCTGGTCGGGGAAGAGCGTCGTCCAGTAATACTTAGAGAATGCTCAGCATCAATGACATCAATGTTCTCGGATCCCTGATCGACGTCACCTTTGGACGACAGTCATCCCAGTCAGGGAGCACTGCAGTCCGAACTAAGCTTGTCGGAGAGAAGCTCCTCATCACCTACCACGAGGTGGTGAACATCGCGAAGGATCAGGACAAGCACCAGCAGCTGGAGCCTGTCCGCGATCGGGCGAAGAAGTGTGTCAAGGAGCACCTGAAGTTCGTCGAGAAGGAGTTCTCAAAGGCCGCAAAGAAGAAGCTTTCGACCAAGTTTCTCACTGATAACGCGGAGCTTGAGGCGCTGGGCTACAACTTCAACAGCCCGGCGCTGCGCTCTCTGTACAGGTTCACGTCGACCTACACGGTCGAGTAATGGGAACCAGCCCAGCCGTAGTACCCAAGAAGAAGCAGGTAGAGGAGATCATCCGATGCGGCCGAGATCCAATCTACTTCTTCAACACCTACTGTAAGATCCAGCACCCGACGAAGGGCCTCCTGCCCTTCAGGACGTTCCCATTCCAGGACGACTGCGTCGTACAGTTCAGGAAGCACAGGTTCAACATCGTGGTCAAGTCCCGTCAGCTGGGACTGTCGACCACCACTGCCGCGTACGCGACCTGGATGGCGCTCTATCAGAAAGAGAAGAACATCCTCATCATCGCGACCAAGCTTGCTGTCGCGCAGACGTTCATCAGGAAGGTGAAGACCATCCTGAACAACATGCCTCCCTGGCTCATCCTCCCGCAGATCACTGTCAATAACAAGCAGCAGATCGAGTTCAGCAACGGCTCGTCCATCAAGGCGATTCCCACCTCTGAGGACGCTGGCCGCTCCGAGTCCTTGACACTCCTCATCATCGACGAGGCGGCGTTCGTAAGGAACTTCGACGAGATCTGGACGGGAATCGGCCCCACACTCACCACCGGTGGACAGGCGATCCTCCTCTCCACGCCCAACGGTGTCGGAGGCCAGTTCTACAAGCTGTACTCTGACGCGGAGTCCTGTGTCAACGAGTTCAATCATGTCAAGCTCCCGTGGACGGTGCACCCGGAGCACGATCAGGAGTGGTTCGAGAAGGAGTCCAAGAACTACTCGGAGCGGCAGATCGCTCAAGAGTTCCTGTGCGACTTTGCGGCGTCAGGTGAGACCTTCCTCACAGACGCGGACATCTCCTGGGTGAACGGGATGACTCGGCCTCCGGTGATGAGGGGAGGTCCAGACATGAACGTCTGGGTCTGGAAGATCCCCCTGTCGGAGCACAAGTACATCCTCACGGGAGACGTGGCCCGCGGCGACTCGTCGGACTACTCCACCTTCCACATAGTGGACTGCATGACGGGCGAGGTCGTGGCTGAGTACCGCGGGAAGATCCCGCCGGATCGCCTGGCGGAGCTGATCAACGAGTGGGGCCTCAAGTACAACAAGGCAATCGTCTGCCCGGAGAACAACTCCTACGGGTACGCGTGCCTGCTTCGCCTCAAGGACCTGGACTACCCGCGGATCTACACACAGGGTGCCAAGGTCGCATTGATCGGCGACTACGTCCAGTCGCTCGACCTCGCGCACGCGGGGTTCGCCACCACCGGCAAGACCAGGACCCTCATCCTGACGAAGCTGGAGGAGCTGATCAGAAACCGTCAGCTGGTGTCGTACTCCACACGCTTCTACCAGGAGCTGAAGACCTTCGTCTGGTCGAACAACAGCAAGGCAGAGGCGATGAAGGGGCACAATGACGACCTCGTCATGTCCCTCGCGATCGGCGCGTGGCTGTACGACGTCAACTCGGAGTACAGCCGAAGTGCGGTGAACCTCAACACAGTGATGTTCAGCTCCATGAAGAGGACGGCAGGATCAACGGCCGGACTGCTGCCTGGACAGACTCAAAACATCTACACGTCTGCACAGCTCGCCTCTCATCCCGCTGGGGACATGCGCATGGTTGCAGACCTCAGGTCGGGAAAGATCCACCAGGATCTCGTCTGGCTGTTCAAGTAGCTGCCTACAATAGGCGCGCGGAGACGTAATGGCAAAGGACTCGAATCCTAATCTCTTCTCGCGGCTGACAAGCCTCTTTAGAAGCGGCCCAGTCATCAAGAGGACCGTCAAGGACTTCAAGGCCCAGACGGGTCCCGGGCAGTCGCTGTCCGCGTACGAGATGTTCCGAAAGAACCACAGCTCCGCGTACAGCAGCGCAATGAGCGCCTACGGGACATACGATCGTCTCGCCAGATACAGCGACTTCTCGGAGATGGACTACTACCCCGAGATCAACAGCGCCCTGGACATCTACTCTGAGGAGGTCGCGTCACCCGGTGTGGATGGCCTGATCCTCTCCATTTACTCGGAGAACAAGGACATCGAGCGGCTCCTCAACGAGCTGCTCTTCGACACTCTCAACGTCAACTTCAACCTGACTGCGTGGGTGAGAAACCTTTGTAAGTACGGCGATTTTGTACTTTTTAATGACGTCCACCCAGGAAACGGCGTGAGAAACGTCATTCCCATCCCGGTGAACGAGATCGAGCGGGAGGAGAACTACGACCCCAAGGACCCGATGGCGGTCCGGTACCGCTGGATCACGCAGGGTAACACGCCCCTCGAGAACTGGCAGGTGACCCACTTCCGCCTCCTCGGGAACGACGCCTTCCTTCCGTACGGGTCATCTGTGCTGGAGGGCGCGCGTCGCGTGTGGAGGCAGCTGGTCCTCGCCGAGGACGCGATGCTGGTGTATCGCGTTGTGAGATCACCTGATCGCCGCGTGTTCTACATCGACGTCGGCAACGTGCCTCCCGAGGAGGTGCCGATGTACATGGAGCAGGCGCAGGCGGCGCTCAAGAAAAGCCAGGTGGTGGACAAGAACACAGGGCGCGTTGATATGCGCTA
>Ga0181348_1000564_pt1 | contig 16268 bp, 20 predicted proteins | sample Su13VDMM110DN_FD_130092 | JGI IMG/M metagenome (GOLD analysis project Ga0181348, IMG submission 130092) | Freshwater viral communities from Lake Michigan, USA - Su13.VD.MM110.D.N | ecosystem: Environmental > Aquatic > Freshwater > Lake | place: USA: Michigan | collected 2013-07-16
GATCCGTCTGGGCTGCGCGATCGCCTTGACGAGCGCCATGAATCCCATCTCGATCTGGGTGCGTGCGATCGCCAGGTTTCGATGGTCGAGGGTTGGCCGGCCGGCGACAGTGCCAACGGCGCCGAATGGGCTGGAGTGCGGGTATCTGTCGAGTTTGTCGATCATGTCGAGAATGGCGGCTTTCGCGGCTTTCGCCTGGTCGATGAGACTGAGCTCGTCATCAGAGAGCACGCGATAGCCTGGGATGGTTCGGGTTTCCATGGTGTCCTTCCTCACAATGGTTGCAGGGTGACGGCCGGACGCCCGGCCGCCTGGTTGGGCTGGATCAGCTCAAGCCGTTCGGGTAGGGGTTCCTGAACGTGATCTTGTCGGTTGTGCCCTGACCCTGGCCGGCGCCCATCTTCACGCTGCAGCTCGGACCGGAACGGTTCGGGTTTGCCATCGTGTTCGCGGGGGCGACGCCATCAGTCCCCTTGCGGGATCCCATGTAACTTTTTTTCATCATGCACCTATAGGTTAGTTTGGTTGCAGCTGCGCGGGAAGCGTACTGCGTTTTTCAACATTCTGCATCGTGGAGCGGTTTTGGCGGATCCGGTGGCTCGTGATAGGTCGGGTCGGTGATGGCATTGACCGCGGCTTCCGCCAGGTTGTTGTCGAATGCACGCCAGTCAATGCGGCCGTCCCAGGTGCTGGGGGTGAGGGTCAATCCTGCAATCAGATTCGGGGTTTTCTTCATGTCGTCTCCAGGATGTTTATGCCCATGGTGAACACCAAGGCGCGTTTGAGTTTGTAAACGTCAGTCCGGTGCCTGGCCATCTTCACGTCCTCGTATATAAGCAGGCCGTCTTCCTCGTAGGCGAAGTCGGCGATGTACCGCATCTGGCGCCCTTTCGGGTAGCGCGGGGATGGCGACATGACTGGCACGCCGCCGATGACGATCTTGATGACCGGATGCACCACCAGGTGCCGGAGCTGGCCGGCGCGTTCGAGCATTCGCAGCTCCAGGTAACGGTCGCCCTCACGTTTGGAGTCGAAGGCGTGGCCGTCGATCTTCACGCGCTTGACGTTGCCGTACCTGGATTTACCCTTGAGCGGGATTATCACTTCTCGGGGTTCCCTGGCGGCTTGGTCTTCATCGCCATGGCCTGTTCCTCAGTCAGTAACACCGACGTGGAGCGGCCGCCGGTCAACCATATCACCAGACTGTGAGTGTCTGTTTCCAGGTTGTAATCCAACCAAACGAGCTCGACCTCTGGCGCGCGCATAAACCAGCATAGGTGTTCACTCATCGGGATTGCCTGGCATGGGCTCCACAGTGTCCATGCCGTCGAGCTCGGGGATCGGCCCGGCGATCTTCCTGCCGGCGTACTTGCCGCGCACTTCGGCGGCGAACAGCTTGCCCACGGAGATCGGCTCGCCGGCTTCGTCCTTCGCGCCCCTGGCGGCCGACAACATCTTCATGAGCAAGGCATAGGGCACATCAGGGTAGAGGTATGAGGTCGCATTCTTGAATCGCACCAGCAACTCGAATGAGTCGGTCTTGATGTCGTACAAGGCGCCCACTCCGGCGATCGAGCTCGATTGCTCGGTGCGGAAGTAGTGTATCGATCGTCTATGCAGGTCCAGTTCCGGGTTCATCGGGTCGGTGGCCATCAGACCTGTCCGCCGGCGGCTTGCCAAGCGGCCTCCAGGGATCCGTCGCGCGGCCCGTCGTGGATCGTAGTCCTCAGTGCCAGGTTCACTTCGGTGTGCGCCAGCGTCACCCAGTCCCAGGCGCCGTTCGAGTCGCGGTATGCGATGCGGTAGGAGTTGATCGGCTTCGGCAGCTCCGGCCGGATGCGAGTCAGCGTGCCGTTCATGTCGTTCGTCAGCGATCGCCCGCCCTGGTCGAGATCCACCAGGAGCAGGAGCGGCATTCCATTGTTCTCATGCGCGCGCCAGGTGACGTTCGCCCGGTTGTTGTTTTTCTGCACCATGCCGACGCCTCGGCCCCAGCCGCCACGGAAGCCTGGTCGTCCACCAGGTCGCGCGCTCATTCTCCGCGTACCGACATGGACGTTTTGGGGAACGCCCGCACGCCTGGGATGTTGGTCAGCTCTTTCATGGCACGAACCACGGCGTTGAGCTTCGTCTCGTCGACCATCAGGTATTCACGGGGCACCAGGCTTGAGTTGGTCACCTCGTAGTGCCAGAGGGTTCGTGTGGAGACGCCGGCCGCCTTCGGTGGTGGTGGCGCCAGCTCGGCGGTGACGGCGGATGCACGGGTCAGCAGTGCTTCGGCCCGCTCCTCCTTGCCGCTGGCCAGCGCCGCGTCTGCCTGCTTCAGCAACTTGCGGGTGGCGGCCTCGGCGGCCTCGCGTGCCAGGCGATCGGCTTTGGCTTTGGCTTCGGCCTGCGCCCGCTGATAGTTGCCGATGCCGGTCTTCAGCGCGTCCATGACGGCGGTCAGCTTGGTGGCCAGGTGCTTGAAGTCTGAATTCAGTTGCTTGACCACGTTGTTATGCGGTGTCACCTGGGCGACGCGATCCGCCTCCAGGTCGTCGGCAATGCGCTTGAGCTTGCGCAGCTCCTGCGTGCGCAGCTCCATGTCGCCATCGCTGGCACAGGCAAACTCGGCGGCGGTGTAATTGTCGTACGTCAGCGTCAGCAGCATGGCCTGCACCATGGCGACGTCGCGGGCGGATCGTTGATCTTCAGAGAGGCAGTTGCTTTCGGTCATGATTTTTCCTTCCATCGGTGAACGGTGAGAGCGGCCTTGAAGTAGTCAAAGTCGCTCGGGTCGGTCAGTTGCTTGATGCGGTATCCGCCTGGTGTCAGCTGGACGCACATGCGGGAAAAGGATTCCCCGCGCGCAGCTGCATACGCGGCGGTCTGCGGTCCGACGGTCTTGGGGATCGTCGTGCCGGTCTTGATGTCGATCAGCGTGAATCGAGAGTCTTTCGATCGGATGCCGATGCAATCGAGGGTTCCTGCGTAGTGCAGGGTCTTGTGGAAGACGCGCTCCTCGCTGTGGAGCAGCACGAATCCCGTGTCGTGGAGGAACTGTTTCCAGCCTTCCAGGTAGCCGCCGATGTCCGGGTCGAGGTTGGCTTCGTCCAGGATGTCGAGGAAGTGCAGATGGCAGGCGGTGTGGACGTGGTTCCCGAATTCGGCAGCGGCCGCCAGGATCTCGGGATCCACGAATCGCAGCGAGTCATCCAAGTGCTGAAGCACGCTCGTCACGCCTGGGATGATGCGATCGCCCCGGCGATAGGTGTGTGTGTCGGCGTCGAAGGTAAGCTCGCTCATTTTTTCACGTCCTTCAGCCGCTCCAGGTTGGCGCGGTAGTCGACGGTCAGCTCCTCCAGGGTCACGCTCATGGCCGCACCACCTTGCGGAATTGCCGCTCGACGATTGTCTGATAGTCGATGGTCAGCTCCTCGGCCGCGTAGATCACCGAGATGGCGAACACCACCACGGCGGCATTTACCCACTCCAGCCGGCAGTTGGGTCGATTGCCGTGGTTCAGGTATCTTCCGAGCGGCGTGATAAGGCCTTCTCTTGTCGTGTGCCGGCCCACAACGTCGTCGATCTCGAAGTCCATGGCGGCATACGCGCCCTTGCCCTCAATCTCGCTGCGGTCGATCTCATAGCTGTCGCCGAGATCAGTGTCCTCGTCGGCGTAACTGCCTTCCGCGTCCACTATCTGGCGATCGGCGTCGGTGATTCCATACTCCTCCAGCACCCGCTCGTAGGACTGAATGTCGTAGGCACTCTTTGTCATTCTGGCCCAGCGCCTGCGCTGCCGGCGACTCATGACTTGCCCCCTTGCCGGATCCACTCCAGCGCCGGGTTCACCTGGGCGAACTTCAGGTCGGTCATGGCCTGCACCTCGAACGCTCGGCAGAATGTCTCCACGTCCAGGCCAGCCTGGTCGAGCTTCACGCGCACCAGGCCGACTTGTTTCTCGGTGGCCAGGCCGTTGCTGTCATGCGCAGGGTTGGCGCCTGGAACTGGCGCACGCTTCGCTGGCGGTGTGGATCCGTACTTCGGCGGCGTGCGCTTGGTGACTTCGCCGGTTTCTTCGTTCACGTCCTCCAGATCCTGAGTGAACATATCGCTGACGGCCAGCGCGGTCAGGCACAGGTCCACCTCGGCCCGCTTCTTCGCCATTTTCAGCGCGGTGTTCGCCAGGTCGGCGGGATTGGTCCGCACCTGGAGCGCCTCCGTCTCGATCTTCTCGCCTCGGTTTGGTCCCCAGGTCCAGCCGTACTTGATGCGCCGGCGCGCCTCTGACGTGGCCGCCCACTCCTTCGGCATGGCCGATCGCCACTTGTACTTTTCCTCGTTGGTGGAGCATTCGCCGACACCGATCCCCACCACCACGTTGGATCCCATGTGGACACCGTGTGCCAGGATCCGGTAGGTGATGCAGTCGTCAGACGACAGATCGATTATCTCCGGCCTGACGCTGATGTGGAACGTGGACAGGAGTTTCTCGGCGCCTGGCTTGAACAGCGTCGGCTTGTCGGTGCCTGGGATGACACCGTAGTGAACTTCCATCTTCATGTTGTCCGCCATGACTCGCTGCACCAGCTGCTGCTGGTCGTTGATCTCCGCGGCGGTCTGCGGTTTTGCGTATGTGACCATCTCGCTCATGTCTGCATCCCTCAAATAAATAATTTGTTGCTTCGGTCGACCAGCTCGGTGGCGATGACCATGGCGCGATACCAGCACCCGAGATCCTCATCACTCCCCTTCGTGGGTTGGTTGCCATACAAGATCCGCCAGGCGTGGCCGTACTCCTGAATCACCAGCAGATCGAACGGCTTGATGCCGCGCGCCCCTGTCAGGTCCATCGTGCTGAACAGTTGATCCAGACTCATGCCGCCATTGGCGAGCAGTGCGGCCAGGCCAGCAGGGCGCGGTGGATCAGAAGGGAATGTCTTCGGCGACGTCTCCTTCGTAGTAGCCGTGGTCGCGGCGGGTTTCGTCTCGCCCACCTGGTCGCGGTGAAGGGTCAGATCGCTGGGCTCGCGCGTCACGGGATGCGGGCGCAGTCGTTTCGTCATGTTGTTCGCTCCTGGGTTGATCGATCGACAAGGAATACATCGCCAGCTCGTGGCGCTCGTTCGGCGGGCTGTACCAGGCGGCCATGCGGTAAGTCACGCCGTTCAGCGTGAAAAGCCCCTTGTAATCGGGTTGGTTGTCGCGGGTTTTCTCGGGTCGGTTGTCATAGAGCCGGCCCTTGAGCTCATCAGGCGTGTACGCCATACGTCCTCCAATGTGGTTTGTGGAGACGAATCATATCGCCTGGGCGTATGGATTACATGATCTCAACGTAATATATTTGTGGAGCAGGACGAGTATCGTGATAGCGTTTGAAACCACCCATCCACGGAGGATTCAGCAGATGGTCAGACGAGTACACCCGGTGAAAGAGACGCCGTTTTTCTTGCGCCGCCAGGAGTTGCGATGGAGCAAGGCGACGGCCGCGGAAGTGATGGAGATGTCTTATTCCGGCTACATCAAGCTGGAAGCGGGCACTAACAAGGTGATTGGATTCATACAGCTGTCGAGAGCATTCGAGGCGTTTGGAGTCGACTGCGTGGTGCGGCAGGCGCAGCACATGGCGATGGTCGCCGCCGACTCTGTTTCGAGCGTTTGAAATGTGCGCGCTCGGGCATCTCCTTCGCTTTGTTCAATATGAACATGGGAATCCGCGAGCTTGAGCTCGCGCAGAAAAACCAGGAGTTGACGACAATGTTTGAAGGCGTTAAAAAGAAAACGCCCTTGTCGCGTGACCGAGCAAGGGCGTTGAGGATTGCAGCGATACAGGGCACTGCGAGATCAGTCTCCCACAGTCCCCCCCGCGCATCAAGCCTCCGGTCCCGTCCCGAAAGACAATGCCCGAACGAGGCAGAACGGAAAAAATCGGAATCCGGCGTCACTGGACCACACCCGCACTGTCCTCCGGCCCCAATGGGAACCGCTACCCTGTCAGGCTGTCATTCATACCAGCAAGGGAAAGGGGGTTTCTATGCCTAAGAAGCCTGAAGATCCACCCAAGTCGAACCCTCTCAGCCTGGCGCCACCCAGGACGCTGACACCCGAAGAACGCGCGAACGAATTCGCCGACAACTCCACGAAGTATCGAGATCGAGTACAGACCGCATCCAGGAAACAACGACTCCAGCCGGCTGCCACCTATGCCGTCGGCCGGGCGGCGCTCGACGAGGCGATGAAGATTCTGGGGGCGGGGCAATTCCGTCCCGCTCCAGATGGCGACAACATTCACAACGAGGAAGGAAACCATGGCACGCAAACGTAAGCACCCCGAGCTGGAGCTCGGCCCCATCATCACGAAGGCGATCGTCGACTACCTGGGCACCCCCACACTGAATCGCATGACCAGCGAACAACGGGCAAGCCTGATCGACACTGGCACGCGAGTCGCCAGGGAAGTCGGCCTCATACTGGAAAAGAACAACACCAACCAGGCCGGCTTACTGGCCTACACCGGAGAAAAGTCACTATGACGATCACCGAGAAAGTACGGATTCGGACCTACGTCGCCGGCCTGCACCTGGAGAGACTGGCCCGCCATGCCCCCTGGCAGCTGTTTGGGCGGCTTTCGCTCGGAGCCCTGGTCATCGGCCTGGGTCTGTGGGCATTCGTCTACAGCGGCCGCGCCGAAGCGGCCACGCCCGTCGTCACGGGATCGGGAACCGCATCGATCACCTGGCAGGCGCCCACGGAGAGCGAGGACGGCCTGGCGTTGGCAGCTGGGGACATCAAAGGATACGTTCTCTTCTGGGGACCGGACAGCCGCTTCGCGGGGACGGTGGCCAACCCTTTAGCGTTACGCGCGGGCTGCACCAGGAAGCCGATCGCTCGCGCGAGCCAGGAGTGTTATCGAGGCGTGAAGGATCTGACGGCTTCCGGTCCATCCCTGTCGACTACAGTGACGATCCCGCTGACGGCGGATGCTTCGTTGAACTTTGCAGTCACAGCCGTCAACACGAGGAACGAGTGGAGCGACTACTCGAACGAATTGCGGAAGATGGTGAGGCTCTCAGTGACCAGCACCGCGCCGCCGAAAGCGCCAGTGGCGACGAGCGTGACGGTGGAAGTGACGTGTACTACCGACGCCCCGACGGCGACGTGCACTTTCCGGGTCGAGTAGAGTGCGTCGAATGCACGCACGGGATCTGCCCGCCGTGCAATGAACAGCCGCCGCCTGGATGGCGCCGGCTTTAGGCCCGATGGATCAGGCTGGCGACCATCGTCTCCAGCCGGTCCAGTGTCTTGCGGATATGCGTAACCTCGCCAGCCAGCACCTCCTGCGCCTGGCGAACGTGACCGACTTCATCTCCCAGCTTCTTTTCCAGCACAAGTATTTCCTTTGAGAGCAGGTTCTGCTTTTCATTCACTGGGCGGACATCCTCGGCGATCTGTTTTCTGACTTGCCCCATGAGGGCGATGTAGCAAACCGTCAACAACGGCACCAGCACCACCAGCGACTGCATGAGCTGGCCGATGAAGGCGCCGTTCTCGTTCATGCAGGATCCTTCGCGGCTTGAGCGTCGAGACGCTCCCCGATCTCAGCCCAGGGGTCAACCTTCACCGGCGCCAGCTGCGCAACGAGCGCGGCCTCGTACTCGTCGATCGGCTCGCCGGCCTGGAACAGATCCGCCACGCGGGTCAGCACTTGAGCCGCCTTGTCGTTGCCGCACCGTTCCTGCAAGGTCGCGGCCGAACGCAGCAAGGACAGAATGAGTGCGTCGGTCATGAGAGGAACTCCGTCTCGGCCGCGTCAATGCGCGACGTGATGTCGTCCCAGCTCGCCATCTCACCGCCTTCGATCAGCAGCTTGGCGATCTCGCCCATGTGGGCATCGATGGACCGGCCGGCCGCATAGGCCAGCGCCAGCTTGGTCAGTGTGGCCGCGGCAGCCGCCTGGCCCTGGAGTTGCAGGCCGACAGCTGCGGCGCGCATCAAGGCAATCATCAGTAATTGTACGGGCATGACTCAATCCTCAGTTGGTGGCAAACATGGGGAACAGGACCGGCGTGCTGGTCACCGGGCGCCGCACGGGCTTGATGATGTCAATCAGCCGCGACAGCTGGATGGCAGCTCGGGAAAGCGCAGCCGTGAGCTCCGCCTCGGTCTTGGCAGTCTTGGCAGCCGTGTAGTTGTCGGACGCCAGGCGCACTTCGTCGATTGCCGGCGCCGCCGCGCGGACCACACTCTGGGCTCGATCCAATGCTGCGCCAGCCAGATCGCCGTTCGCCTTCATGACGTTGAGCTCGTTCAGGATGGCCAAATAGTGTTCGCTCATCACCTTCGCAGTTTCTTCGACACCCTCCGCCGCCTTGTAAGCGTCACGGGTGCCGGCGCAGCCGGTCGCCATGATGGCGAGCAGCACGATCAGGAGTTTATTTCGCATCGTCGTCTTCCGTTGGTTTTGGATAGTATTTTGATGGCGCCAGCGGGCTCCCGGTGACCTTGCGCAACCCCGCCCTGGTGGCGATGGCGTACAGGTGCTGGAAAAACGTGCCCGTGGCTCCCGCCAGCAGGATAACCCAGGTGACGGTCGGCACGTCGGATAGCTCCAAGATGCCTGGAACGGTCAGCAGTGTGACCAGGCCCGTGACGATGGCGCCCAGCCAGGCCAGGACCGCCGCCAGCACAGTGTTTGGATTGTTTGTCATGCTTCAGGTGACTCCATTGATTGTTGATCTGCCAGGCCGCTCACCTTGCTGACGCCTTCGATGGCCGCCTGCGGATCCACGCCCTTTTCTGCCATTTCCTGTTTTGCCCGCTGGATGGCTTCCACCACGTCGCGCGCGTACTTGTTGCGTTCTCGGGTCAGCTCCCAGATGGCGACGCGCTTTTGGTCGGCAGTCATGCGCCGATCCATGCGGATGTTGTCCTGGGCAACTCTGAGCGTCCGCATGAACTCCGAGGCGTTGAGCAACGGCGGATCCGCGAGCCCCTGTTTCTTGATGAGCGCCAGCTCGAACTGGTTCTCGGGCTTCGACAGGTACTCAACCGCGTCCATGCTGACGCGCTTCATCATCAGAGCGGACGTCTTGGCAACTTCCTCGGCCCGCTCGACCATCTCGTAGAGATCGTTCACATGCTTGGATCGCCTGGTCGGCCCTTCGTTTACGAATCGGTCGATCGTGCCCTTGATGACGATGTTCTCTTTCCACGTTTCACCGCGGCTCGGCTCCTCGCCATATTCCCCCTCGGGGAAGACTTCGCCGGTGACGACATCCACAAACGGGTCTGAGTTGGCCTTTATGAGCTCGTCGGATGCAGCCAGGAACCAGGTGCCGAGCGTGCCGAAGTAACCGCGCACCCGGTAGTCCATTTCTATCGGACTGATACCCATCTTCTTGCCCGCCTCGATCATGGTCCGGCTGGTGTAATACTGGAACTGCTGGGACGCCTCCACGCCTTGAAGGTACTCCGGCAGGATCGGCGCGCCCGTGAAGTCTTTGTTGCGTGACAGGTCGAGCTCGGGCTGGAACACTTGTGGCGTCGGATCCAGCGCGAAAGCTTGCAGGAACATCCAGGAGATGGCGTCGGCGAACTCTTTGCCGTCCTGCTTCTCCAGGTACTCCATGAATCGCTCGGGCAGCGTGGCGAAGATGTTGCCGAGCTCGAACGGTTTCGGCAGCAGGAAGTAATCGTCCTCGCCGGTGCCGTAAAAGAACACCCAGTTCAGATCCTTCACGTCCTCAGGCAGCTCCTTGTATCGCTCGTCGTCCTTGTTGAGTGCATACAGCGCCAGCGTCGCCGTGGTCAGCAACGCGCCTTTCACCGCCAGGTTGATGGCCGACTCCCTGGTGTCGAGCGCGCGCTTGTTGCGATACATGCCCTGTACCCTGGCATTCATGAACGGCACGCTGATCGCCAGGAAGCGCGCGATCTCGCTGGATCCCTTCATGGCGAAGTCGGTGGAGATTTCACGCGACAGGAATGCGGAGTGACGCGGCCCGAATTCGTCAAGGTTTGCCTTGAACTCGGCCAGGCGGTTGGCGTTCTCGAACCGGCCCATGAACCGATCGTATATGGCGAACAGGTGCGTCGGGTTGACCACGGTCCTGCGCTGCGCCTCCAGCCCCTGGGAGCGACTGGAGAAGCCGCCGCCGTTGAGCAGCATCATCTGGTAGTCCTTGTCCTTTTCCAGCCGGCTGAAGACAACACGCAACGCGCGGAAGAACGGCACATGGATCCGACTGGAGAGCATCCACGCCTGGTTCGAATCCCGGACGAAGTTGACCAACTGGAATGGGAGGATCGCCACGGTGCCACGTCGCAGCGCCGCGCTGAATCCGCCGACAATCATCAGCGCCAGGTTAGTGCCCTTTGGTCCCATGAACTGGATCGAATCCCACAGGTCCGGGTCGATCACCTCGAACCACTTTTTCTCGCCGTTCTCCAGGTAGTAAGTGACGTCGCCGGATGGATTTTGGTTGAACTGGTAGAACTGGGTCATTGGCTCCAGGCCCGCCACCATGGAGTCGATTAACGCCACGAGCGCCGCCTCCTGCGGCCCCGAGTACATGCCAGTCGACTTGGCGAACCGATACTGTTTCATCGTGTAGCCCATGAGCTCGACCACGAGCTTCGTGATCTGCTCGGAGTCGATCTCCACTGGCTTCGTGTCGGTGCCGATCGGCGCGGCGAAGACGCCGGCCAGCGGATCCAGGCCGCCGGAGTTGCCGCCCATGCGTCCAGTGCGATCACCCAGGACGCGGAACAGGTCGCGCTTGCCGTCGTTGACCATGGCGAACCGGATCAGGTTGCCGTTCTGCTGGATGATGTTTTCCCAGATGTCGCCAACGTTTTGACTTCCACCTTTCAGGCGCATGAACGGATTGCCGCTCGCCTTCAGCTTGCGGCCGTCTGCCAGGGATTCGAGCACCCGATAGAACGCAACGTAATTCTTGTTCATCTCCTCCATGGCTTTGCGAGATGCCGCGGACAGCACGCCGGACGCCTGGGCGAAGTCGAGCATTCGCTTGTTGTAATCCTGGTATTTGTCCCAGATGCCGGCCGCCTCGGGGTTCTCGGCCTCATAGGTCAGCCAGCTGGCGATTTCGTCCGGTCGCCACAGGATCTCGCGGCCCTGCTCCATCAACTCCCTGGCGCGCCTGGCCAGCATGTAGTTCCCCATGGAGTAGTTGCCCCAGAAGTCGCCGAAGATGTCCTTAAGCCCCTCGCCCGTGAATTCGAGGCCTTTGCCGTCGGCCCGATAGCCTGGCGTGCCCCAGAAGAACGCCGCCTCCAGCACACCGTTGGATCCACCGATGGCGATGCGCAGCTTTTCGTATGCCCTCATAACTTCCGGGCTGTTCATGCGCTGGCCGATCTTCTTGATCTGGCGCAGCCCGTCCAGGCTCGCCTGCGCCAAGCTCGTCGGCCACAGCTCGCGGATCTTCTGGATGAATGCCGGGATGTGTGTGCCGGTCTTGCTGGCGAACCGAGCCCGAGCGCCCTGCATCGTCCAGGCGTGCATCAGCTCCTGAAGATCCCAGACGGCGGCGCCCATTGTCGGGTGCTGCGCAAGCGCGGCCTGCCAGGCGTCGTAAAACGATGGCGCGCGACTCATGGCCTCAATTTCCTGGGTCATGAACAGCCGGATGAATTCCGCGAATCCCTCCTCGGTCGACTTGGCGTCGTAGCTGACGCCGCGCAGCTCCTGCTTGAAGTTGTTATACAGCTGGCGCACCCAGGGATTACGGTCGTCGATGTAGTGCGCGATCTCGTGCGCCGCCACCTCGATGTCGTTGTGGAACTTGATCCTGGTGGCGCCCTGGCCTGGCAGGTAGAAACCAAGCGTGCCGCGGCCCTTCACCCGGCCCTGGTATATCCGGTTGCCGAAGTATTTCCGCATGACGGCGATGATGTGCTCGCGCCTGACGGGCAGTTTCGGGATCCGCACGGCGCGCCCGTTGCCAAGCACCAGCTGGTTGTTCGCGTTGATCGGCAGCTTCCCCATCTTGCCGATCATGGGGACGTAGTTCGTGCCTGGCGACATTCTCGGCATGGAGTTGTTCTGCACGGAAAGCGTCGCACCTGGTGGTCGCTCGCCGCGCGCAGCTCGGGTGCCGGCCCTCTCCTTCTCGTCCTTCTTGCCCTTCATGGTGGCGTCGGCTTCGCTCTTGTTCGGCCCGATGCCCCAGGTGATCTTGATGCCGGGCATCATGCCGCGGTCGGATCTGACGGTCTGGCCAGCCAGGATCCCTTCAGCCAGACGGAGCGCCGCCTCCAGTTCGCCAGCGTCCTCGGAACCGAGCACGAACTCGTCGCCGCCAATGCGGTACGCCTGCACCCCGGTCTGATCCAGCGCCTCGGCGATCGCCATCAGCAGAGCGTCGCCCGCCTCCAGGCCCATCTTGTCGTTTACCCACTTAAGGGAGTCGGCATAGATGACGGCCTGGTGCTTCAGGAATGGCGCCTCCTGGTCGTAAGCACGACGGTTGCCAATGCCGGTCAGCTGGTCGGTGAAGATCCCCTCGATGAGCTCGTCGGTGGTCATCTCGGCGATCCGCTCGGCGCGCGTCCGGCCGTTCTTGTCCGGCCGTTCGACATCGCTGTTCAGCTCGCGAAGCTCGGGATCCGATCGTGCGCCGTCGAAGTCGTCGAAGTCGTTGGTCTGTCGGCCTCGTTGGTCAGTTATGGCGCCCGCGGGGACGGCATCCTCGAACAGCTCGTTCTGGTCCTGCGCCTGGCTGAAAAGGTCGCCCTTGTTGCCCGTCTCGGCGGAGTCCTGGCCCTGGTTGCGCTTCGCGTCACGGCGCCGGAGCTCGTCCGCGATCGCCTGCTTCATGGAGTTGTTCGGCCCGGTCAGATCCTCGATGGTTGGCGTCGGCGGTGGGACCAGGTGGATGACTTGCGGAACGCCGAATACCTGGCGCAGCACCTTCCAGCCGGCCGGGTTCTTGGCGTCACCGTTCTCCATGCTGGAGTTGTCCCACTGGATGACGATGCCATCGTAGCCCCTCGCCCTGGCCTGTTGGACCATCTGCTCGCCCCATCGCTTGAGCATGTCGGCTCGATCGGCGGCGCTCACCTTGTTGGACCAGGGGTTGAGTTGGACATTCGCGGTCTTGGACCAGTGCGCGCGCAGCTGCGTGTCGCTGCCGAAGACGAGCGGATTCTTGATGGTGACGTCGTACCCAGTCGGCCGGCCGCCGAATAGCGCGCCGTTGGTCGGATCCCAGGCGTAATACGTTTGGTCGCCGAATAGCGGGAAGCCGACATGGGATCCCTTGAGGTCGGCATTCATGGCGCCGTTGCCGCGGAAGCCGTGGAAGCTGAATGGCACGCTCCTTTCCGCCGGATACATGGCGGGGTTCAGGACCGGGAATTGTCCCGTGCTGGCGCCCGCAACGATCGCCTTCCTTTGCTTCCTGCGCGCCCGATTTGTGAACGACAGTCGATTCCCGAGCGCCACGTCCTTCAAGTAGTCGAAGCGCGCGTCAGATCCTGGCGTCACGCGATTGAATCGGAATGAAGGCAGCACCAGCGCCGAGCCGCTTTCACTGTGGGAAACGGTGATCTTGTCGCCAGGCCCGATCAGGTACGAGCTCGTCGTCAGCGGCGACTTGCCAGGCGGGTTCAGCAGATCGAGCTTTGTCTTGTTGCGACCAACGGCCAGCACCCGATAGCCGCCCTTGCGCAGCACGATGCGTTGCAAGTCGAGGCGCGTTCTCAGGTAGTCCGTGGTGATCTTCTCGGCCGGCATCGTGGTCACGCCGCGAACGATGAGCTTCGAGTCGATCAGGATCAGCGTCACGTCGTCCGGTCCAACGGCGCCTTCCGCCATCAGTTGCCGCACCAGGACGTGCGTGTTGTCCGGGTTGGTCAGGCTGCGCGTGGTGTCTGAGTCGAACAGGACTGGCGGCATCAGGTCCGTGCCGCCGAAGTCGAAGTCGCGGCGCGTGGCGTTGCCGTCCTTCGTGATCGTCGAGTAGTTGTTCGTGTCGATGACCACATGACCGCGGAACATCGGCCCGAGAGCGTCCGCGTAGGTCTTCGTCACTTGCAGGTCAGCCCAGCTCGCTTTCGATTCGCCCGCCGGGTGGTTGTGCATCAGGTAGATGCCCGTGGCGCCCATCTCGATCGCGTGGCGCTTCATCTCGTCTAACCAACCTTTGCCGTCCGCGAAGTTTTCGGCGATTGGAATACTCGGTTGCACACTCATCGGCATCCTCGAAGACAGGCCCAACTGGCCGAGCACAGTGCCATCGTCCGCCGTGAAAAACAGGCGGAAAGTCTCAAAACGAGGATCTCGGAACACCTGGGAGATCAATGCCACGTCCAGGTCGGTGTTCAGCTTGTGGCCGATCAGTGACACCCGCTGCCGCGCAGCCAGATTCTTGGAGAGCGTCAGCGCCAGGATGGTCGCCATGTCGTAAAGCTGGCGCACGGCGGTGATGGCATTGCCCTTCGCCTGGTCAGCATTCGGCGCATCCGCCTGGTTTGGTGTCGGCGCCTCGTCGGCGTACTTGTCCAGGCCCGCGTCGATCCCTGGGCGATCGAGCTCTTTCTCGGTCGGCTGCACCTCGCCTTTCTCGTTCGGCTGCACCACCTCGTAAAACACACCGGTGGCGGATTCCACCAGGTAACCTTTCTCGATCAGCGCGGTCCAGACTGCCTTCTGCATCGAGTCCAGGTCGCCGGTGTAAATCTGGCCGCTGGTGCCCGGCTTGCCGCTCGTCCTCTGGCCCAGGCGCTTGGCGTCTGGCCAGGAGAGCTTCCCTCGCGGGGAGCTCGCCACGAACGCTCGGATCCGCTCGAAGGCGTCGGCCTGGATCGGCGTCAGCTTCTTCTGGCCTGGTTGCTTCTGGTATGGATCTAAAGCTGGCGCCTCGGGAGCCTCTTCTCCAGGTCCACTGGTTTGGTCTGGGGCAGTCTCGGTGCCAGCTCCGGCGTCCGATTCAGGGCTTTGTTCCTGAGTACCTGTTTCATTGCGTCCTGCACGGATGGCTTCATACATTCTCCTTTCGAGGATGTTGCGGAGGGTTTGTTCGTCGTCAGTCGTGGCCGCCAGCTGCTGCACTTCATCGACTGGCACGCCGGCGTTGATCGCACGAGTCATCGCCTCGAAGGTGATGCGGGTGTCGGCATCCATCTCCGCCGGGTATTCGTGCTCGGCGTAGATTTCACCATCGGGTTCGAGGGAATCCGGGTAACCGACCGCCGATCGGGATTCACTTCGCGCCTTGCGCGCCTTGTCCAGCGCATGGCGAACGAACTCCATCTCGGCCGGATCAGTGCGCTCGTCCGTGTGCTCGTCGAGCATGACGGTGATGACGCGCTGTTCGCGCACGCCCAGCTTGTGGCCGGCGATCGCCTTCTCCACGGTCTTTTGCAGCTGGCGCACGCTCATCTTGTAGCGCGGATCCTCCATCATCGACTGGAACCACGGCGGGTTGCCCGATGACGTGCGGCCGTTGATGTTGCCGCGCTCGTCGCGCGTGTAGGTGACGCCCCCATCCACAATCAGGTCGCCGGACATCTCCTGGAGCCTGGAGCGAAACTCTGCCCGCTTCAGGCGAGGGTCATGGGGCGGAACAATCTGCGGCGGCCTGGGGGTCGGCGGCGGCCTGGGTGTCGGTACCGGTGTCGGCGCTGGAGCGGCGTCGACAGGTTCGGCTTGTTCCGTTTCCGCGGTGGTGTCGGTCGGCGACTCGTCAGGCACTCGGTCGACCAGGGTCGGAACATTCGCGTCAGGATCCATGGGCTCGGTCGGCGCCTGCTCCGTGGTGTCGCCCTGCTGGGAGGCAAGCCACTCCTGATACTGATCGAAGGTCATGTCGGTCGGATCTGTGGTGTCGGTCGGCGCCACTTCAGTCGTGCCGCCCTGCTGGGAGGCGAGCCACTCCTGATACTGATCGAAGGTCATGTCGGTCGGCGCAGCTGGCTCAGAACGATCGGTCTGATCCACCCCAGTATCGTCAGGCGCGGCGTCGGCCTGGTCGGTGGTGTCGGTCGTATCCGGCGGGGGTGCGGGGTTCAGGTTTGGGATCTCTCCGCCCAGGCGGCGCAGCTGGGATTCGAGCCAGTTCTTGTATGCCTCACTCGGCGAGCCAGGCTCAACCGTCTTGCCGGCGAACATGCGCGTCAGGTCGTCGGTGTACTCCGCGATCCTGCGGTTCCGGCTTTCACGGGCGGCATCGTTTGCCGGCCACGCGCCATCGTATTCGTTGGAGTAAGGGTCGTGGCGCGGATCGTAGTCATCGTCACCAGGCTGCGGCCGGCTCGGC
>Ga0181348_1000565_pt1 | contig 16252 bp, 19 predicted proteins | sample Su13VDMM110DN_FD_130092 | JGI IMG/M metagenome (GOLD analysis project Ga0181348, IMG submission 130092) | Freshwater viral communities from Lake Michigan, USA - Su13.VD.MM110.D.N | ecosystem: Environmental > Aquatic > Freshwater > Lake | place: USA: Michigan | collected 2013-07-16
ACTGATTCAAGTCGACTGGGATTACACGAACCCGAGATTTGCAACTTATGACGGTCTTCTAAAAGCTGAAGCACGTAAATACTGCACAAAAGACTTCTGTTGGCAAATGGATGCTGATGAAGTACTACCAGAAAAAGATTACAGAAAAGTGTTCGAGCTTAGTCGTAATCTGTCACCAGATGTTGATCTGGTTTCGCTACCAGTAATCGAGTACTGGGGTTCAAAAGGTAAAGTAAGAATGGATGTGACACCCTGGAAATGGAGACTTTCTCGTAACAAGCCAAACATAACTCACGGGATACCACAATTCTTACGTCAAACAGATTCAGAAGGTAGAACATACGCTAAACCTGGTACTGACGGATGCGATTACATCGATTCTGCAACAGGTGAGCTAATTCCTCACGCATCATTTTATGTAGAGGGAGCACACAACGCTAGATTACTAGCTCTAAGCGGAAATGAAGAAGCTAGATTTAGCTATAGCGCTTGGTTTAAAGCAGTAGCAGTTACTCTACCAGCAGTTAGACACAGTTCGTGGTTAAACATTGAAAGAAAGATAAAAACATACAGAAACTATTGGCAGTCGCACTGGGAAAGCCTCTACGACATGAAGCAGGAAGACACTGCTGAAAACAACATGTTCTTTGACAAGAAATGGTCAGAAGTAACTGATGAAGAGATTATGAAGCTTGCGATAAATCTTGCAAACAAAACAGGTGGACATGTTTTTCATACGAAGGTTGATTTGAGTAAACCCACACCATATTTGAGCATTAACGAATGAACAACGAATGAGCAAAATTTGTGTTGCAATTTGTAATTACAATCATGAAAGATTCTTAGATAAGTCTATTAGAAGTATTCTAACACAAGATTATCAAGATCTTGATGTTGTTGTTGTAGACGACTCATCAAAAAACCAAAAACAAGTTTATGAAATTGTTGAAGAAATTAATGATCAAAGAATTAGATTTATTCCGTTAACAACTAATCTTGGAAAATGGAACGCGCTTAACATTGCATTTTCAACAACGTCAGCAGATGCTTGCACGTCACATGACGCAGACGATGTATCATTATCATGGAGACTTTCACATCAACTACTAATAATGCAAGAGACAAAATCAATTCATAATCTGTGTGGATTCGTTCATTGCTGGAATGAAAATGATATTAACAATGGAGATAAACTTGTCAAACCAAAATCGATAAAGTTCATATCAAACGATTCAGTTTTTGAGATGGTTTCGCAAGGGTTTAAAACGCCCGGAATCAATCATTATTTCACAGGTGAGTTTGAAACTGCAGGTGTTAGCTCAATGTTTCTGCGTCGTGTGTGGGACATGGGTATTCGATTTAATCCACCAAATTTAGGTCTTCGTATTAGACACAGTGAGGACTCTGATTTCAACACTAGATTAACGCTAACTTTAAACTCAACTACAGTTCTTGCTGAGACTCCATATCTTTATAGAAGAAACACTAGCACAAACAGTGAAAAAAGATGAAAATACTTTCTATTTCATCACCTGGCGGAAACAGAGGACCCGCAATTGGATACTTAAATCACGTTAAGGCTTTAAATTCAAACGGGTTTGAATTAGTCGAGATTGATAAAAATATTTGGGAAAATCAGCACCTTATGAAAACGTTTGATGTTGCATGGGCATATGTAAGATTTCAACCGGATATCTATCAAAGATGCATAGATCTCGGTATTCCAATAGTAGGAGGACCGAATATTGCTCTCGAGCGAGCAGACATTGGTGTTACTGATGATTGGGAGAAATGGTATCTTACAAAATCTAAAGTTTCTATAAATTTTAATGTTGCAGATTATTACTCTAAAAGAGTAAGCGAATTTGTTACTAGTGATTTAAAATGCAAAACTTTAGAATACTGTTACGAAAATTCTGAAATTTCACAAATGTCTAACACGAAAAAAGTAAACGATGTACTCATTTACTTCAAACATAGAGTGAATGACAATAATTCCTATTCAAGACTTAAGGCGCTTGAAAAAGGTATATCAGACGCTGGCTTGTCGTATAAAACAATAAAATACGGTAATTATTCAAGAAAAGATTATCTTGAAATGTGTAGTTCATCAAGAGTGTGTGCGTGGCTTAGTATCGAGGATTATTGTAGTCTTGCACAAATTGAAGCGCATCTTACAGGTTGTTGTGTGATTGGAACGTCGTTTAATTTGACTATCCCAGTGATTAATGAAGCCATTACAAACGAAGCACAAAAGCTTAACAAGTGGATTGAATGGGAAAGCGATAAAAATGTTGTAAACGGATACTTAAATTCTATCGTCAATGTTCTAAGTATTAATGATTTAGATAACATTGTTTTGGACTCTGTTAAACAAAGACATTCTTATGAGTACTATAGAAATATAACACTACAACACCTTAGTGAGGTTTTACGATGAGTGAAAAAAAATACTTGCCTACGCTGTCTGAGCTTATTGATAGGCTTTCAATCGTGCAATTGAAAGAAGTGTTTATTGTAGAGCACAAAAATGAATATTCTCAAGAGATAAAAAACATTATTCATGACATTCAAATTCATCTTAATGATCTTGATAACAAAATCACAGCAGATGTTATTAGAGCGATTGTAGTATTATCTCAAATGAATTTGCACATTTGGCATAATGAGTCAAATTATAGAAATGGAATTAGAGTGGGAAACGACCTTGAGCTAACTCACGGTCTAAATGGTATTCGTAACGTTTCAAAAAATAAAATTCAAGAAATAGTCGGTGGAAGAAAAGACTACAAAATAGATTGCTTGGCTGCTGATTTTAAGGATTGGGAGGTAAGTTGGTAAATTTTCAAAAAAGTATTGACGAGTATTATAAACACTATTTAACATTACACACTCATCCTTATTGCAGGATGCTACATTTTGTAGGACAGTGCGTGACTTTATGTTATGTTATGCTTTGTTTGCTTAGCGAAAATTTCATGTTTCTTTTTGCAGCACCTTTCATTATTTACCCGTTTGCTTGGTCTGGACATTACTTCTTTGAAAAGAACAAACCAGCTGCATTCAGTAATCCAATCAAAGCAAAAATTTGTGATTGGATTATGTTCAAAGATATCATTATCGGGAGACTTTCATTATGAAAAACGTTCTAATCACAGGTGGCGCTGGTTATATCGGTAGCTCTCTTGTTTCTCATTTTCTTGAAGATCATAAAGTTACAGTTGTTGATAGTCTCATGTATGATAAGACAAGCCTGCTGGGTTATGTTAGTCATCCAAATTTCAAATTTGTGAAAGGTGATGTTCGAGACAACAAAGTTATGTGTGAACTAACTGACAAAGCAGATGTTGTTATTCCGTTGGCAGCTTTAGTTGGCTTTCCGTTGTGTGATCGTAATCCTCGAGAAGCAACTGAAATTAATCGTAATGTAAATGTTGATTTGGCACTTAGAAAGCGAAGTGAACAGATTGTTGTTTACCCTTGCACAAATTCAGGGTATGGATCATCTGATAGTAATACGCCATGTACTGAAGAATCACCGATGAATCCAATCACACATTATGGAAAAACTAAGGTTGAAGCCGAGAACGCTTACAAAGATGCTGAAAATTGTACAACCTTTCGACTTGCAACTGTATTTGGTCCTTCAAAAAGGATGAGGACTGACCTTCTTGTTAATAATTTTGTCCTGAAGGCAATGCGTGATCGCGCGCTTGTCTTATATGAAGATTCATATAAACGAAATTATATCCATATCGAAGACGTTTGTAGAGCATTTCGTTTTGTAGTAGACAATTGGGATACATGTAAGAATCAAACGTTCAATGTTGGAAACGATTCACTAAATTGCACCAAGAAAGAGCTTGCTGAACATATTAAAAAGCAAGTTCCATGTCAGCTTTATGTGACTGACAGTGTAAAAGATCCGGATCAGCGTGATTATGTTGTTTCAAGTCAGAAGATTTATGACAAGGGGTTTAAGTGCCACAACACACTACACGATGGAATTGAACAGCTTAAAGTTGCGTATTTTTTAATCGATGGACCTTGGTATGCAAACTATTAAATCCGATCAAATGAAAATTGGTGTTTATTGTCCTACAAGAAAAAGAGTAGCCTCACTTGCTAGGCTAATTGAGAGCATCGTTAATAACGCAGACTATCCAGAACGTGTCACATTTAGATTTTATGTTGATACTGATGACATACAAACAATTGACTTTTTAAATGATTTGAAAAAATATCCTGTACAGTATTCAGCAATAATTGAAGAGCATAATACACGTCCATTATCAGACACTTACAATATTTTGTTTGAAAATTCTGATGATGATGTAATGATGCAATTTGGTGATGACACCATCATGAGAACGAAAGGATGGGACACATTAATTCAATCAGCATTTCAAAAATATGATGATAGACTTATTCTTGTTTATGGTCGTGATGGAATTCACAATGAAGGATTTGCACCACATTATGCGCTACACAGGAAGTGGATAGAAGCAGTTGGATATGCTTCTCCCCCATACTTTACAGCAGATTGGTCTGATACATGGACGTTTGAAATTGCAAAAAGCATTGGACGAACATTATTCATTGATGAGCTTGTAATTGAACATATGCATTGGACACAAGGGAAAATGCAATTTGATGAAACATCACAAATAGGAGAAAATCGTCGTAGGTCTTTTGATAATGAAGGATTATTCCGTTCAGAAAAAATGGTTAAAGAAAGAGAAATAGCATCCATAAAATTACGTGAGAAAATTAACAATGTATAATTACGACATACTTTTTATTCATACAAACTCCTCGAAAAAAGTCTATCAGGATTTGGGATTAAATCATGCGGCCATTGAACCTCCGATTTGGGCAGCAATGCTTGCAAATTCAGTTCGAGCCGCAGGATTTAATCCGCAGATATTAGACGCAGAAGTTGAAAACTTATCCGCTGATGAGACGTCTAAACGCATCATTGAATATCGTGCAAAAATAAATTGTTTTGTAGTGTATGGTCAGCAACCTAGCGCGTCATCCCAGAATATGTCAGGTGCGATTGAAACTTCCACGTTTCTAAAAAGTATTTCACCTGATTCGTTTGTTTTATTCGTTGGTCCTCATATCGCAGCATCAATCCACAATATCCTTACAGATGAAACTTCAATAGATGCTATTTGCTTAAATGAAGGTGTTTATACAATAAGAAATCTTTTGTCTATGAATAGGCTTGACGAAATTTCACTTGCCCAAATCCCTGGGTTGGGATTTCGAAACATCGCCGGACAGATAATTCTGAATAAGCCTGAAAGGATTGTTCCGCAATCAAAATTGCATGTTGATTTACCCGGAATGGCATGGGATCTTTTACCTCCTTTAACGAAATACAGGACAGCAGGTTGGCACTCATGGTCAAATAATAGTCAAAAGCAACCATTTGCTTCGCTGTATACATCATTGGGTTGTCCTTATGCATGTTCTTTCTGTATGATTAACATCATCAGTAGAACAAACAACGGAAATGAAATTTCAAGCTCTGATAGTAATGTTTTTCGATATTGGGAAACTGATTTTATTATGACGCAATTTGAACATATTGCCAATATGGGTGTGAAAAATGTAAAAATTGCAGATGAATTGTTTGTTCTAAACCCAAGACACTTTGAATCAATTTGTGACGCTATCATCGAAAGAAAATATGATTTTAACATTTGGGCCTATTCCAGAATTGATACATGCAAACCAAAGTATCTAGATAAACTAAAGCGTGCCGGTGTTAATTGGCTTGGGCTTGGTATAGAAAACCCAAGTGCTATTTTGCGTAAAGAGGTTCATAAGGGAGGATTTAAAGAGGTGAAAATTGGTGATGTAATGAATGATATACGAAATGCCGGAATTAATATTGGAGCAAATTACATTTTTGGTCTTCCCATGGATACTAAAGAGTCAATGGAAGAAACGTTTGATTTTGCTATGAACAATCTTACAGAAATGGTTAATGTATATTCGGCTATGGCATATCCAGGAAGTCCTTTACATCTTGATGCAAAGAAACGTGGTCTTAAATTGCCAAAAGTCTATGAAGGTTTTAGTCAACACTCATATCACACATTGAATTTGTCAAATGACAATCTAACAGCTGCAGAAATTCTTAGTTTTCGAGATAATGCATGGATGAAATATCACACACATGAACCTTATTTAACGTTGCTTGAAAATAAGTTTGGTATTCAAGCAAGAAAAAATGTTGAAGATACAACGAAAATTTTATTAAAACGATCACTGTTTGATAACGAGGAAAAGTAAATATGCGTGCTTTAATTATTACATGGACGGGATATCAGGACCAAGAGCTGATTTATCCTTATTATCGACTTCGTGAAGACACTGCTGATGTGTCAATTATGGCTAATGATAGCGTAGTTCATGGAATTCTTGGCACAAGAATGAATGCTGATCTCCTGATTAGTTCATTGGGAACGCCCAGTCATTTTGAAGAGATTTTTGCAAAGTATGATTTTCTTGTCTTACCTGGTGGTGTCAAAGCATTAGAGAAACTTCGACAGGAGAAGAATGTTCTTGCATTCATTAAAAAGTGGGATGATGCAGGTAAGATAATTGCAAGTACATGTCATGGAGCCCAATTACTTATTTCAGCAAAGGTTGTGAAAAATAGAGAAATCGCTGGCTATTATAGTCTTGAGGATGATATTAATAATGCTGGAGCAATCTATTCCCGATTACCATTTGTTGTTTCTAAAAATATCATCTCGTCACCACATTATGAATGGATGGGTGAGTGGATGCGGGAGGCTATTAATGTCTACAAAAATTAATCACGATAAATATCGTGATATCGTAGTAAAAAAACCTTGGGGATTTGAGTATCTTGCTTACCAAAATGAAAATCTAGGAATTTGGCTTCTGCATATTAACGAGAATATGAAAACATCGATGCATTGTCATCCCAAGAAAAACACAGGACTTATTTGTCTTCAAGGCAGTGTTGAAGTTTCATTTTTGAAAAATAAAATTGCGTTGAAGGGTATTGACAAAATCATGATTTTTAGGGGCAGATTTCATTCAACACAAGCTCTTGGCAAAGGTGGCGCATTTATTCTTGAAGTCGAATGCCCCCAGGATAAACATGATTTAGTTAGATTGGATGACGAATACGGTAGAAAGGACATGCCATATGAAGGGAATGAATGTGAATTTAAAAAAACAAATGATGAAATTTGGTTTATAGATCCCATCAATAACGAATCTAACACAATAGATGCTTTTAATTGTCATATGATAATTAAAAATGTTGCAAATATTCACGAATTTCATGATTGCGCACACGAAGAAGTTTTTGTGGTTCTTAGAGGCGGGCTTATTACACCTATGGGTGATGTAATTGTACAACCCGGTGATGTGATTGCTGGACACGCGCTGAAATTTTTATCAACAAAATTTTTACTTGCCGATAATACTACAATTCTTTCACTTACCAAGAATCATTCATGATTTGTCTTTCAGTGTTTAATCATATTGTGTTTGATCTTGATCGTACAATTTGGGACACATATGACAAATATCAAAATCTCATTTGGGCAAAACAATTAATTCAACCATTTCAACTTATTAATGATGATATCATTACTGACGATGTTGGTAACAGGTGCGTTTTGCGGTTTGGTGTACGTGAATTATTGCGTGCATTACACAATGAAAAAAAGCGGATTTCATTTTTGTCAGTTGGACGAATTCAAAATTTTCCTGATTATTATCAACCATCTTTACACGTTTTGGATTTGTTCAAAATTTCTGAATATTTTGGAAAAGATAGCGTGCTTGAATATAAAACAGAAAAAAAATCTAAACATTTTCCATTAGACGCAGACCTGAATTCATGTGTTTTTCTTGACGACTGTGATATACACCTTGCTGATATTGCTCAACTCGGTGTTAAATGTGTTCTGAATACAAGTAAAATTTCAAATTACAAAAATCTTTATGCAATGAATAATACGAGGGATAGTCATGTTATTAGATGAAGAATCTGAAAAGAAAATATTTAGAAAGGCTGCGTTGTCACGCGCATTTGAAGAAGAAGCGTTTGAAAAGATTCAAGAAAAGATTATAAAAATTCCTGCATATTTGTCAGCCGGACAAGAATATACAGCGGCAAGCCTTTCTGTCTTTCTAGAAAAGATAGGTTGCGATGATAAACAAATATTCATGCAGCACAGAGGTCATTCAACATATCTTTCATTCGGTGGCGATATTGAAAAATTAATTCTTGAGTTGTTGGGAAAATCAAGCGGATGTGCAAATGGAAAAGGAGGGTCTGCGTCTATTCAATCACGTGAAAAAAACATTTATGGGCATGATGGCTTAATGGGTTCACAAGGACCCATTGCAACTGGTGCATGTTATGCAAATAAAAAATTCACATTATGTTTTGCAGGTGATGCAGCCGCTGAAGAAGATTATTTTCTTGCATCAATTGGCTGGGCATCTACAAAAAAAATGCCAATTTGGTTTATTATTGAAGACAATAACCTTTCAATATTGACTGAAAAAAAAGTTAGAAGAAATTGGGAATTACACGATGTTGCTCGAGCATTTCAAATGAAAGCTTTTAGTGTAACTGATAATCCTTATGATATTTGGAATTGCATAGAGAGTAATGATATCACAGGACCCTGTTTATTAAACATCAACACAAATAGACTATTTTGGCATGCAGGTGCTGGAATTGATAATGTAGATCAATTTGATAGACAAAAATTGTTTATCGAAAAATTTGGGATGGATATCATACTTGAATCTAAGAATTATGTGAAGGAGATATGGCAAAAATGTCTATCACATTAAGAGACACTATTAAAGAAACGGTAAGATATCATCTTAAAGAACAAAATGGGCTAGCAATGGGACAATGTTTAACAGCCGTAGGGTGGGTTGGTGGGACATTACCCGAATTATATGAAAATGATGGAATGGTTGAATTGCCAATGGCAGATGTTGCCGGCGGCGGATTTGTAGTAGGCGCAGCACTTGCTGGCAGACGTCCGATGTATATCATTAGATATCAAGGATTCAATTGGTTTAACGCTCCTATTATCATAAATTACGCATGCAAATCTAAAGAAATATGGGGAATTCCATGTCCTGTATTTATTCGTTCAATTGCAATGGAAGGCGGAATTGGCCCTGTTGCAGGTTCATCTCATCATTCGCTTTACTATAGAATGCCTGGTATTAGAATTTTTTCACCAATGACATCAAACGAATATACACATACATATGAACTTTTTATGAAAAGTGATGATGTTTTTTATGTATCTGAACATCGAGGTTCGTATAACAACGAAACTGATCTTAACGATATCACGTTTGATATTCCTGATATTGTTCTTTGTCCTATTTCAATCACACGATTTGCCGCAATGGAAGCATCTGCTGAATTATTAAAAGTTGGAATTAAAGCTGCTGTTCATCATATTTTTCAAATCAAACCTTTCACACCAAGCACGTTATGTATAAAATCAATTACAAATTCGAAATTTGGTGGAATTGTTCTTGATGATGATTATGTTGATGGAATTGCAAAAAGTTTAGCATTTGATTTGAACACAATATCAAAATCAACTATGAATGTTATGGGTTTGGAAAACAAGTCAGCAGGATTTTATCATCATGTTGACAATCTTCCACCTAGTTCTTCATCGATTATTAAACGTGTTTTGGAGATATGTAAACACAATGAAAACTAACTGGACGAAAGAATCGCTTATTGAATTTGAGAACGAAATAGCCAATATGTTCAATAACGGATTGATCAAAGCACCTGTTCATTTGCACAACGGGAATGAAGATCAACTCATTAAAATTTTTGAAAGCATTAATAGCGATGATTGGGTGTTTTCTAGTTGGCGAAGTCATTATCATTGTTTACTTAAGGGTGTCCCACCTGATAAAATGATCCAACAAATTTTAGCAGGTCGTTCAATTGCGCTTTGTTTCAAAGAACAAAATGTAGTTTGCTCAGGAATTGTAACAGGCACTGTTCCAATAGCTCTTGGCACAGCAATTGACATAAAGAAAAAAGGTGGGATAGAGCATGTCTGGTGTTTTATAGGTGATATGACAAGCGAAACAGGAATTGCTCATGAATGTATAAAATACGCAAGAAATTTTGATCTACCAATCACATACGTGATTGAAGATAACTCAAAATCTGTGTGTACTGATACACGTAAAACGTGGGGATTAAAAGAACCATCTAATAAGGCTAAACTTGACAAACATGTGATGTATTATTCTTATGAACTTACAAAATACCCTCATGCAGGAGCTGGTCAAAGAGTGCAATTTTGAAATATTTTGATGAATTAAAAAGGTCGATGACCTGGCTGGGTGAAAAAGAAGACACATTTTTTCTTGGGCAAGCCGTAGAATATGCTGGAACGGCAATGTTTAATACGCTTACTTCAGTTCAAGCTTCAAAGAAATTAGAGATGCCTGTTTCAGAGGAGATGCAAATGGGTGTTACTCTTGGAATGGCATTAAACAGGACTACACCTATTTCAATCTATCCACGATGGAATTTTATTCTGCTCGCCGCGAATCAGCTTGTCAACCACATTGACAAGCTGAAGGAGTATTCTAACGATGTGTATGTGCCTAAGGTAATTATTCGAACAGGCATTGGTTCAATTAGGCCTATTAATCCACAACACCAACATGTTGGTGATTTTACTGATGCATTTAGATTGATGTTAAGAAATGTTGATGTAATTCGACTTGACGAGCCTGAGGCAATCTTTGAAGCATATCAGCATGCATACGAACGAACAGATGGAAAGAGTACGTTATTGGTAGAATGGGGTGATTTTTACAATGAAAAATGATAGTGTTCTTGTCGTGTATAATACATGCGGACTCTCGGGCAAAGAGAATAGTCAATGGTATATTGATAGCATTGAATCAATTTTGTCACAGACACTTGAGAATATACGTGTCGTAATGTCAAGCTGCTGCAATTCACAGTTTACGAGAGAACGTGTTGTCAAACATTTCGGCGACAGAATTTCTTACTGCTTTCTTGATCAGATTGTCCCTGTAAATATTTCAACTAACTTTGCCGTAATAGAATCAGTGAAGAGATTCGGAAGATTTGCTGCTTATGTTTATGTCGATTCAGGAATGAATTTCAGAGAGCAAAATACCGTTCTTGCACAAGCCTATGATGCTTTCAAAACAAATAATTACGGGATTTTGTCGATTCAGGCGTCCAATGATAATGGATTTGAGAACTGGTTTGGATTTTCCGAATATGTTAGCGATAAAGATTTCGTTATACCTGTTGGACGTGCCTGTAATGGTCATATTCTTATTTTTAGCGATAAGATTTATGCATCTTTTGAAAGACGACTGTGGCCTGATATTTTTGTAGCATATTGTACGGAATCAATTTTTTCATTTATAGCCGCAGCAGTCGGAACAAGATGGGCCGTAATGAAGAATATTGTTATTGAACATAACAGAAGTGTTGATGGTGCTACGTCAGGATTTGATCACACAGGTCCACGACAGGATCCCGCAAATAATCTTCTAGCCGACCTTGATATAAGAACTATTCTTGCAAATCCAGAAGCATGGTTATCTGGTTTCGGATATGAGGAGATTAATTCAATATTCCCACATAATCCAAATGCATATAATGTTGATGGATCCTGTAAAAATCCTGAACGTTTGCGTTTATTTCTTAATAATAATGTTTTTCTTAAGAAACATGTTTTTGATTATGATAATGTCATAAATTCACAATATATTATGGGAAAATAATGCCTAAAATTTTGGTTGTTTATAATACATGCGGCCTTGGAGGACGTGAAAATGTTGACTGGTATTGTGCTTGTCTTGATAGCATTCTAAATCAGGATTTTAATGATTATAGAGTTGTTGTATCAAGTTGCGCGAATTCAACACAAGTACGAAGTACCATCCAGAAAAAATTTGGTGATCGTGTTGCAATTAATTGCATTGATATGAAATTACCAGTTAACATTACATTCAATGCAACAGTTCGTGAATGTGTGCGTCGCTGGGGTGAATTTGAATATTATATGTATGTTGATTCAGGCATTCATTTTGGTGATGATAGAAATACAATTCTTGATATGTATAATCTCGCGTTAACTGATTCTTATGGAATGGTTTCTGTTCAGGCTTCAAATGATAATGGGTTTGAAAATTGGTTAGGAATTTCTGGACATATTCAGCACGATAATTTTGTCGTTCCTGTTGGGAAGGCATTCAACGCACATACAATCATGTATTCTAACAAACTATTTACAGCATTTGAGGGAAGACTGATTCCTGATATTTTTGCTGCATTCTGTACAGAATCTGTATTTTCGTTTTTGAATGTTGCCACCGAACAAAAATGGGTAATTTTGAAAGACAGAATTCATCAACATTTGAAAGGTGCGCATGGTGCCGATGGAGCGTCTGCGGGATTTGATCATATTGGAAAATATGGTGAACCTTGGAATAATTTGTTAACAGGTCGTGATATGCGTGAAATTTTAAATGATCCTGAAGCATATGCATGCGGTTTTGGTTACGAGGAATGCAACTCAATTTTTATGCATAATGAGAATGCATATACTGATGGATTATGTAATGATCCTGAACGTTTAAGAAAATTTCTTAATGAAAATATTTTTATTCAAAAGCAAATTTTTGATTACGACGCATTACCAAATTTGTTTGTTTGAAAATAATACGAGGAGAATTTTGATATGAAAATTGGAATTGTTGGTCTCGGCACAGTTGGAAGTGCCTGCAAATTTGGATTTGAAAAACTTGGACATATTGTAATTGAACATGACATAAAACTTGAAACAAAAATCAGCGATGTTTTGCCTGCTGACATAGTTTTTATTTGCGTTCCAACACCAATAGGAAATGATGGTGAATGTGATGTTTCGATTGTTGAAGATGTCATCACAAATTTGGCGAGATTAAGGTATTCAGGTATTGTTGCAATTAAATCAACTGTTGTGCCTGGAACAACGAAACGATTGCAGTGGAATGAAAGATCTCTGAATATTTGTTTCGTTCCTGAATTTCTTCGAGAACGTTGTGCAATATCGGATTTTGTCGAAAACCACATACTACTTGCTGTTGGGACGGAAGATAAAAGGACATTTGAAATTGTTAAGGAAGCACATGGACGTTATCCAAAGAAATCGATAATGATGGGCATAACAGAAGCTGAATTTTTGAAATATTATTCAAATGTCATAAATGCCATGAGAATTGGATTTGCAAATGAGTTTTTTGAAACATGCTCTAAGCTTGGTGCATCTTATGATGAGATTAAGAATGCATATGTGATGACAGGACAAATGCCTGATCAATATCTTGATGTTAATGAAAATTTTCGTGGGTATGGTGGCGTTTGTCTTCCAAAGGACGTGAAGGCTATTGTTGCACTCCAGAAAAAGCTTGGTCTTAATCTTGGTCTTTTCAAGAGCCTTGATGAAGAGAACCAAAAATATAAAATCACAGTTCCCGGCGGGATGAGATTACAATGAAAACAGTTCTCGTGACAGGTTCTCAGGGTTTTATCGGTAGTTATCTTTGCGGAGATCTTCTAAGTCATGGATATCATGTCATAGGAATTGACAACTATTCGAAATACGGCAAGGTAATTCGAGCACATGATAAACATGAAAATTTCACGTTTTATGAAGAAGATGTGATTGGGATTGAACAACGTCAAATTGAACGATTTTCTGGCGTTGATTTCATTGTTGCAGGTGCTGCCATGATTGGCGGCATTTCATATTTTCACAAATATGCTTACGATTTATTGGCTACAAACGAAAGAATTACGGCGTCTACTTTTGATCTTGCGATAAAGCTTAAAAGATTGTATAAATTACAAAGAATTATTGCGATGTCAAGTAGCATGGTTTTTGAAAGCACGCAAGATTTTCCAACACCGGAACATGCTGTTGATTATTCACCTCCGCCAAAAAGCACTTACGGTTTTCAAAAACTCGCATGTGAGTATTTTTGCAAGGGTGCATTTGAACAATATGGATTGCCTTATACTGTCGTAAGACCGTTTAATTGCATCGGCGTTGGTGAGGACAAAGCGTTAGGTTCTGATGTCGTTACAAGCGGAAATGTCGAATTAATGATGAGCCATGTTTTACCTGACATCATAAATAAAATTATGAAAGGACAATATCCACTTCGAATTCTCGGTTCAGGCAATCAGATTAGATGTTACACAAACGGTCGTGATATTGCTCGCGGAATTCGGCTCATTATTGAGACAAAAGCTGCCGAAAATGAAGATTTCAATATTTCAGTGTCAAGAGCAACATCAGTTAAAGAACTCGCACAAATTGTGTGGACGAAATTAGGGAAAACTGAAAAGTTTGAAATTGAACATGATGAACCTTTTGAATATGATGTTCAAAATCGTATTCCTGATGTTACCAAAGCTGAATTGTTTTTAGCTTTTAAAGCGGATATAACACTTGAAGAATCAATTGATGAGGTTATTGAATATGTCAGAAATCATGAGATGTAGAAATGTATAAGTACGAAATTTCAATCATAATACCTGGAATTAGAGTTTCTCGATGGCAAGATGTTTATAATTCGGCGACTCGTTCGTGTAATGGAAAATCATTTGAGATGATTTTCGTTGGTCCTGAAGAGCCGTCTGCATCTTTTCTTACGCTTGAAAATGTAATATTTGTCAAGGATTTTGGTAGTCCTAATCGATGTCAGCAAATTGCTGCCTCCAAAGCAACAGGAAAGTATCTGACATGGATAGCTGATGATGCGAATCTTATTGATAATACATTGTCAACCGTGATTGATTTTCTTGATATTCGTGATGACATGAATGCTGTTTGTTGCAAATTTCTTGAAGGCGATAATCCAAGCCCTGATATGTGGAGTGATGCATATTATTTTGTAAATAATTCAACATGGACTAGGGCACCGTTTATTTCAAATTCACAATTGATTATGAATGCAGGCGTTGTTCATACGCGTGTATTTCGTGACATTGGTGGTTTTGATACAGAACTTTTTGAAACAACAGCGATGTCACACTCTGATTTTGCAATTCGCCTGTCACATCACGGTGTAAAAATTCATTTATTGAATTTAATCTTTGCTCATTGCGGCTTTATGCCAGGTATTGTAGGAGATCATGGACCAGTTTTTACAGCACATCATGATTCTGATATTCCTAATTTTGTAAATTTATATTCGTCTTCTAATTCACTTAATCGATGTAAAATTGATATCGACAATTATAAAATAACATCATCATGTTGGACGCGAAGATTTCAAACAGAAAAGGAGAATTAATGTATGATATTAGTGTATTTATGCCATCGATTAGAACGCACAAGCAATTAGCATGGTATAAAAGTTTGGAGCGTTCGTGTAAAGAACATTCGTTCCAGGTCGTTGTCGCAGGACCATTTGAATTACACGAAGAAATTAGGCAATTACCAAATGTCAAATTTGTGAAAACTTATAGTTTTCCAACAAAAGCGGCACAAATTGCAGCAGTTGAATGCGATGGTCAATTGCTTTATCATACCACAGACGATGTTCTCTTTTACGAAAATGCCATTGATAAGTGTATTTGGTTTTATAAATCATTATGTCGTCCTTGTGACATAATTTCTATGCGATATATTGAAGGAAAGGACCATACTAACACAACTTCATATCCAATACAATATTGGTCATTACAAGAATTTCTTAATGGAAATGGTGCTCCATTTCTTAGCGTTCCCGCTGAATGGAAAGTGAATGCACAATTTCTTGTAAGCAGAGACACATTTATGTTGCATGGTGGATTTGATTGTGCATATGAATATCTAACGCATGCAGCTGCATGCTTTGAACTTCGCATACAAGGCACCGGCGGAATAGTTTATGATAGCCCAATTGACGTTTCGAATGCGGATTGGTATAAAGGAACAAGCGTAGATCATGCGCCTATTCATTATGCGCAAGAAGAACATGATGCCCCAATTTTTGTTCAATTGTGGAGTGAATGTGCTCAAAAGAATGAACTTAGAAAGGTTGAAATAGATAACTACAAAAATTACCCAGAGCATTGGGAACGTAGATTTGGCACAAAAACACCATTAACATATATCGAATTGTCAACAAGCCGTTAGTTAAGGAGTTATCGATGCTGAAG
>Ga0181348_1000566_pt1 | contig 16250 bp, 20 predicted proteins | sample Su13VDMM110DN_FD_130092 | JGI IMG/M metagenome (GOLD analysis project Ga0181348, IMG submission 130092) | Freshwater viral communities from Lake Michigan, USA - Su13.VD.MM110.D.N | ecosystem: Environmental > Aquatic > Freshwater > Lake | place: USA: Michigan | collected 2013-07-16
AGAAATGATAAAATCAATATTGGTTTCGTAGATACCTTCTTTTGTAACTTTATTCTTATCATTAACGCCGCCTGGATATAAAATTCCCGCATCACCCGGTGTTGAATAATAATTAGTATCACCTGCAGCCGTTGTATATGATATTGTAAATCCAACTTCAGAATTACGATTAGAATTGTATTGTGTAGTTATAACACCTGTAAGTTTTAAGGATTTACCTGAATCAATTAAATCTTGTGCAATTGTGAATGAATTTGTATTAACTTGAGTAGGCCCCGTTGTAACAACTGATAAATCTATAGGTTGAGCAGTTTCACTAGTTCCTTTAACTACTTGTTGATCCGAACTAGGTTTGTATCGAGTAGGGGTTGAAGGCGTAGCTGCTTCAATCTGTGTTGCAGCATCTTCAAGTTGTAAATTTAGTTCTAAATCCAAATCTAAATCTAAATCCAATGACTCATCTACAATTGTAGTACGAGCAGGAAATTTAAAATAATTAAACTGAGTGTCTATGGTTGGCAATACTGATTCAGCTAATATATTTTTTTCAATAGCTTCAACTATTAACAATGACGAAGTAAGATATATAATAACATTACCGGACTGATCACGCGGTACTACTGCATTATCATTTGATATTGCGGTTATACCTTTTTGTTCGTAATATGAATCTTCTCCGATTAAATTATTATTTGCCATTATCTAACTACTTTAAAATATATTTGATCGTCGATATATTGCTCTGTAATTCCATCTACTATTTTTAATTGTAAACGGTAGTAGCGTTCCGGCATAAAACCATTCATATCAATGTAAATATAATTACTTGTGCTATCGCAACTTATTTTAGTATAAATATTGTCATATGGAATTATGACTTCATCTGTAGCTGCGTCGAGGATTGAATAATAAGTAGTAGTTGGTAAATACTTAATTGTTTCTATAGGAAATAAATTAGTAGGAGATTTTCTAGGATATCTATCACGTGCATAAATTCTTATTTTAGAAATCTCAGTGTCATTATAAGTAGGTTTAACGTTGCTATAAATCAAATATGACTCTAAATCAGCCGCTGCCATCGAACCCGTCGTAAAAGCACTGTTATCCCAATACATCGTTAACTTAGGCACATATATAGTATGCGTTTCGCGACTAAAATATCTAATATAACCTTGAACGTTATTATTAGCTTCATCTGAATCAGATAACTGAACTAAGAATCCATAATTTGGAATTGTATTGTTATTACTACCACTAATCCAAATTCGTATTTGATTAGTAACATCGATATTAATATCGGTAGTTTGATATGAAAAAGATTCGGATGTAGTTAATACAGGTGGCGTTCCTGAGCCTGAATAATATAAATAATTTCCGCCAGCTCCGGAGCCTGATATATACAATCTACTTGTTCCAATTTGTTGTTGTTGACTACCAGATATCCAAGATGATCCCGACATTGAACCGGACCAATTGGCACCATCGATTGTTAACGATGATAAATGTCCAGTACCATTAACCCAATCTTGTCCCAACATTTTTGCAAAGATTGAATAATCCGACGGCAAATTACTTGCATGGGATGTATATAATTGTAATACAAATTTACAGTCTGTGACAGCTTTTGAATATTTTGATAAAGATGCTGATACTTCAGTCATATCAAATTCAACGATAGCACGAGACTTTAATAATGTTTCGCCATCCGTACCTAAACGTTTTCCAACTTCTAGTATTTCATCTAATCCAGTATTATAATCGGGATATGATTCATACAACGTTGTATCTTTATTTGCATAAAATATTCTAAACATTATGTTCCTTAATAATTAACCACTCGGCCTTTAATATCTTGATTTGGAAATTTAACTTCAAAAATACTAGGATCTAATGAAGGATAAACAATTCCATTTTTAGTTGCAGAAGATAAATCATAAACATTTCCAGAATACCCTAATACACTATCATATAAATTATTGAATACAATATTAACTAAATTTTGAACACCTGGTACATTTGAAATAACATTCATTACTTCTGATTTAATTAATGGTTGATTAATTTGCCAACGATCAACATCGAAATATGTTTTTAATGTATTAATACAATTCAATAAAACTTCATTGCTATTATAATTAGATAATATAGAAATTTCAAATTGTAATCCAATATTAATAATAAATGCATCCTTAATGTTTATAGCATCAGTTAAGATTCTATAGTAATTTAAGTATGTTTTTAAATTTTCTTTAACTGCATTATTTAATGCAACTAGTTGTTTATTTTCGTTGAATCCTAAAACATACATGTTCAATGCTAATGGATTAGGTAAACGATTTTGTGTGAAGTCTTCTTGTATGATTTGATCATCTGGTACAATATATGATTTTGCTATAGAACCATATTTCGCCGGCATTGAGTATGCTCGAATAATATAATCATCTCGAGTTACACTACGATTTTGTGTTGCAAAATTTGCTAAAGCATTATTTTTAATATCTTGTATTGTGTCAGAATTTTTTGCTCCAGATCCAGGAATTGGATTACTAACAGCAACTGTATTTTTTACGAAATTAACTAATGGAACTGATGCTGTAGAATTAACATCTTCATCATAATTAATTTGTCGTATTGTTGTCATTACATTCGATGCAACATTATCAGCGATGCCATTACCGATTGTATATGTCACTGTTAATGTCGTATTAGATGGAGCTTGTCCATATGTTCTAGTATAAAGAAAATTCGAAGGGTCGATATCAACATCAACACCTCTACGCATTCCAGCTAACCCATTTCCTACATTGCTAGGATTAGGAACAATTTCTTCATCATTATTATCTGATATTCCTGCTCCAAATTGCATTTCTAGTTTGTTATCACTTCGCAATCTTGTAATAAAACGTTTTGCAGTTTTCTTTAATTTTAATAAACTAGGAGACGATGATCGGTATTGATATAAATCTGGGTCATTCTCTGCTAAATTTGGCACTGATTCAAATATTGTATCTTGTGCTAGATATGGAACTTCAGACCAATTATCACCATCTGACTCAGTTACTGAAATAATTTCTATAATGTTTGTTTCAGGTAATACAACTTTATCATAAGCAATAGGCGAATTGAAAGTGAAAGTTTGCGTTTTAATTTCACCTGATACTGCTTGTACTTGTTTCTTTAATAAGTAGTATGTAGGTTGTTTAGTTGCATCATTACTTTCATAGATTGTAACTTCCGTAGGATCAAACGATGAAGAGAATTTAAAATCAACAGAATCTAAAGTTCTAAATACAGATGTGCCATTATTTTGACCGACTTGCATTCCAGGTTTGATTGAAAGCGCATATGTATAATCAGGTGCTACACCACTACCGGTACCTATAGATGGAACCAATTGAAATACATCTAATGTTATGTATGCTGGAATAGAATTTTTTGGACGATAGCCTAAACTCTTTGCAATGTCAAATATATTTCCACGTTCAGATGCTTGTTCTAATAATGATTCTTTTAAGTTATTGTCTGAATAATATGATAAAACGTCGCCGACATATGCAGCAAGTTCTAACATAAGCATTCCAGATGAACCTTCACTGAAATCAGAATATGTTGTAGGATAATATTGTTTAGTAAATTCAATTAAATTTCTTCGAATTTGACTAAAATCTTTACCTAAATAAGAAACATCTTTTTTCGTTTCCATGTTATTGTCCTTGTTGTATCTGTAACATACCAGATTCATTAGCTGTTAATGTTAACGAAGATGTATTTATTCCATTAACTGTATAATTAATTGAAATTATAATAGAATATTCCATTGTAGGATCATCTGAATTAGTTTTTACCTGAATTTCATTAACATTTACTTCTGGTAACCAATATGAAATTTTTGGTAATATGTAATTTTCAATTTCTTGTTGCAATTCATCTGAATTGACTTCAAATAATATTTTAAATAAGTCTGTTCCAAAGTTTGGTTGTAATGGACGTTCGCCTAAACGTGTTAGTAATAAATTTTTTAATTTACCAAAAACACTTAATTGAGTAGTAAAAATCGTTGCAAATGGTACTGTTGAATTAAATGAAATATCAATTCCATTTTGCTGTTGTGCTTGATTCGTAATACTTACAATTTGATACGGCATTAACTACCTTTCTTTTTATTAATTGCTTTCATTAACGATGAATAATCTCGAGTCATAGCTTGTTGAACTTCAGTAGGTACTTCAAATACCTTACCTGTTTCTGGATCTTCCATTACTTTTGGCGCAACTGGAGCTAATCCCATAGACTCTTTCATATTCTGACGCATCATTCCAAAACCTTGTGCATCAGCAGATGTCATTCGTAGTTCTTCCATACCCTCATTCATTATATCAGCAAAACTATTCATTGCCATTGGTCCTTGTTCAGTTAATGCATCAGTTTCATTTAAAATAGACGCCCATTTATTTTCAGTAAATTGAACTTTAGATTTCTTCACCGGTGGTGGGGGAGGATTTCTATGTCCTGGCATATTTGTTGTTTGCACCGGTTGTTTCATCTCTGTAATTGTAGATTGTAAACCTTCCTTAAGAATTTCCGTTAATTCTTCTTTAATAACCTCACGTACGGCTACTTTAAGTGCTTTTATAAGTGTTTTTGAATCCATATAATCATTTTATTATAAATATAAGTATTAGTAGTTTACGCCCATTTCCCATTGAAAATCTGAAAGTTTTGGTCCATAAAACGTTTTTGTATCATAATTAATAGCAAAATCTCCAATTTTACCTTCATCATCGGCTGGAGGATTAATTCCATTAATGGTAATTACTTTGCTAGGCATTTCAATTAAATTATCTAAAATACTTAACTGTTTTGCATTTAATTGTTGTATAAGTTCTTCTCGATTATCTAAATCATCGATTGAAGTATTGATTACATTGTAAAAGCGAGATGGCGTATAATCAACAAATTCATTATTAATAGAATCAATGGCATCTTGTGTTGATCTAGAAACTACAAATTCTTCAGTGTTACAAATACTAGATAATTTGTTAATTACAGCACCTAGTGCTTTCGATGATACAATAACGCTTCCATTAACAATTGTAATAATAATAGATGCTTGTTTCAATGCTCCTATTATTGTAGCAACTAATTCATTTTGTACCGCTACAGCTTGAACTAATGCCGGGGGAGCAGGAATAGGAGCAGCTAATTGTATATTGATCAATGTTGCAGCAATCTGAGCAGCTACTGTTAATGCTGGAATGACAATTTGTAATATTCGTAAAACGTCTTGTATTTTTTGTACAATTCTTCGTATTGCTTCCAATGTGGCTTTTATTTTTTGTACCCTAGGATCATCACATTTAACTCGTTCTGATAATTTACTAATATCCGCCACTGCGTCTGCTACTTTTTCAGCTAAACGATCTGTTAGTTTGTTTAATGCAGATTGTAGTTTATTAATCGCAGTTGGTACTTTTTGTATTACTAAATCAAAAGGAGGAGCTACTGCCATGTCATGTTTTCTTTATTTTATATTTTTCGCTGTTAAGATTAGGTAGCAAATCATAAATTTCGCCTAGAATTGACGCAGCATTAGTTGTTACAACGGCGCCGTTTGCTATACCTCCGGCGCTGATTGCGTTTATTAATTTTTTAATAATTGCTTCTAGAACAGCGCCATGTACCATAGGCTCTGTAGCAGAATCATCTCCTAATTTTATATCACCAGTTGTATTTAAAACGATGCCTTTTTCTGAATCGATTATTGCTATATCTTTTTTAGCACGTAATATGATTCTATCAGCTACACCAATTAATTGACTGCCATTGAAATCATTATTAACAGTTAATGGGCTAGTTAATACTAATCGATCTAAATGTTGTGTGCTTGTTAAATATAAAGAAGATGCATCAGATTCAATATCTTCAACAACGAATTCTTTTTTCGGTTTATTTTCAGTTCTATTAGATAAAATTATAATCGGGTCACCATATGTATCTTGTGTGTTACCGGACCATGAGGGCGTCTTATAATAGTACCCATCCGGATATGATAAATCAATCGTACTACTAAATCGAATACTATTACCATTGCGACCATCTATAAGAACATCTCCTTCATAAGGTTGAATCGACGAAACAGATTTTCTTACAAATGTTTTACCTGGCGCAATATTTTCTTCTTCAACATTTTCATTGCTAATTCCTGGCATCATGTTTTCATTCATAGAAGATTGAACGTCGATCGACGTCAAATAATACCAACTTTCACGCCATTTTTTATTTGTAGATTGTTCGTTAAATGTTTTATAAATCAAAACCATTTCTCCAATCAATGGAATTTTTTTAATGCTAATATTTCCCGGACGTGCTATGTATATTTTTTGATTGTATAGTTCTGAGCATGATCTTACACGCAATGCAAATAATTCAGCAAGTGTTGAATCTTCATTTGGCGATGCAATATATTGGTATGTTCGTTCATACCCCAATACTTCTGCAACGTCCCAATCAATGTGAGCCATCTACATCCTTCTCTAATTTACTTTTTACATTGTCAAGTTTTTGTTGTAAAATCGTATCATCATATTCAATATTGTCTAATTCATCAGATAATTCTGCAGATAATGTCTGTTCAGCAACTTTAAGCAATTGTTGTTTTTCTTCATCACTCAATAGGCCATCAGCACCAGAAATAGTTTGTTTAGTTGAAATATATCTTTGTACAATTGCAGTTAATTTAACTAAATGATCATCATTTTTAACTGCAACATCTAGATATTCCTTGATCAAGGGTACAATGATTGTAGCATCAGATGCATTTTTAATTAGAGGTTGCAACTGAGCAATAAGTTGATTTATTTGTCTATCTTTCTTTTTAGAATTATGATAGACATCGGACATTAAGTCAGCAAAGGTCGTGCCTTTGAAAAGTTCATCATTCTTGTCCATACCGTAAAATCCTTTAATAATAAATATTAAAACGGCAATTTTATGAAGTCCGTACGTTCATACTCTCGAAATTTTTCTTCATATATTTGTTTGAGTACTTTGATAACGCGCGTAATATTCGTTGTTTCTAAACCCGTACGTTCACGTATAAAGATATACAATGCCTTTTTATTGAAATTTTCAATGTTCTGTCTTGTTTCAAAAATATGAAGAACTGAATCTGCTACATGTATATCTACTGGATTTGAAAAAATATAATTTAAATTGTCGTAACAATATTCAATGTATGCATCCATAAAATATTGCAATGTTTCTCGCATATCATCATTATGCATTTCAGTAATTATATTTCGCTGTTCATCAACATTGATTTCTAATGCATCTGATTTTACTTTTGAATATCCTTTTTGATTTTCAGCAATCAAATAGTTGAATGATGTTCTAGTATAATATGAATATGCTTTACCTGCTGCGGCATTGAATTTATCTAATCGAGCTGTTAAATATGTAACAAGATCTGTTTGTAAATCAACAAATGTAGAATCAATATAACTTGGTTTTACTTTATTAATAATATTTTCTGCTAGTTTTAAAAATGCAGGATAAATAAAACGTCGATATATTTTTTCTCGTAATGCAGGATCATCTTCTGAACGATTATATGCACTAATTGCTAAATCTTGTATTTTTGTAAAATAAACATTACTCTTTTTCGCCCGTGCCATTCGCAAATTCCCCATTTAGTTCTTCAATTACTTGTTTTAATAATGCAAATGTTGTTCCAGATTCATCATCTTTTTCAAATGCACCTAAACGATCAATTTCTACCATTGCATTATATGATTTTTCAATTCGATCATACATGTATGCATTGGTAGATTCTAATGCTTGAATGTAATCAGATAATTCTTCAGTTGCATCTTGTTGATCTACTAATGCTCCGGCTAGAAACCATACTCGATATCCTAGATAGCCAGCTAAACAAAGTGATGCGATACTAATTAATATCATTGCCATATTATTCCTCGTTAAATGCTTTAAATAAATCTGTTAATGTTTTTTCAACATCTGGATTATTCTCAGCTAGATTTTTTAATCCATTACTTTTTTGTATTTTACTTTTTTCAGCTACCGGATTAGGAGATGTATTTTTATTATTTCTCCATCGTTCAAATTCAATTTGAGCTGCCATATGATCACCATGATGTAAAACGATTGGCAAATTGGTTTTTAATTTAGCTTGTGCTGAACGAGCAACAAAGTATGGTTTATTTGCATCATCATACATTCCGTCATGAATCTTAATTGCTTGATATTCTGTCCATGACATTTTAACATTGTATTGTTGAAGCAACCAAATTGAAAGATCTGGTACCATGGTAAATGGAATATTTTCATTGTGCTTATACATCTTGTTTTGATTCTTGCGATGCCAATCTGATGTTTCAACTTGATAAACTTCGTTACCATCTCCTGGAAAACCTACTTTACCTAAATCATGATGCATTGCTGCAAAACGAAGTTCTTCAATAGTATATCCTGACATATCGGCTCCCATTCGTGCCCATGATGCATATAACTCTTCAGTGCATGCAATTACACGAAGTACGTGGTCTACATATCCTCCGGCAAATGCATTATGAAAATGTGCGATTGATGATGCCGGCATCATTGCCATACGATCTTCAAAGTCATCATACATTCGGTTCAATGCATCTTTACGTGTTGGGAATGCATCATTTACTAATGCACGATACGTTTCCCAATTTGATTTGATTTTTTCTGCTTCTAACATAAATTTATTATAAGAAATTATTTACGTACTTCCAAATGTTTACCATTTACCAATTTAGAAGTACATTCCCAACAAGTTATTGCAGTTGCCTTGTTATCAACTCGTTCGCATATATTGTCGCAATATTTGCACTGTAATCTTTTAAACCCTTTTGGGGGTGGTGTTGATTTTGATTTCATGTTTTTGAATTTTATTCGCGGTCAATATAATATTTAGCAGATTCTAATTTTTTTAGAGCATTCGCTAAATTTTGCATTACGGATTGCATATCCGTTTTATTTTCTTGAATAGATCTTCCGACATTACGAATGATTTCATATGCATCTTCTAAATCGTCAGTAACTTTGTTTTTGTATTTGTAATACGCTTTCATAAATAACCTTTATTAATGTTTTATAATAATAAATATATTAGTCTAAAATTAATGCTGTATTTTGACAACATTCTAATTTTAAATTTGATAATGCTAATTCTTTTGCCTTAGCTTCAACCATAATATCTAAATCTGCAACGCCATATGTGTTGGGAGTAGATAAAATATAGTCTGCGTGTGCTTGTTCTTTGATCTTGGTAAATTCTTTGTATTCTTTTTGAAACGTTGGCCACTTTGGCAAATCTTCCATAGAAATATTATGATGAGCAAACATTCGTTCTATAAGGGTTTGAGCCTCTCTACGACGGGATTCGCTGTAATGGGTACATTGGGTTACGCCATGTTTATTCCACGTCTCGCGAGCTAAGAAGAAGGCTTCTTGTTCGGATAAGTCACCGGTATTAAAAGTATGATGCCAATAATCAAATGTAATAGGAATACCAATCTCAACGTGAAGCATTTTGTATAAATCACGAACTGAATACATAGAAGCCTTGTCATCATTCTCGATAACTAAACGGGCTTTGCATGAATCTGATAAGCGATCATAATTTTGTAACCATCGATAAATAGTACCAGGCTTATCATTATAAGTAGCACCTACATGTATATTGATCTTGTTTTCGAAGCTAGGACCAAAGCCCATAAGGTCGAAGAGCTCAGAATGTCGTTCGAGACTAATAATACTATTATCAACAACTACCGCATCAGGACTACCTAATATATGAAAAGGACCAGGATGTGTTGTAATGCGATGACCATGAGCTTTTGCATAATCGCCTGCAGCACGAAGATACTTAGCAATTTCTGCGATGCCCGGGAGGTCTGCTAATTCGTAATGATTCCAACGAGGAAAGAGTTCACTACCTAAACGAAAGAGACGAATTCCATGGGCTTCATTCCATTGTACAATAGTTAATAAGTCTTTGGCATTAGCCAACGCAATATCAGATGCTAACTGCATACCACCAAGCTTGAATTTACGTTCAATCATAGTACGACCGGTGCGGATGCCTTGCTGACCAAGCTCCATATTATTACAAGCATAACCAAATCTAATCATAGGATTTTTTTATATTATATGAAATTTATTGCGTAATTCAAAATATATCTGTTTTTTTATTTCGTGGATATTTATATGAAAGAAAAAGAACCTTAAAGGAAACAATATGAAAAACAAATTAGCAGAAAATATGCTTCGTTTTGGTGTAAAGAATCTCAAAGCCGAAGATGTTAAACGTATCGAAGAGTCTGTATTGGAAGAGACTTTCCAAGATCCGATTAATCCGACAAATATTACGTATGCATTAAATTTTAAAGATGATGTATCATTAAATAAATATTTTCAAGCAAATATAGGTCAATCACCGGTAATTTCAACTAATACAGATTTTAATACATATTTACCACAACTTTCAATGTTAGTTCGGGTAGCTCATGCTTTTGGAATGCGATTACCAGATACTAATACGCCAGCTGGTATTATTACGTTAGAAGCAAATATTCTAAAATATAGAAATCAAATTGCAACATGGAATAAAACTTATCCAAAATTCTTAGTAGATATGGATCAATCTTTAAGTTTTATATTAAGTCCGAAAAATTTGCAAAAAGGCGGTTTTTGGATGAAACAAAATATGCAAAATACTTCTAAAGCAAATTATCAAGTGTATTTAGAATGGTTACGCCTTAATATTACAAATTTACAAAATGCAACCACGATTTCGAACGCACCGGGAGTTTAAAAAATAATAAAACAGTAGTAATGGGGTAGCTAATAACTACCCCATTTTTTATTGCTCGATAATTTTTGAAATTTGATATTCTACTACAATTGTATTATTATCACTTATAAGAACTCGCTGTAATGTATTTCGAGTTAAGTCAATTACATAATCAAATTCATTTATCTCATCTCGAAATGTAATAATACCATAATTTTCATTTACTGATGAAATTTCTATAGTTTCTTCATAATATACACCAGATCCTTTAAGGGACGCAGTATTTTCTTTAATATTAATAACTATTAAATTAGTATCAATTAATTTTTCTGTATTAGATACAGACCCTATAGATATAGCAGTTAAACGAGATGTAGTACCTATTTTAAAATAGGTTTTTGTAGTAGAAAGAAATACAGTAACTACTTGAGCATTACTTGTAAATGCTACTACTGCAAAGATTGTGGAAAGGAATAACTTTTTCATCTCTTATTTTTTAAATGGTTAACTAATTAATTATACTATAAATATAAGAAATAAATCAATCGAATCCAACCGAAACCTAAACTTTTTTGCATGATATTTATATTATATGCGAGCAACATTAACATTAGAACAAATCATACAAGAAGAAATTCAATCAGTGTTTGAACAGGGTGCAACGATGCGCCAAATTGGATCAACACCTGGTAAATTTAATGCTAATAAAATAGCTCAACAAATTTATGATGCAAAAGGTACATTTGTAGATGATGAAGCTGATGCATTAAATGCTATCAAACAAATACGCAATGTAAAACAATATACTGCTGTTTTAAAGATAATTCAAAAAGAATCTGGACAAGGCCTTGCTGCATATTTAAAAAGTTTCTTAGGAGCTAAAGATATACTTGAAGCTGCAATTCATTTTTATCAAGTATTACCAAAATCAGCATACAATTGGACCGTTAAAAAAATGGTTTCATATGATGATTTAAAAACAGCATCATCAGTTGCATCAGGTCGTTCTAATTTATATACTAAAACTAAATACGGAGAACTACCAGGACGTTTGATCAATCAAATCAATACAATGATGTATGATGATGCATTATATAATAAAACTAGAGAAAAGGATGCCGAATCAGAACGTGATGGGTTCGGCGTTAGTGATATTTTACTTCGTCCTTTTGTATCAACTGAATATTATTTAGAACACGATACATGGAGTAGTTTTATTAATGCGTCTGGTGGGTTACGAGATATGGTATACTCCCCTGCAGGATTAGGTATAACTACGACTGCTGCAATGATTCCGACGCCATGGACAAAGGTACCAGTTGCTATTCTATTTGGTATATTAGCAATAGATGATGCATCTAGAATAGCAGATGGAGATGATGCTGCATGGTTAGATTTATTATTTGATTCTATAGGAATATTTACAGGTGCAGGTGGATTAAAACTTTTAAAGCCAATTGGTCAAAAATTCTTATCATTGTTTAAATGGATAAAGAATGGTGGTATATTAGCTAGGATGTCTCGAGGCATGTTCAATGTTTTTTTCGAAATTGTGTCTGCAATATCAAAAACTCCATTGGGTCGAGTTTTATCATCCGGTGCAAAAGCTGTGAGTTCAATGCAATCAGCAATCAGAGGCGGTATTGCTAAATCATTATCATTTGTAAAAAATCTGTTAACTCAATTGAAAAATACAATGCCAGATCCAATAAATCGATGGGCATCGAATGCATTGAAGAATGTAAAATCAATGTCAGTTGAATATTACATGGAAGAACTTAAACCAATATTTGATGCTATGCGAATGGTAGCCGTAGGAGTTCGAGAATTTTTTAGAGCTCCAAAAATAGCTGTTTTGGCGCTAGCACAAAAAATGGGAATTTCTGCTAAATGGGTTGTTCCTGTAGCTACAGGAGTAAATACTGCATGGATTGCTCAATTATTTACATCTATTCCAGAATCGATTGCATGGTGGAAAAATTGGTATGATACACAAATGTCTGAAATTCAAAAACAACAATGGATTAAAGACATGAAACAATCTACTATAGAATACATGCAAAAATCTGGTGGTGTTTTTTATACATTCAAAAATCGTCCTGGAACAATGATTACTATATATGAATACAATCAAGGGTTTGATCCGGAATGGTCCGTTGTTGAAAAAAAACCAATACAAGTTGATTCAAATACTAATGGTCCTTTAATTATCATTGGCGATCGTAAAATAGACGGATATGAACATATTACATTGCCGCAGTCTATGACAGCCGAAGGTGAAATAAATGATGCATGGGTAAAGATTTCCGATATCGTTAAAATACCCTTAAAAGATATTTATTAATATGAAAACTACATTATCTACAATTATTCTTGAAGAATCAATTAAAGCATCATTATTGGAATTTGAGTTGCCGCCTGCACCGAAAGATGATACCAATAAGACAACTACAACAACCCCGACGCCTAAACCAAATATTAACAAAGTTTCTGCAGCAAAGATTGCAGATATTATTATTAATTCAAAAAGTTGGATGGGAGATAGTGAAGCAAACTTAATTAATGCAGTAAACTCAATTCCAGATGCTAAAACATTTTACCAAGTAAATAAAATTATACAACAGAAAGAAGGAAAACCGTTTTCTGCTTATATATCAACATTTATAGATTCGGATGAATGGGATGTGTGGTATCTTATTATTAAACATTTAACCGTTATTATACCAAAATCTCAATGGAAAATAGTTATTAAAAATGCATTAGCTAAAACGAATGGTATTTCTGGTTTAACTAAAAAGAATCGTGCATTAGCAGCAGAAATTACAAAAGAATTACCTGCAACAGGATTAACTGATACAAGCTCAGGCAGTGGCTTTGATTCTTACGCATTAGCAGCATATGGTGTTTTAACTTTTATCGTTTGTACTAAGTTTGGTCTTAAATGTTGGCAACGATTGAAAAAATTAACATTTAGTAATAAAAATAAATCTGGTATAGAAGTTGCAAATACGATGGAGAGTTTTTTACGTATGCCGCTGCGTCAGAATAAAAGAGCATTACGAAAAATATTGGACTATGAATTAAGTAAAGATCGTTTATCTAGACAAGAATATAATAAAATGATATCGATACTTGATGGCGAAAATTTTTATGCGTCGATACCTAAACAAGATTTAAATAGAGCGTTTTTTGCTGCGGTATTAAAATCATGGCAAGAATGGAGTACATCAAAACCAGTCATTGCAGGAGAAGCTAAAAAAATTATCGAAAAAGTTGACGATCCAACATTTACTAAAGAATTCGGACCTAAATTACAAGCTATTGAAGATAGATTATTAGGTAAGACAAAAAAGCCTGCAGAAGTTAAACCAAGCGACGTAACGATTGTTTTTAGAGATATTAAAAAATTAGGTATTAGTACAAGTAAACCAAATCTTTTAAAATTTGATATGGGTAGATGGATAAATATAATGAAAAAAACCGGATCTAATATATCACTTAACGAATCAGCATTTTTAAACAGAGTTGAATCTAAATTTATCGATAAATTGCAAAGAGGTATTGATGTAGATTTAGCGGCGAAACAAGCTATGTTAGATGCGTACGGCCGCGGCACTGAAGTTCGTACATCTCAGGAAATATATTCAGAGTTTCCTGCAGCAAAACAATGGCTAGACTGGGTAATGAAATCCAGATCTGGGTTTAAACAATATAATTTTTATAAACGAGTTACAGAATTTCCATCATATGAACAATGGTCATTTGATATGAAGAATGCTAAATCTAGATCAACTTCAAAACAAGATTACCAATATGCTTATTACATGTGGTTAAATGCTAGGATCTAATTAGAAACAAAACCATTTAAAAAGTTTCGTTGTTTTTGTATTGCAGCATCGAGCTCAGTATTTCCTCGTTTTGTTGAATTGTTTCCACGCACTCCTTTAGCGCTAGGCTTAACAACATTCGTTGTCTCAGATCCAACATCGGTTGATTTAGTTCTTTTACTATTTTGTGTAGATAATCGTCGGCTAGTTGCAACATCGTCTCTGCTTTCAGTTTTTTCCCTTCCGGTGTCTCTAAAAATTTCTGAATATGTGCTTGAGTGTCCGGTTTGGATGCGTGTAACAAGTTCTTGTTGTCCCAATGATCTAGTTTCGTCGTGGTTGATGATTCCTGTTGTATACGTTGTCTTATGCGTTTTAATTTGAATGCCGCAAGGATACTTTGTACCTTCCGAATCAACCGTATATTGAATACCCCAATTCGTTTCTTTAGTTCGTATAACATAACCATATTTCTTCATACCGAGCCAAGTGAAGAACACTGCCTCACCTGGTTTATGTTGGATTTTATTAAATTGTTTTTGTATTGCGTCGGGAGCTTTTTGTTTTGCCATTTAGTTTAAACAAATTGTTGTTACTTGACTGATAATTGTAAATACACGCAAATATCGAGTAATTTTATCTTTTCGAAACATTTTTTCTAATTTTCGATCTCGCGCTAATATATAACCTGATTCCATAAAATGATTCATAACTTCTCGCACTGCACGTAAATTGTTAGATTCAATCAATATGTTTTGATCATCAATCATTACATCGATGCGATCATGATCGTTATGAGCTATTTCAGTGTATGTATCATTTGAATTTTGTAATGAATTATGAACGTCGACAAAAAATTCAGTTAAATCAATTGATCTAGTTTTAATTGTATTGGCTTCATATGCATCAAATAAATAATAGAGTTTATCCGCGGATTCCAATTGTGCAAAATAATTATAATCTAAATTAGAAATAACAATTGTGTCAAATATTGTCTTCATGATCTCGGAGCCTTTTAATTACAAATAATTCAGAAATCAGTTTCATCTCTAAACCTTTTTTTTCTGAAATTAATTCGCGTGCTTCGTCCAAACTCGTTGCCATTACACGTCCAATTGGTTCACAATTGGAATCTGATTTATAATAATATATGTAAACGTTAGCATTCATTTATCATAAATATAATCCTAATTCATAACTTCGCAATGACACAGTTAATGCATCATTAATTGTTTCATTTAATTTTGCAATTTCATGTTTAACTAACATTACAGTGCGACCTTTAATCTCTACTGGAAATGATTCTGTTTTAGATACTCGATTTCCATATATGTTACTAATCAATGTTTCAAAGCTTTTAGAATATGAAATTAAATCTTTGTATCGCATGTTTATATGCAATCCCGCAACTCTAAGTTGACCAATAGCGCAATTCATTGGGTCTGTTTTAAAGTTTTCTTCAGATATTTTATCTTCGAAGATAAAGTCTAAGTTTGTCCATGTAGCTCCGTAACGGTTTGCATATTTTTCAGAAATAGCCCATGGTTGGTTGATACTATATGTCATGTTTTTTTAAAATTTAT
>Ga0181348_1000569_pt1 | contig 16181 bp, 15 predicted proteins | sample Su13VDMM110DN_FD_130092 | JGI IMG/M metagenome (GOLD analysis project Ga0181348, IMG submission 130092) | Freshwater viral communities from Lake Michigan, USA - Su13.VD.MM110.D.N | ecosystem: Environmental > Aquatic > Freshwater > Lake | place: USA: Michigan | collected 2013-07-16
CTCAGCAGCAGCACCATCAAACTCGCGTCCTCGCGCAGCACGGATAAATCTACCCAGTGTAGCAAGCTCAGTCACCAGGCTATTGATGTGCTGTCCAAAAGCATCATGCGGATTGCCGCCCTCGGCGCAGTGCCGTGCCATGGCCTTGCCAGCAGACAAGTTGCGGTGCGGTAATCTGTATCGGCTTCCGTCTTCGGTCTCAACATATAGGCTGTCGATATTGTGATGACGTGCGTCAGTTTCGCCCAAGGGACGGCTGTGCTTGATAACCAATCTAGTTTGTTTAGGTTGGTCGCTGTAGCTAAACGAACGATTGCCGTAGTAGCCCTCAAACAGGCCTTCCTTGATTGCAGCCATGCCTTGCATGGTGTACTTTAATCGATTGATGTTTTGGATGCTAAAGCCAGAAAAGTTGTTGCGTATAGCAAACGGTTTCAGTTGTTGAATAAAATCAAACCATTGCTTCTTGTCATCACCTTCCATGGTCTTGCCGATATTGTCAGAGGCAAACAGTTGAAGATCGTTCTCTGGGCCAATAAGAATTACCACGGTACCGTAATTCTTATTGGGAGTTTTGAAATCAAAGCTGAACATCTTTGCATTTTCAATGTCGCCGGTAGACTTGCCTGCAGCATCTAGTGCCTCGGGCTCAAAGTCCTGCGTTATCAGCAAATCATAAAGTGTTTGTGAAGAAGAATTTTGCATAATAATATTTATGCCATACTATGCTTGTTAGAACGCAGCAATGAACGGCAACGGCTCGATAGAAATATCCTGGTGATCCCGCATTTGCTCGTCAAGATTTTGGTGGTAGCTTTGCAGCACCTGCAACATGCGTACCGCTAGTATGGTGGACATTACAAGATCGTCGGTTTCCCCTATCTTGGCCTGATAACTAGTGCCCACAGCAACAAAGTTCTTGAGCTCGGATATAAGAGACGGGCTGTTGATCTTCATTCTATCAGTCTCGACCAGATTCTTTAACTTAGCACAAGCAGCAAGCTTGGGCTTGTGTGTGGTGTTAAAGCCCTTGCGTGTTCTCCGGGATACGCTTTGTTGAGGATCACTTAGGAAGTAGCCCTTGATGTTTTCTTCTCCGTACTCAGCAATGCTGATCAGGGCTGCTTCGCCAATAGTGTTGTTCTCTACCGAGTAGTAAATTGTCTTGTCGTCTCGAACAATGTCGTATATGTACTGAATGATGTTGGTAAAGATTCGAATCTGAGTAGGAATGTCAGTACGATTATGTCTCCACTCGGCCACCTGTTCAGTAGTGTTGGCTTCAAACACCTGGATCGCCGCCGGATCTCCACCTGTACCTAGACTTGGATCCAGGGACACGGTATAAATTCTATCCTTGACTGGCTGTTTGTACCACCGTACTTCTCCGGTCTTGAACAAGGGTTCAATGCCACGTAAGTCAATCAGTTTGGTAGGAGCAATAAGCGTCTCATCATTGATAATAAATTCGCAATCCATCTCCCTCCGGAAGCGTTCTGTGCCCAAGGCAGCACGTTGCTGTTGGGCCCAGGACTCGTCTCGATCCGGATGTTCATTCCAAAAGCTACGGTAAGCCTTGAATCCATTCTGTCCAACTGTGGTAGGATTGCCGTATTCATCCTCACAACGGTTGGCACCTTTCCACAGCAGCGCAAACTGGTCTTCGTCCGAGTTGGGCGTGCTGGTAATAATTGCCTTACCGCCTGTGGCTAATGTAGGGCTAATGGATGTCCAGAACTCCTTGGCGATTGTGGGGCGCACGAATGCAAATTCGTCGCATTGATGCGAATAAATTTTATTTGCAATAATTACATGATTTTTTGCATTGAAGATTTCGTAGGTATCTTCTAGTATTGTTTCATCTATTTTGATTATTTTATGTCCAGTATCTGAATCTAATACTTTGCCTACTATTAAATCACATACTTTTGTTTTTTTGTGATCGATAAAAAAATAATGATCTTCGGTAGCAGTAATAAATGTACCATCTTCAAAATGCACTACTCTAGATTTTTTGTTTGTATTCTTGTTTAAAAAAACACCATCGAAATCTTCCCATCCGTTTGGTGTTAAAATTTCATACTCTGTATTACTAATGTACAGTTGATTCATATAGTCACTCAATAAATTATTGAGTGACTCAATAATTTTTGCAGGACTATACAGTCTCATGAATAGATCTTTTAGTGTAACATCTTCTTCAACTAAAGTATTTTTATTTCGAATTTTGACTGTAGTTGTCTCTCCATCTAAACAATAGAGTAAAGAGATGCTCATACCCCGGCCGGTGTTTTCTGTAGTAGTGGCACTAACAATACGGCTACCGTTATCAAACTCCAAGCTACCCTTGTTGTAACTGGTTACACCTGCACGGATATGATCAGGCACAGACTCGTATGCATATCGAATACGTTGCATAATTTCCTGGGCACCGGTGTACTTGTGCGCAGCAACCAGGATGGTAGAGTCCGGCACAAACATAGCATGCCACAACAGGTAGCCAGCTGCACTGGTGGACTTACCGGTCTGTCTTGGCATCATTGAGATAGAATATCTATAGTTGTGATAGGTATCGATCAACCTGTGCTGATATTCAAACGGATGATACAGCATCCGTCCTTTTGTTGGATGCTGTATATAGAAAAAGTGATCTAAAAAGTAGATAGGTCCGCCTACCGGATCCGCACAGTTGACAAATTCCTCAATGTGTGCTTGGGAGTAGGTAGACTTGGCGTGCGGACTTTTAATTAAGACGTTATCTAAATTTTTACTCATTTGATATCAACTGCCATTTTACGACGACACACAAAAATGTAATACTTTTCAATAGAAGAGGCAGGCACCCGACCGTCAGTAAATGTCACCGGGAACTCGTATTCATACCAGGTGGCTTCAAACCCGGTTCTCTGCAACAGGTTAGACCACATCTTCTTGTCCAGCACACTGTAGTGGTTACGGTTGCCTTCGTGATTGATCTCACAATTTGGTTGCGGGACTTCGATATACAGCAGGCCATTGGGCTTTAGTGCTCGATTGTATTCCAGCAGCGTGATGTACGGGAACGGACTGTGTTCAATGCTGTGCCGACAAAAAAGAAAATCCACAGACTCATCTCGTTCTTCGAGAAAGTTCATATCTGACAGCCGCACCGCATGACCATTACGTTGGCACAGTTCAATATCTTCCCGACTCAGCGAGATGCCCAGCGTATTGGTGTAGCCACGGTCTCGCATCTCAGACAAAAAGTACCCAGGGCCGCAGCCCAGGTCGATGATTCGCGCATCCAGGGGCACGTGCTCGGGATCAATAAATCGTGTTAGTACGTCTTTTGTTATCTGCTGATGGAACGGACTTTCGCCCTCAGAGTACACCGAACTTAACACATGGTCATAGTAAAACTTTAGTTTGAGTTGCTTGTTCATATTAGGTCCTGTAACTCTGGCCAAAGATCACGGAATCGTCGAGGGTCATCAGTCTTGTGATACTTATTCTCTACCGAGTCAATGTGTTGCCAGAACTGTTTGCTCAGGGTAGTGAGAGGCGGAGTGTATATCCTGGCGCTCACTGCTGAGAAAAATGATTTTTCCGCTTCATTAAGTTCAAACAGTGTGTGATATCGAGCTATCTCCAGCAGTGCTTGTTCTCGTACTGCTGCAGAGTGTAGGCCCGGGTCAAGATATTCGGGCTGATATAATGTTTGCCACTGTATAGTCACTTGCTCTTGATCGGCCCAGGCACGTAGTTCACACAGTCTGGTACAGTTGTATATGTTATACACTGCATGTACTCCGCCCCAGTGCCCGTTTGTGTTCATAAACTGTCGCACACGACGCACGTTGTCTTGTGTTACTGACCACTTGCCGTGATAGCGCACGTATTCAAAGCGTTCACCGATATTGTCAAAGCTCATGCTCCAACCCACTCGTGTTCGGTCTTGTAGTTTTTTAACTATTGCGTTGCGATCAAAGTCTATGTTCATGTTTGTGATCAGGGTCACAACACAATCATCTGGGATGACATCCAGTAGTCGTTCATTCTCGGGCAGCAACAAGGGTTCTCCGCCCACCAAGGCAACTTCGCGTACACTGGATCGATGTTGCTCAATGTACTCACACACTTGTTCGTAGTAAGGGCGGGCGCCGCTGCGGTATTCAAACTTCATCAATGCTGCCCACTTGCTGGAGCAGTAAGGGCCGCAGTAGTTGCAGGCCAGGTTGCAGGTAATGTTCCAGCGTACATCAATAATACTGGGCCGATGGTCATCTATGGCCGCTGTGGCCACGTCAAAATCCAGATTGGTGTTGTTGTGCCAGTCACGTTCACTGGTGCCGTAGCGTTCGGCCTTGATGCAGTTGCTGCAATACTCAGGGTGTAGGACACCAGATTGCATGGTGCGTCTTATTTCGTGTAGCTTGGGGCTTTGCAGAATTTCGTCAATGGATGAGGAATCAAGGTTGCCCAGCATGTTGGGATCACCAGCACAACAAGTTTTAACATCTCCACGAAAATTGATGTGCAGGCCGCGCCAAGGGGCTGCACAGTAACGGTTTTCCATGCATCTATTTAATGGATAGTTGCTGTGCTATATTATTATCCGCGCTACGCGGCCAAATCAGTATTGTGCTATTACCGGCGACGACATGTGAATACCGGCATTTTTACGTAGTTGATCCAAGGTTGTATCAGCACACTCGGTGTCTTCAACTGGATTGACTAGGCCTGCGGCCCGCTTTAGCAACTCAAACTCAACTTGTTGCGGTGGGATCATAACTGCATTATCGGAGCCATAATCTGTATTATTGGGCACGTCTACGGCAATACCAGTGTCAACAGTGTTTAATTCTGCAGGATTTTGAAATTGGTCATCAGGCTGTCCCTGATTCATCTGCGTATCCATTGCATCGGCTACTTGACGTAATATATCACTGATTTTCATCTTGGATATCCTTTAAATGCCACCACTGGGCTTTTTATATTTGTACTGGGCAATTCTTCACTATCCATATCACCGTTATTTAAATCTTTATGTGCTAGGCCGGCAGCGGTATATGCTAAATTGAGCATGGCTTGTTCTTCTTTGGTGTAAGGGTGTGCAGTGTTGTGTTTACCTACCCAACTTTCACTATCCATTTCTATTGGGTTTATTCCATCACTACAAGCCACAGCCATCATTAAACGATTTAAATCATATAGTCTGTCATAACTGTCTATTTTCTTTGAAAAAATATTTAACCCACGAGTTGCTGCTTTCTCACGCTTGGAAATTTTAGCAGCGGCTGCCTCAAAAAAGAACTCACGGGCTCTCATTGTTAGACCTGTCTTACTGCGTAAGAACCAGATGTTGTGGTTCCAACTTCTTGCGCTGTAAATCCTGATCCTACAATTGTAATTTTGTTCCCTACTCCCACAAATACATCTTCTGATGAATTAGGCGGGACTAGAGTCGGGGCCGAAAACAAATTTCCAGTTGCTGTAGGGTATATCAGATCAATCTGATAAGTTACAGAAGTAGTCCCAGTGGCAATACGTGCCTTGTCAGTGTACCAGGCCTGGGCGCTTGCTGATGTATATACGTTGGCTTGTGCCATTTTTAATTTTCCTTGTGTTTACCATGCACGGCACGACCAATATCGTGCCTTCCATCTTGGCCCTGGAGTGTCGCAATTGTGACGTGCACGAAAGCTTTTTCGACGGGCAGGATTTGATTTTTTGATGCGCATGGTCTTGTCGCCAAAGTTAACCTTGACCACATTGCCGTTTGGGCCACGAACATAAACTTTACTCTTCTTGACATCGCCCGGTTGGGGTTTGCCTAAAGAAACTTCGCGTCCTTGATATTCAGCTTCGTCCATGGGACCAATCGGCACAATCGGCTCAGCCTGTATCTGCTTGTCGACTAGACGCATTTCATCTTGGTCAATTTCATTAACTGATTGCTTACCTAACCCGGCCAATGCACGCAGGCGATTAACATCTGTACGAGAATCGTCTGCTTCGGACTCTTTAGTATATCCAGCACCAACTGGGCCATAACGACGAATAGTTTCCAGTTGGTGCCCGGCAGACTCAAGCAGTTGCATCATGTCTACATCACCGTTAAGTACAATTCCGTCTTCGACTACATCAACTATATAACTTTCGATCAGCTGATCAAAGTCTAATTCAATGTCAAAGCTGTCCCCAACGGCCGGTCCAGCCAGCCGTTGTTGACCTTCAGTGATGTACTCTTGTAACGATTTCATTAGGTGTCTTGACGATTGTAAATGGTCCACAGGCGTTTCTCGATACTTTCGCCGATATCCGCCGAACCAAGATTGACCTGGGGTGATTGTTTGACTCCTAATCGCTTCATTGCCAACGGGTTGTCTGCCATGTTGTTGGGATTCACTTGTACTTTGGGACCGTTAAGTCCGCCTGCTAGCTTCATGACCATGGTGTCTGTGTCAGCATACATTGTGTCCGGTCTGTTAGCATGGTCGTCTTCGTCAATATGATCACAGCCGCATGGTGATTGGCCGCAAGCACCGCATGCTTCTGCAGTGTCTCCAGCCGGAGCTTGTGATTCCATGCCAGCCAGCTTGAGAATTTCCGCAAGGCGCATGGCATCATCATCGGTGGCAGTAACAGTCAAGCTCTTGGTTCCGTTACTGTTTGTAGAGAGATTCATGCTGATCTCTTCGTTCAGCATGGTCTTTAGCTTGCTGCTAAAACTTTCAGCCAATGCGCCCTCATACACACCCTTGCCAAATTGGACGCCGGACTTGGTTTTCTTGCCACCTTCAGCAGGAGCAGTAGCTACAGAGCCAGCAGTTGTGGTCTCTTCAACTTCTTTCTTTGGACCTGCTTTCTTATCAGCAACTGCCTTCTTCATTGGCTCTTTCTTGTTGCCGTCTTTGTCCATGTCTAAAAAGTCTGGCTTCTTGCCGGGCTTGCCAATGTCCGCACCTGCTCTTGCTCGCTTGGCGCTGTAGTTACCGGCTTCTTTAACTGGCTCGTCACCGTCATCTTTTGATTTCATATAATCACGGGCAGTGTCAAGATAGTCCACAGCCTTGGTGATCTTGCTTTGAACCCACTCGGGCAAGTTTTCATCACTGTCAAGAATACTGCGCAATTCGCTAGCAGCGTCGGCGGCAGTGGTAAGTTGATCCTGGGCCATTTCACCTTCGCGATCATACTCGCCGCGATTGGCTGGATCAAACTCGTCTTCGCCTTCATTCTGAACTGCGCCCTTGGCCAATGCTTGCTTGGCGCCGGCAAATCTCTTTTGTGACTGCTTGGCGTAGGCGTCACCGCCGCCTTGATACTTGAGCTTAGGATCAGTTACATTGCTGTTTCTGATTCTGTCTGATTCTTTTTCTGTTGCGCCCATTGCACTTCTATCTAGTGATTTAGCCATACCGCCAGATTTGTTTGCTTGTGCCAGTGCTGCATTACGGTAGTTGCCCAGTGCTTGCGGGCTTAATTCATCAAGCTCGTCCTTGGCAGAGGCGCGCTCACGTGCCTTTTCTGCCTTTTCTTGATCGGCCATCTTGGTGTGCTTGACACCTGCCTTGCCTGGCAATCCGCCCTTGGGCTTGTTGCCCACAACAAAGCTTTGTAGCTTGCTAGCTTCATCACCAGAGAAGGGCTGACGCTCTTTCTTAGGGCGTCCACGACCGCGATCAATCTTAGGTGCTGCTGGCTTCTTTTCGCCGCCTTCTTCATCGTCTTGGTCATACTTACGACCATAGCCGCCGGGAGCAGCACGGTGAATTCGACCACGAGTAGTTTCTTCAGCAGACTCATCTACGCCGGCTTTTTCTTGACTAGTGTCTCCAGTTACTTTGTGTGTTTTTCCACCAACAGTAAATGTAGGCCGGCCGGCACGGATAGCATCCCGACGAGCATTGACGTATTCGTTGCCTTCTTCGACTTCAGACTCGCTAATTCCTGTGCGGTCTTTAAGTTTTTTCAATCCTACAGCACCAGTTGCGCTTTTGCTGCGTTCAGCTTCAAGATCTTTAAGGGTCAGCTTTTCTTCACCGCTGTCCTTGCGTTTGTACGCAGGGATCCGGCTCTTGTCAACATCGGCAGCGCGGGGCACAGCGGATTCATACAGTGGAGTACTACCAACTGAATTTAATTTTTTGAGAATATCGTACATGTCCATGATTAGTTTCCTTGTGGCTGTTTGCCGGTTGCTGGTTTTGCGGGGCGCTTGACATTTGACATGGGGCTCTTAATACCCTGTGGCAAGTCATTTGTGGTTTTTGCTGGTGGGGTTTTACCGCCTGCTACGGTAAAACGGGCTTGACTGGCCGAGTTCTTGACTACTTCTTTATCTTGCGCTGCTGCTGCATAGTCTTTCTTGATGCGCTTTTGTTCAGCATCAGTTGGTGGATACTCGCTTGTAAGCAGATCCTTTTGATCTGCAATACCCAGCAGTTCCTTGTCCATGCCCTCTTGCCACTTGATAGTGTTCATGCCGACACGATCAGGAGATAAGCCCAGGAGCTCGACCACTTGTTCAATCTGTGGAGGAGTTGCAGGATACTTAAAGCTCACATCAATCATGTTGACTGCGTGGTTAGGGTAGCCCGGGAACCCTTGTGGCTGAGCCACAATAGGTGTAGTTTTAACTTCACCAATGCTGGCAGGTTCAAACTTTTTCAGCTGGTCCTTGAATTGTTTTAAGAATTCAGGGGACACATCGCCCACAATCTTGATGCGGTAGTCAAAAGTCTTTTCACTTTCCACTAGATATTGCGCAAATGTTTTCATATCAGAGTCCTATGGCTGTATTTAGTGTTTTACCAATATTATTATTTGGTTCAGGTTGATAGATCTAGACATTATTCTTTCCCAGTATCTGACGCAGGAGTTCGTTACGGTCAAGTACATGGCCTTGCCCAGTGGGATGATCTACTGAGTCTCCGGCTAAGTCTCGATCTAGTTTAACTTTTTTAAGTTGCAACTCAATCATCTTGAGCTTTTTATTGAGCTTGGCATTCTTTGCTGTGATAGCATGACCTAGCATTTGACTTGCTACGTTAAAGATTTCTGAAGCGTAACGACTGTCAACATTCATCCCCAGGTCCATTAGATTGTCAAAGCTTTCGGTGGCTTTTAACGCCAGGTCATCCATCTCTTGGTCACTGGACTCAAGCCCTCGCACGGCCGGCAAGGCTGCTTCAATCTTGTCTAGTGCATCTAATGTTTCGGGGAGAATGGCTAGTCGTGTTTCTATATCGTCAGTGTGGGCGGGCACACCTGGTTCAATAGCACTACTATCCTGGTCACGGGGTAGGTTGAACAACGCCTCAAGGTTTTTGTTGGTTGGAAGGGACATAGCATATTTAATGAGTTAATTTGCATGATTCAAAGTCTTTGCTATTTTCTCTTGCCGTTGTGCCATAGATCGTCCTCGGTAATAACGCGAAACACAAGCCCATTTCGTGTGCACCACTTCTGAGCGGCAGCCCACTTGGCGTAGTTCACTGCCACAATAGCACGGTCACGGGATGATTGTTTAGATTCAATTACACTTTGTTTTTTTGGCTTGATCTCAATTACCTCTGCACACATCCGGTCATCGCGGGTACGGTATGTGATAAGGAAATCTGGAATGTATATTGTCATCTTGCCCGACAACGGGTTAAGATAAGGAATACTGATTGATTCACTAGCCCATTGCAGGATATGATCGTTGTTGTCGCAAAAGGTCATAAAGCTGTGTTCCCAGCCTGATCGATACCTGGGTTCACGCTTGCCTACATATTTTGCTCGATTGGTGACCTTGTACACCCCTTGCGCAAACTTGCTCATAGTAGTACGTTACGAGCGGCCCAGTAGTTCGGGGTAATGGCACTATTAAGTCCCAGTAATGTTGCTGGACTACGTATGCCATTGAGATAATAAACCATGGTATTTGACAACTGAATTTCTGTCTGTGTACCCGGCGACTGCCCACCAACTTGAGCCAACAGCGACAATACCGGTACTTTGGTTTGTTCAGCAATCCTAAACAAACTTACTGTAAAACTTCTAGCAATCTGTTTGTCTGCGCACACAGATTCAAAGTAGCTGTTGACCACGTCATACGTGTTTGCATCAACATCTACCCCGAACTCATAAAAACTATCAAACACCCGTACACTTAGGTCAATGTTTTGATTGGCTATATTGATTGAAGATTCCATACTTTAGACGCCAGTAAAGGCTGCAGGTCCTCCAGTGACAGGACTTGCAGGACCACCTGCGCCTGGCGCAGGCCTGGGGAAATTAAAAGTACTACGTGCTTGCCCAGGAAGTGTTTGTCGTAGCTGTCCAATTGCACCGCCTACAATTCCCCCAACATCAGATGCAACAATAGAAGCAAGATTTTTGCCCTTAAAGGTATTATATAATGTACCGGCGTTTTGTACTGCACCTAAAATATTACTTAGGCCTCCTCTGCCTTGTGCAACTGCTTGCAAATCTCCCATAATACCTATTCCTGTGTCTAATAGTCCGCCCTGTCCAATGATACTGGCCTGGCCGCCCGGTCTCGTCAATGGGCTTGATCGTTGATCATACGCATTAGGATCAGCAAAGCCAACAACGTTGGTGTCCGGTCTAGCCGATCCAATCGCGCCCGAGTAATACTTAACAGTTTCGTACTGGATGGTCATTTTGTTTTCCATGACCCCGGCATCCTGAGAGTAGTCGTACTGATCATGACTCCATTGGGATATTACTGGATTAATTAACACATAGCGAACAAACTTGTGTTGGTTGAATCCGTAGATGCTAATGTCACGGAAAAAACTCGGCTTGCCGTTAGCCGAACTTGTGCCATCGCTGTAGCTTTCGCCAACATAGCCCCAATCGGATACTGCCCGAGTCTTGTCATAGATATCACGGCCATTGTACTTGAACCCCATTGGTTTGGTTTGCATCGGGCCCGATGTTCCGGCAGTAGTAGCTATTCCATCATAGGGCTGAACTGGGTCTTTGTAGTAATAAGAATAATAGTTGTACCACAGGGTACGAATCAAATCGTTACCATCGTCATGGAATGCTACGCTGATGGGATCGTAATTGATCTTTTTCTGTATCACTCGTTTACGATTGTATTGATTGAGAATCTCAGTGTCAATTGTAAACTTTGGTAAGTCGATGTTTTTAACCAACAGACCAATAGTGGAGTTTTCACCCGAGCTAAAGGCATTTCTTAACATAGGTATACCTACCGTTTCAAGGGTAAAGTATACGTGAAAAAGAAACTTGAGTCTAGGACTATTTGCATACCCGTTTGTTTGAAACGTTTTGCTGGCATGCGTATAGTCCCTGAGATAATCATTCCCAAAGAATCCGTTGAGGAAGTCCTGACCAAAGGCCATAAGTGATTATTACGTTGTAACGTTCGAAACACCAGTAACTACATCACCTGCCAGGCGACCGAGTGACGTACCAACACCACTTTGCACCGGTGCCTGTACAGCATTATCAAAGCGGATGCTCATGCTGATTGTAACCACTTCACTGCTGGCGTAGTTTAGGTCATTGTAGTTGACGTTTTGCAAGTAGCAACCGTACAGTTCCCAAGTTTCCAGCACAACAGGTTGATTGACACCGTTGCCACCGTCGAGCATTTCGAGCTTGGTAACGAACTTGTAGTCAATACCCGAAGCAGCACTAGCTTGCTCCATGAAGTCCAACTGTTTCTGCAACTGCTGACCCACCAGCTTGGTAACGTTACCCGAAGCATCATCACGCAAGTTAACAGTGACCATTTCCCAGGTATGTTTACCAGCAAGATATAGCTTGCTGTTGTAAATGTCAATTGTAATTTCTTCGAACGACACCGAAGGACGAGTAAAGTCGATAACTTGTTTAGTAAGCTCGGTGCGCGGTGTAGCAACCCCGAAGTTTTCAAACATCACCCGGAAGCGATATTTTAACTTGGGCATCAACAACCCTTGTGTTGATGCTGATTGGTCGCTTGCCAGCGGAACTGTCATTCTGGTAAGTGATGAAATAGCCATGTTATAAATCTCCTATAATATTATTTATGGCCAAACTGGCCAAAAAAAACGGGGCTCAAATGCCCCATTTTCGTGTATAGCGGCACCGCTAATAATGTTTTTTAACATTATTAGCAGGTGTATCGGGCTTAGCCTCCAGCAGATATCTCGCCGGTGTTCTTGATTCGCAACGGAATGTAGATGAATTCAATTGCCTTGACTGGCTCAATTGCAATATCAACATACAATTCATTGCGGTCAATACGAGCCGGTGTGTTGTTAGATTCATCGCACACAACCAGGTAATCGTAAATACCACGCTTGGCAACCAGGTCCACCATCAAGCTTTGAATAGCATTGCTGATTTCATTACGTGTGATTTGGTCATTTGGCTCAAACACAAACGTCTTACCAATCTCATTCAGTCGACCACGTACAAACGCTACTAACCGTGCAACGTTGATACGGTCCAGAGCAGATGCCACAGCAGCTTCGGTCTTGTTACCATAATTGACAATACCAACACCCGGGATGAATGTGATTGGATTGATCTTGTTTTCGTACAGAATGTCACGAACACTTTGACCAGTTGCAATCGTTTGGAACTCGCCAGTCTGTGAGTTGATGTAACCAATCAGTCCAGCATTGTCAATCAGACCACGACGCACTCCAGCCGGAGCCAACCACGGATATGCCACTTCGTCACTACGTACAATTGTACGCAGCATCATGTGACTTGGAGGTTGAACAACTGGTGATCCGCCCAGATCTGTAGTTTGGCAGCTTGGATAGAACACTCCCAAGTAAGGATCGCTAGTTGTGATACCGTCTTCGCCACCGTTGCCCAGACCACTGGCGTTGGTTGCCCAGGTAACAAGTTCATTACCCGATGGGCCAAGGCGCAGAGGTGTGTCACCAATGATGAACGCAGTGTTGCTACGCTCATTATTGAGTGCAACCATGTTAATGATCAACTCTGGATACTGTGGGCAAGCAATCAAGTTAAATGCTGTCTGCTCTTCACGTAATACTTCTTGTGTGTCCAAACCACTCTTGAGTGCAGCAACTACAACATTACGCACAGCCTTGCGACCCATGTACGGGCTACCGTCATTCCGATTGCCACTGATTGAAACCCAGGCATTTGTTTCCAGTACGGCCCAGTATGTTGTGTTAGTCGGAACATTCCCGGTGCTTGCTAAGATACAAACATAAATCACACCGTTGTACAGCACTTTGTTATTAACTGCATAGCTGGTTGTGGATGTGTACTGGTCGACTGAGAAGTCGTTGGCATTAAAATAGTTGCTTTGGAAATTCTTGACGTTGAATCCGCTGCGACGTGTGTTAAACAGCAACATACCTTCAGGATAAATGCTTACATCCGGTGCATCTAAGTCAAGATAGTTGCTGGTCAGCAAACTCACAATAGTAGGATAGTTGTCGCCAACTGGATCAGTTGTGCCATTTGGTGCCCAACGTGCATCAGCGAAAAGTACACCATTGCTGGTAGTCTGATCGGTGTTGTCAATAGTCACCCAACGATCTGCACCAGTCTGATTGTCCCAACGCTTGATAACTGGATATATTTCCAAGTTGCTAGTATCAATCCAAAGATCGCCATACACAATCGGAGTGTTATCACTTTGCTCAGTTGGCTCAGTAGGACTAACAATTGGACCATCTGGGTCTGTCACTGTCAGATTGAAACCACGTGTGTCATTGTCAACTGTGCGATATCCGACCCAGGCGCCATCATTCAGAATCATGATGTCAACTTGATTTGTAGCACTGTAATACCACTTACGACCATCAACTGGGTCTACACTAGGTGCATCAGCACTGGCAATGTAATCCAGGGCTGCAAAGTTTGAGAAGTACAATCCATCTCCATCTTTACTAGTCATCACGCCGTCAGCTGGTGCTGTAAATCCAGCATCTGCAATTGGTGTGCCTGTTGTGTCGACTACCAAAATCACACCACCTTGACTATGCACAAAATTAATTGTGCCAGTGCTGCTGATCACAGCCGACACATATGGCACGGCTGCAGCACTCACAGCAGCAGAGAAGTTTGCTGCGGTGCCAGTACCACCGATAGTGACTGTAACTGCGTTAGACAATGTTGCAGAACCAGCTGAGCTAGCCTGAAGTGTAAATGTCTCGCCAACAGTAAATGTTGGGTTAACGACTGTGCCCGACACAATTGTTTGGCCGGATGCATAAAATCTAAACAACTGCATAGTAGCAGTCGGCATGTCGAGACTATTAACCAGCAGGGTAGTCGAATTTGATTCAGCCCAGAGAGTTTCAACTGGGATATTTGATCCACCAGCCGATGGATCAAGTCCATAAATCATTGCTTCTGGAGTAAGATATACCGGAGTGTCAACCACAAAGAAATCTCCAAGCACGTCATCGTATCTCTTAACTACCAGCTTGGTGCCTAAGTTAGGCTCATTCAACTGGATGAACACAGATCCAGTTGGGCGTGGAGTTGTATCAGTGCTTCTCCACCGCGGAACTTGATAGCTGTAGCCTTGCAGCAGTATCGGTGCAGAGTAAGTATCAGCAACAATACCAAGCTGAGTTAACAATGTAGTGGTACTGGCTGTGCTAATCACAACAAGACCACCGGTGCCGCTAGACGCGTCGGCAGTAGCATTAGCATCTGCATAAATTTGCAAGCGGTTGCTTGAATCGGCCTCAGCAGTAACACCCGAAATAGCTGCCGAGTTGATTGCACCGACCAAGGACGCTAGTGTATCGGCACTCGGAACAGCAATTGATGTACCATTGATGATAATGACATCACCAGTGTTTAATACAGCGCCAGAGATTGATTCAGTACCTTGAATTGTGGGCCACGATGCTTGCCAAGTATCTCTACCAACCAGAATCCACTCGTTAGCTACAGTTTTGTAATAAATTGGATTCTGAGTATTTGTGGTGTTAACTGCGTAATCACCAATACTACCAACATCTGAGCTCGGAATAGGATTGCCCTGAGCTGTGTCAGTAATAACAATAGGTGTCTTGTTAGTGAATGCACCAGTAGTTTGGTTCCATTCAAAGATCCCCCATTGGGTCTGCAGTGTATCAAGCCAATAAGTTCCTGACGCAGGGTCACCAGTTGGGCGAACCAATGTTGCGGCCAGCTCAGTAAGATCAACGTTTGCACGTTGTACATAAGCACGATTGCTGATGCCCAGGACCGAATGTGCTGCTAACAGGCCATATTCATTCAGCTCGTAGCCATTGATAGGAGTGCCGTCGGCAGTTTTGTAGAAGAACGGGTTGCCAAAAGTAGCAGCCAAGTCTCGTTGACTGGTGACTAAGTACAATTTATTGGCATTAACTTCGAGCGTACCTGCTGCTACCCCAACGCCAGAACCAGAGACTTTATCCTGGGCTGTGGCAATTAAGATGTAAGGAACCGAATTGGTTGGCCCTTGCAGATAGTTACTCTCGTCAATAACGGTTACTTCTACGCCTGGTGATGTTAGTGCCATATAAATTATCCTTCTAAATGGTTATACGGATATTTACCGGATAGTCGAAAATTTCATTGGTTACGGAAGCCTTAATCAAGGTCCGCAACGGTAAATATCAGTATGCGCCCACTCTGTAAAGCCTGCAACAAACACCCGGCAGCAATCAATGGGTACCATAATGAAAAAATCTATTACAGAAGCCGGTGCAGTCCTTGTATACGGCGAGGGCGTCAACAAAAAGTGCCCAAGCCCAAATGGCAATCTGCAGGGTACAAGAAAAAACCCACATGCGATCGCTGTGGGTTTCGTGCTAGACATCACAGCCAGCTAGTTGTGTATCACACAGATGGCGAATTAAACAACTGCGAACTAATAAATCTTAAAACAGTATGCCTCAACTGCATTGTTGAGATTGCACGATTAGAGCTTCCGTGGCGGGCCGGAGATCTTGAACTAGATCCTTGACTCGATGGTGTAACACATCAAGTGACTCATTGTTATCAATAATTCGGTCAAACTTAGTTCCGGTCCAGCTGTATTCGCTAGCATGCACATTAGGATAAAGTTGCGGCATCATATCAGGATTAGTGATAGCTAATTCAATCCAGTCAGGTTCTGCTCCTCTGTTAACACAAACAACAACGCCACCTGCTGCTTGTATAGCAGCAACTTCGTTAGGGAATCGACAATCACTAATCAC
>Ga0181348_1000570_pt1 | contig 16180 bp, 21 predicted proteins | sample Su13VDMM110DN_FD_130092 | JGI IMG/M metagenome (GOLD analysis project Ga0181348, IMG submission 130092) | Freshwater viral communities from Lake Michigan, USA - Su13.VD.MM110.D.N | ecosystem: Environmental > Aquatic > Freshwater > Lake | place: USA: Michigan | collected 2013-07-16
ATGCAAAAAAACGTTTAGAAGAATTAAGAAAAGAACTTCGTGCTGAAAGAATTAGTTATGGAGAATTAGTTGAACTACAAAGTTTGTCCAAATACATTGACCCAAGCGATGTTGAATTAAGAGAATGGGCGGGTATTCCCGAATTTGAGGACGAAGATGAATTCGCAAAAGGCGGTAATTTAAACCGATGGTCAAATAGCGGAATGGATGAAATTATTCAGAGGCAGAAAGTTGTTACCGAGCAAGTTCGTTTTGCTTTTGTAAAAGTTTTAGGATTAGACAAAGCATACAAATTACTTTTAAAAGATTCTGAAGGTATTTCTCCTTATAGATTTGTCGAAAAAGCGGTTAGTTCTGATTTATTGTTGATAAACGAAATTGATGAAAATGTAATCAATAGTGCGATAGAAGAATCAGAGAATAGCGGTAAATATAGCGAACAAGGGCAAGGAATAGGTGGTAGTGACATTGCGCGTATGATGCAATATATGTTGAACGGAGCGGGTTTAAAAACCGAATTTGTAAATTCTAAACTTGAAAGAGTTGATTACAATGGCAATGTTATTCATTTAAAAAATGAACTTCCGAAATCTACAATGTTTTCTGAAGGTGGTGAGGTTGAAGATATTACACCCGCTTTAAATCGAAAAGTATCTAAAAGAGCGCAAGAAATATATCTAGAAAATAAAGGCAAAACAAAATCAGATTTTGAGAAAGCATTTGACAAAGCAATTATCGAATTTGGTTTTAAACCATCGGAATATCACTATGAAATGGAGCAAATAGGAGCGGAATATGGTTCAGAATACGCAAAAGGCGGTGAAACCAAAAAATTCGGGTATGCAATAGAATTACTTGTTAAAAAAGATTACGGAAACGAAGATATGGTCATAGCAAATTTCGTAGGAAAAGGCGATGCAATGATTTCCGCTCGTGCATTGAACGAAAATTCACCCGAAAACTATGATTATAGCGTGAAGGAATCTTCTAAAATATCGAAAAAAGGCACAACCCCAAGTTTATCTTCAATTAGAACAAAATATGATAAAAATGAAGATGAAAACAGACACTCTGAAAATGTTGTTCTTTTAGCGGAGAATTTCGGAAATGTTAATGATTTGAAGTTAGCTAAAGAGATTTTGAGAAAACACAATGAGGAGGGTAGTCTATCTTCTGAAAATGGTAAAAAGCGTCAAAATCTACACCTAAAGTTAATTACCATTGCGAGAGAAGAATTTGCTAAAGAGGGTATCAAATTCGCAAAAGGTGGTGAGATAGCGGAAGGAAACTACGAGATGATGTTGTCACAAGCCAAAGAGGTTCATCACCACGCTAAAGAGTTGCAGAATATCCTCAAAAACGAAAAAGAGATTGAGGCTTGGGTAGTTGCTAAAATGGAAAATGTCAGTTCAACTCTTTCGGACATCACACATTATTTAGATGGTAAGACTGAATACGCTAAAGGCGGGACAACAAAGCGAATCAAAAGAATGAGTAAATAACTTCGAACAAGTATGAAAAACATTAAAAGATATGGAATGGGAGGGGCGGTGCAGTCCTTCTCTTCTCCTATGTTAGCGCAAGGAATGCAAGGCGGACTTTCGGGATTCGGAACTAGCGGAATTGGAATGTTTGCCAAAGGGGGTAAAATCATAGACCAATATGACGGCAGAACACCCGAAGATATTTGGAATAACTTATCTAAAAATCAAAGGCAACATTTTATTTATGACCACCTTGAAGAAATAGCAGTATACAAGGGAATCAAAGAATTACCATCTGCTGAAGTTATCAAAGCATACAATTTAGATTGGAGAACTTTGGACAAAGACATCAAGAATAGATTTGCTAACCATACAAGACAAGGTCAATACGCAAAAGGCGGTCAATTACAGATTGTGTCTAGAGATAAAGGCAGTTGGTACTATTTGCGATTTGAAGGCGCAATTGGCTCTTTTCAATGGAAATATGATAAAAGATACCCCGAAGGAATTTTATACCCTTTAGATGGGTTTGATAGGGATATTACGCGGGATATAAAATTGAAAAAAGGAGAAATCATTTTTCGCTACGAAACAGAAATGATGCGTGGAAGGATGAGACCACTTATAAAATTTAATCTTGACAAGTCCTTGGTTTATTTTGGAGTTGATACAGAGGATGGTGAAGTGAAATTTGAAACTAAGGGTATCAAGTTAGAATATATTCTTTTGGAAGAGGGGTATGAAGAAATATACGCAAAAGGCGGAGAGGTTTCTAAATCTGAAAAATTAGATTTGCTCAAAAAAGAATTGGAAGACAATGGAATTTATTTTGATTTGGATACAGACATTCAGAAAAAAAAATATTTGATAGTTTATCCAATAGGCGATAACGATGCGTTTATTGAGCATTATTCATTTTTTATTGATAGGAAAGGTAAATATGAAATGGGTTTTTACTACATTGATGGTGAAGGGGAAAAAGTGCAAACATTCAACGATGTAAACGAGGTTATGAATTACCTTAAAAATGAAAAACTTAAAACTACTGCAAATAAGAAGGAAGAGAGTCAAAGAATTGAGGCAAGGAAAAAAAACTATGAGGTAGTTTCTGAAATAAAAAAGAAATACTCTATTGCGGGAAATGACGAAGAAGGAGTTTGGACTTTTTCTAAAATGATTGCTGATGAAATTGCTAAAAAATACAATGGAGATGTTCAGCAAGATGGCTCTAAATGGTATGTTTCTTTAAAAAAATACGCAAAAGGCGGTCAAACGGGTTTTGACGCGCTATCCGATAAAGTTGCCCGTAGATACAAAGGCAAAAAAGTTGACAAGGAATACCAAGACGAGTACGGAAAGACTTACGATGCTCAAGAAGCCAAAGAAGTTGGAGATAAGGTTGCGGGTAAAGTTTATCGTCAGCAACTAGCCAAGAAAGGAATGATGGCTCAAGGCGGTGAGGTAGAAGACGAAAACCAATACGATTTTTCTATTCGAACATATAAAGACAACCTAGACATCCTCAATGACAATCCCGACTACGAAGAATTTAGAGGAACAAAAGAAGAGGTTCTAAAGAAAGTTAATGATTCCATATCAAAAGATGAAATCGTATATGCTTACATTTGGATTGAGGGTATCGTTACAGATTGGTATCACGAAAGTGGCGATTTAGAAAGAATGAGAATGGAATTGAACCGCTATGGTGAAAACGATTACGCAAAAGGTGGTAAGATTGTTAACTACAAAATTGGCGATTTAGTTCTTTTGAAATATGACATTAGATATGGAAGAGAGAATAGCATACCATTTAAGATTGTAGACATTGATGATAAAATGTTGATAATTGAAGATGCTTCAAAATTTCGTTCAAAAAGAAGAGTTCCTCGCGCTAAAGTTGACCCGTCAACTATTATTCCTTTTGAAAATTACGAAAAAGAAAGGTTGAGCATTATCAACACTTATGCTGACGGGGGTACTATTGAAGGGAGAAACACAAGCACGGGTGAAAAGTTCGCAGTTGTGATTGGCTCTCAAAAAAAAGCAGACGAGTATATTGAAAACGGAACGCAAGTAAATGTTCGAAAAACTTACTCAAGCAGAATTAGCGAGATGAAATTGATATTTGACTCCGAGGGAAATCTGTACGAGGAAATTGATTACGGATATGCTCTTGACGGATATCCAAACACATCTAGCGGAAACGGATATAAACACGGCTTTGGTAAAGAGGGTTTGGAGGAAAAAGCCACTTTAAGAGTTTTGTCAAGAATGTACTCACCATCGTTCGCTAAAAAGTTGATTGAAAGCGTGAAGTCTAAAAATTACGGAGAAGGCGGAAAGGCAGAGGTTTATATCGAAAATAAGGATGTGAAGTTTGACAAGAAGAAATATAAAGGAATTTTGTCTGACTTTGACCTTGACGGATTACCAAACGTAGATGACCCCGACCCATTTGGAAACCAAGACAAAAGCAGTATTGAACAAGTCAAGTTCAGCAACACATTCAACAAGGTTTTAGACACCAAGAAGAATTTGGATTCGGAACTAAAGAAGTTTGTTTCCAAACTTCAAAAGTCAACATCTAGCACAGAGAAGATTTACGCTAGAGCGAAAACACCTTTTAGCATTTTGAACAAACTTGTTGACTCGCGATTGCTTGATGAGAAGCGTGGATTGAAGGATTTAGTCGGCACTACAATTACATTTGAAAACCTCAAAGACCTAGAAAATTACAAGCGAAAAGTACGCAGAGGCGATATGGGTAAGGTACTTGATTACGATGATTACTACACCAATCCAAACGATGGTTATCGCGCTTATCACTTTGTAATTGACCAAGATGGAGTTCCAATCGAACTTCAATTGAAAACTGATAGAATGAAAGAGGTGAATATTTTATCGCACGATGCTTATAAAAATAAAAATTTGAATAAAGATTATATGCTATATTTGACAAATCTTGCAGACGAAGCAGACAAGGGAGACGAATTATCAAAAGAGAGATTTTTGGTAGAAATGTCTAATAAAGCAAGAATACGAAAAATGTTATCAACTAAAAACTAACAACTATGTCAGAAGAACAATTAAAATGGGAGGTGTTCGTAAAAGAACACAAAATCGAATTGAAAGATTTACCCGAAAATGTCCAAAGCAAGGTTCAAAAGTTCAATGAAACTTATGACCAATACGATGAAATTGAGGATACAGATGAGAATCAAACCACTCTTCGTAACTTGGAACTTGAGTTAAAAACTATGGACAATGGTATTTTAAGCGACTTGGAATCATTTCAAGAAAAGCAAAAAGATTCAAAGCCCGAAGGTGATGTAACTCCTCAAGCGGGAGACGGAGGTCAAACACCACCGACACCACCTACACCACCTACACCACCAACACCACCACAACACCAAGCATCCGATAAGCCATCTTGGGCATTTTGGTTGTAAAGATAAGCGTTGATTTTTGGGGTTGTAAGCATTTCACAAATGTGAGCATACCCCACTATCTTCGCCAATTGTCAAATGATTTCTTCTTGAATATCAGATGATGTTTTTTTTCACCCCCATTTTTTAGTGGGGGTCTTTTTTTACACATAAATTATGAGATACAGATTAACACTAATAGACAAGAGGGGCGAATCCATACACGCGGGTGCATACGAGAGCCAAGAAGAAGCGTTCACCGCTTTAAAGCAGTTTGACTTACTGAAGTTTCAAGTTACACTAGAAAGGTTAGATGATGCAAAATCTTAAACACCGATTGGATATAGAGGGCTATCCGTGTCAAAGACCGCGATTGGGGAAACACGGGACATATAATCCACCCAAGTATTCAAAACACAAAAAGGATTTAACCTTACTCATCAAACTGCTGAAAATAAAACCCGCAGATTACAAAGCGGTAAAATTAGCTTTTTACTTTCCGTATCCCTCAAGCGAGCCAAAGAAGAATCGGATTGATTTATTACCAATGAATCGCAAGTACGATATTGACAATTTGGTTAAAAGTTTTTTTGACGCACTTCAAGATAGCGGTGTCATTACTGACGATAGGCGCATTTGCGGTGTATATGCAATCAAACTTTTTAGTGTTGAAAAAAAAGGTTGGATTGAGTTCGATATTGAATAAATTTGCACAACTAACTAACTAATGACTGAACTTCCGAAAAATCCTAATCCCAATAATGCTATTGAGTTAATTCGCGTTCTCAACAATAGCATTCACTCGTTGGGTTTAAAAAGAGTTATCTCCTACCTCAAATGGATAACTAAATGGAGTGGCAATGACACCAAAGATGTTGCTGACCTCATTATTTATTCAGTTACTTCAAAGTACAAAATCACTTTCGCGTCTTTACTTGAGTCAACCCGCAATGATGGGGATGATAATGACGCTATGTGTTTGCTAGCGGTGCTTCTAAAGAAACACGCATTATTGAGTCAGAGCGAGATAGCTAAAAAATTAAATCGGCATAAAAGTCAAGTTTCAAAATACATTTCTCGTATGAGTAATTTGAACATTGAACTATTTAAGCTAGACCGAAAAATACACTCTGACTACATTGAAATAAATGAAGCCGTAGAGAAAATGATTCAAAATGAACAACACGAGTTATGGAACAAAAACGCAGAAGAGGTAGACCCTCAAAATCCGCAACCCAACAACCAATAAACCAAGACCCAATGGCTGAAAATATAAACTCAATCGAATCTCAAATTGAGGATTCGCAATTCAATTTTCTCAACCCCGAAGACCAAGCGGAGCAGAAATCGTTTTTCAATCCCTTAGAAGAATCGGTTACTGAAAGAGAATATTCCGCTCCACAAATAGCGCAAGGAAACATTGCACCGCTTGAAGAACCTCAATTTATGCGGAAGGGTTTTGAGCAAGTAAAAGCGGAGCAAGAAAACACAATCAGTTCATCTCCAAGTTCTAGCGGTTCAAGTTCTAGTGGTTCAAGTTCTAATTCTAGCGGTTCTTCTCCGCAAATGAGTAATGACCCAATGAACAACCCGAATCCCGCTTACAACGAGATGGAGGATAGAGAGAAAAAGAAAGCATCCGAACAAATGGTTGATGCGGTTCTTGATACCTACGATACTCTTAAAACGCTATCTGCAAAACTTGGGCAGATGGACGAAAAGAAAGTTCGTAAGATGATTGAGGAGGGCAAGATTGACAGAAACCGCAGAATCACGATTGACGAATACGGAAATAATGTTGGCATTATGGAGTTTGTTACAAACTACAATGCTCAAGTGACACAAGCGGTTGAACCCGACCCTTCTTTCCGTAAAAGTGTTCGCCCCGCGATGACACGGGTGTTTATGAAAAAAGGTTGGGGAATGACTGACGAGCAATATTTATTGTTCGCTTTCGGAAAAGACCTAACCATCTCAGCAGTCACTTTGATTGGTATGAAGAAAGGAATCAAGGAAATTTTAAACAATCTTGAAGAGGAGCAATCAGCGAAAGGCAACCCGACTGCTCCAAAAAAATCAACACCACCACCACCATCAGCACCATCGGGGGGGTATGATACACCACCACCACCGACCAATTACCCGCCAACAACACCCGTATCCACACCGCCTCAAAGCGATGAATTTGTTGAATACCCACAAGAGGACTTGACAGACGAGGAATTGGAATACTTGGAGAGAATTGAAAGCGCACAAGCGGAAATGATTCGCAACAACACAAAGGAAGAAGCGTATGCCGAAGCAGATGATGCAGTAGAAAAGATGAACATTGAATTTGAGAGTCCTTTAAGACAAAAACAAACACGCTCATATCAGATACCAAATGTTGAAGAAACATTTGAAAAAGGCGGTGAAATAAAAGACGAACTTTCAATGTAATGGAGAGAGCAATACCAAAAGTGTTGGTAGCAACACCAACATACGAAGGCAAGAACTACTGCCTAAAGCAATTTATAGCCAACGTAGCTAGTTTTACATTTCCCAAGAACTGCTATGATTTTGTAATATTCGATAATTCACGGACTCCCGACAATGCGAAATACATCAATAAAACATTTGGAGTTAAGTGTGTATGGAAAGATTATTCGGGAATGTCTGTTATTGAAAAGTTAGCACAAACACACGAAGAAATTCGTCAATATGCAATAAATAATGGATATGACTTTTTGCTCCATTTGGAAAGCGATGTATTCCCGCAAGAGGATGTAATTGAGCAGTTGTTGTGGACAAGAAAAGCAATTGTTGGAGTTCCTTATCAATTATTTGGTGGTGGTCAAAGACGGGTTGTAACGCAAGGTTGGTCTGATACCGAATTAAAAAATGATTTTTATGTTTCGTGCCTAAATCTTTCATTTGTTCAGCATTGGTTTTTTGACGGGTCTGTAAGACGATGTACCACCAACGGAATTGGATGCACTTTGATGCACACGAAAGCAATCGCCAATATACCATTTAGATTTGTCGAAGGTGACGATTCCGCTCCCGATACTTGGTTCACTAGGGACTTGATGTTATACAATATTCCATACTATGTTCACACGGGAATGATTGCATTTCATTGGAATATGGAAGATTGGCTAGAATATGCAAATTTAATTAAATACGATAAAAATGAGTAAAGTAGTAAACTTCAACGCTCCGAAAACAATTGACGGAGTAATCGAAAAGGTAAAAGAAAACAAGGCAATGTTTCTTGCGCCAAAAGCAAGAATGAAACAATCAGTTGAGAACGATGCTCAATATTTGGTTGCGCTAGGTCAGTTCATTTCCAATGCTCAAAAAGAGATGGAGAAAATGAGCAAACTTGGGAAGAACTATGAAGCATCAAAAATTCAAATTGAAATATTTGATGCTATAGGAAAATACCAATCAAACGAAGGATTGGTAAATGACAAGGCAACCCATTTTGAAATGGTATTTTTGCCTATGTATGAAAAGGAAATGGAAGAATCGGGTAAGAACTTTGATGGTATGCTTCAGCAATGTAAAGAAACTCTTTTAAATATGAAAGGTGTTGAGAATAAAATTGTTGGATTCATTGAGAAAGAGGTTGAAAAATACGAAACATCTGCCGACAAAGAAGATGATGAATTTAAAAATTATACCTACAAACTTCTGAAAAGATTGTGGAACAAACTTCAAGAAGAGGCTCAAAATTAAGCGTATGAGAACCAAAACATTTGATAAGCCACATAGTCACGATGCAGAGTGGTATAAAGATAGAGAAGCGGTTGACCATATTAACCAAGCGGGGCATATACCAAGATTGTATAATGCTTACGAATTGTTAGAAGAAATTATGGCGCAAGAAGAGGTGAAAACTATCACGGATTTCGGATGCGGAAATGGAGGTTTGATGCGTAAAATTAAACAGAACTTTCCAAGCGTTGAAATTTGGGGTTATGATTTATGCCCCGCAAATGTACAAGACGCAAAGGACAAAGGAAGCGATGTTGAATTAGTTGACTTTGTTCTTGAAGGAAATCTTAAATATCCCGAAGTGGTAATATGCACAGAAGTGCTAGAACATCTAGTTGACCCCGATGCTTTTTTGAAAAAACTGCTTGACAACGGGGTAAAATATGTGATAGCGTCATCGCCAAACTACGAGACACCTACAAGTCACGAGGAGTATCACCTTTGGGTTTTTCAAGGAAATTCTTATGCCGAAATGTTTGAACAAGTCGGTTGGGAAGTTGTGAGGCACGAAAAATCCATATTTCAATTCGTGGTGGCAAAAACAAAAGGTTAGGAATGAGCGATACTCCGAAACCAAAAATAGGAATAGGTTATACAACCTACAAAAGAGATGAATTGTTGCAAGAGTGTTTGGATAATCTGCGTTTGTACACCACTTCAGATTATAAGTTGCACATTGCTAGGGATTCTGATGAGGATAGAAGAGGCATAGCGCTTCGAAAGAATGAGTGTCTTCATCACTTGCAAGATTGTGATTATATTTTTCTTTTTGATGATGACTGCTACCCGAAGAAGAAAGGTTGGGAGCAATTTGTTATAAAATCACATCAAGATAGTGGAGAACAACATTTTGCGTATCTAAAAGATAGCATTCATAGCGCAAAAAACTTCTATTTCTGCGGTGACACAACCATCAAATCTTTTGTCACTTGCGGGGGTGTTTTTCTATCAATAACAAAAGAGTGTCTAAAGAAAGTTGGTGGGTTTTGGGATAAGTATGAAATTTATGGCTTTGAGCATTATGGGTACTCTTTCAGAGCCTTTCAAGCCAAACTGAATAGTGATTTGTTTATGTCTGTAGAAGGTTTGGAAGAATACCTTTTTGCTTACGATTACGAAGACAAAGAATTTAAAAGCACCATACCGCTAGATGAAAGAATTGAGTTGAGTGAAAAAGGAAAAAAAATATTCGCAATAGATGCGGAAGTGGTATATAAACCAATAGTTTACGAGAAAAAATAGTTTTTTAAAATGAATATGAATAAGAAAAAAATACTTGTTATTGTACCATCTCGCTCTCAAGGAAACGGAAGGGAGAAAAACATAGACAGATTTATTGACGCTTGGAAAGAGCATAGCGAAGGTTTAAGCGACATTGCCATCGCTTTAGACCCCGATGACGAGCATTATTATATCAGAAGAAAAGAGGCTATTTATTTCGTTAATAAAACCCGCGAAAGAATGATTCCAACGCTGAACAAATGCGCCAACGCTTTTGCTCACGATTATGAAATGATTGCTTTTTTTGGAGATGACCATTTGATAAAAACTAAATGGGAGTCTGAAATGTACGAAGCAAATCAATCGCTCGGTGGTTTAGGTATTTTTTATGGCGATGACTTGCTTCAAGGTTCAAGATTAGCAACTGCGGTTTGTCTAGATGCTGAAATTGTTAGGACTCTAGGCTATATTGCTCCACCAATGCTCACCCATCTTTTTGCAGATAATTTTTGGATGGATTTGGGAAGAGAACTAAACACCTTGCAATATTTTCCTAATATTGTTTTTGAACACATTCACCCGCATATTGGAAAATCGGTGGAGGATTCAATGTACCTAGAATCAAACTCTTTTTTTGAAGCAGACCAAAAGAAATACGAACAATATGTTTCTAGCGGAGAGTTTATTCAAGCAGTAAAAACGATTCAAACGCATAAAACAAAAATTATATGACCACTTTAACAGAACTTTTTACAATACTTTACCTTGTACCCATAATTTTTTTGATTGCTTTTCATTCGTGGTTTTCGAAAAACTTTTCAATGCAAGAAAATGCACAATATAAAATTTTAAAATTGATGCCTTTTTTGAATATTTTATTACTCTTATTTCTTGTAATCGCGTTATCGAAATATTGCGTAGAGTACATTTACAACAAACTTAAAAAGCAAAAGGATGTATAGTCAGAACTCAGAGGACACCCTAGCGTTGGATTATTTCAATCATAAAGAAGGTGCGACCAAATTAAAAACTTTGCTAGATATTGGAGCAAATGATGGGGTGACATTCAGCAATAGTAAATTTCTTATCGAAAATGGTTGGTTAGGATTTCTTCTTGAGCCTAGTGAAATAGCATATGCAAAATGTGTAGAAACACACAAGAACAACGCGACTAACACATTTATTTTTAATCTAGGGATTGCAAATGAAACGGGGGAGCAAGTATTTCTTGAATCCGCAAGTCATTTACCAAACGGAAAAGACATTTCACTTTTATCGTGTGTTCCTAGCAGATTAACCGAAAGGTTGAGAAGAAAAGTGTCTTTTACTGAGCATAAAGCTATGTTTTACACTTTTGAGGATTTTGAAAAAAAGTATTTGATGGAAGGTGACAAATTCTCTTATGTTTCTATTGATGCTGAAGGTTACGATTGGGATATTTTGAAACAGATTGACTTAAAAAAATATGGTGTTGAGATGGTCTGTATTGAATGGAATGGGATTGCTCAACTCGCAGATAATTTCGCACATTATTGCGCTCCATTTGGATTGACAGAGTTGCATCGCAACGAAGAAAATATCATCTTTGCATTATGAGAGAAGCACATTTAGGCATTGCCGTAGGTAAACGGGGTATAGGAAAGACTTACACCACTTTAAAAGTAATTAACGATTATGTTACGGGTTTTGGCGGAACGCTCAAACCTAGACGAGTTTTGATTATGGATGTTAACGATGAGTTTAGCGAAATCCGCGCTATGAAATTGTCTCAAGTTGGTATGTTTTCAATGCACCCGATAGTTGAAGCAAGAAGAATAAGACCTTTTAACGCGGATGGTACTCCAATGACATTGAGTGATGTTTGTCAAGCGCTATACTTTATTCTCGAAAATTTTAAAGGCGGTTTGCTTTTAATTGAAGATATCAACAAGTATTTAACACATCATTTTCCTAAAGATGTGGTAGGTGCAATCGTTACCAATCGCCACAAAGATTTGGACATCATAATGCACTACCAAGCCGTAGGTAAAGTGCCGACAACCGTTTGGGAAAATGCTAATTGGATTCGCTTCCATAAGAACAATCAATCTGTTGAGCGTCACAAAAAGAAATACGAAGACAAGTATGAAATGCTTCGCATAGCAGAGTGCTTGGTTGATTTTCAATACGAAAATGGGAATGAGAGATTCTATTGTTATGTGGACATTGAATGGTCTAAAATCAAAGGAAACATAACTAAAGAGATGGCAATTAAAGCCGTAGAAGATTATATGACCAACAACTATTCTCGTGTAGTTGTACCCGAAGCAAGACGAATGACTCTGAATGGAGAAAAAGTTTATGCAACAACCGCTGAAGCCTCAATGGCTATTCAAAAAAGACTTCTAACTGATTATTTTGCAAAGTATTAAAAAAGTAGTGGTTGCGTTGGAGTTGCGTAACTAGTCAACTCGTTTTGTTGCTACTTAGAGATTTTGTTTCAATTTTGGCGATGTGAATCTGAAATGTGGATTTCGGACACAAAGAAAATAAGTTAAATAAAAAAACATTATCAAAATGAACAAAGTAACAGACATTTTAGTAGGTGCAATTAGCATTGCTATTGGTGTAGCCGTAGGAACTTATGCCTACAACAAATTCATCGCTTAATTCCTAACTACTAAAAAGATTATGGACTTTAAGAAAATGATGTTCGATGTGGCGAAAGTCGCAGTAGGATTCGCAATAGGTTTAGCAGTTTACAACAAATTCTTAGGAGGCTCTCCAATGGTTGAAGTTGCATCTGATGAATCTACACCCGATTCTACTTCAGAAGAAGAGTAATCTAGACGATAACTCACAAAACAAATTTTAAATTTTAATTCTAACAAAAATGTTCGAAAAATATTTCAACGAAGTGCGTGAAAACGCAAGTAATGACTTCTTGTCATTCGATGGTGCATTTGAATTTTCAAATGACGATTACGGATTTTCTGATTATGATAGCGCTGATGGAATCGGTGGAACAATCTCTGCTCCAACATCACAACCATACATCTTAAATGTTCAAAACACAAACACAAGTACCGCTATCAGCAATGTTACTATCTTGGGTGCATACTCCAACATTGGACAAACTGCTCCCGCTTATGGTAACTCTACGGGAATCAGTATTACTATGGGTATTTCAAACATTTCATATACCGAGTTCCTATATCAGTCTATGAATAAACCCTTTTCCGTGGGCTTAACGTACTTATCTTCTTCAACTGCGAACCAAGTATTGGAAACTTTCACAATTACTCAAAAGGATGTGAATGGTAATGTGGCTTCTAAGGTGTTAACGCCGACCATTGACCCATACCAATTTCAAGATAACAAGGTCGCTTTCAAGTTCGAATATCGTATTGATGGTTTCACCAATATGGTAATCAGTTCTGTGTTGGCTTCTGCAACTTTGAAAGTGTATTTCTACCCTTCAGAAACAGTTGCCACTTCTCGTGCATTGGCGGGACGTAGAGCGGTTCAAGAGTACGGAAATCCTCGCGTAGTTGGACAAAATGTGTTGCAAGTTCGCAACGCACGATAACCAATCGCGTAACCAAAAACAAAAGGGGCATCGGGTTTAACCCTTTGCCCCTTTTAATTTAAATACCTATGAGAAATCAAAACAAAATCACACTTTGCGATTATCTAGCAAACAAAGTTCCAAATGACTGCGTTGATGTGCTTGAAAATAGCGGTCACACTTTTGACAAGCCTCGCTCTAAATCAGAGTTGGCTGAATTACTCAAGCAGTATGTATCAAGGGATAGAGAAAAGGCACTTAAAAAGTTAGCCGAGATTCATCCCGACAAAGAACTTTGTCAATCAATTGACCGCCCCGTGATGGCTTCGGATTATAATGGTAACGAGACAATGCAAGCGATGGGTCAAGATTATGAAAACCCATTTTTTCCGCAATACACTACCAATAATTTTAGACAACAAAAGATGATGAGTTTCAACGGAAGCGGACATATGAATGCTTGTGGTTGTAGTGGATATTCCAACGCATCGGGTTGTGAATGTAATTCCAACGGGGGTTGTAGTGGAAATTGTGGATGTGGTTGTAAGTCAAAAAATTACAACAATGCTGATGGGTCAAATACAAAAACAAATAACCTTTTATACCTTTTGCTAGGTGCGGGATTTGTTTATTTTATGATATTCGCTGATAACAAAAGACAATATAAATAATATGTGGAATCTATTACTTGCGGGTGTTGTTGGTAGTATTGCTTACCTATCCTTAAAGGACGATAAAAAAGAAGAGCCGAAAAAAGAAGAACCGATTGCTCCAACCGCGAAAAAGAAGATGGTTCGTTCAAGTAAAGCTAACGCTCCTAAAGAAGCGCAATTAGACCTTCTCTATGAGATTGAGAAGGATGGTTTTGATTATGCGATTACCTCTTATTCGGATTATCGCGAAATGCAAGATGCGGAATTTGATAAGTTGCGTGAGAATTTTATCAAAAAATCAAAAGCGTTTGAAAAGTATATTGAATTGAAAAATCCCGTTGACTCTGAATACGATGAGTATGCTCAAGATGTTTTAGACCAACAAGGTTTGACTGATGGGTTTTTGGGTGAGGATGCTTACCACAATTTTAAGGGGGTAAAAGATGCGAAATTTCAAAAATTGTATTCTGCAACGAATGACGCTTACAATCAATTGTTTACACATCTAAAGAAAAAATTCAAGATAAAAGATTTTCGCACTAGCGAGTTACAAAAAGCGATTGATAAATTAGAAGGTCAATGAAACTGATAAAACACAACGCGATTGAAAACTTCTCTTGCTTCACTAAAACGGAGAAGGAGGACTTAATCATCCAAGAGATGAGCAAAATGTTCTTGTTATATCCAAGAGCAACTGCCGATATCCTTGATAATTGCGGGGTGACTTATGATTCTTTGAAACCACAAGATTTGTCTTTGGCGGTAGAAAAAAACGGAAACAATTTGAAAATGCTTAACCGCATTATCCGTCTGTCTTTCCTCGTTAACGAGAAGGGAGATAAGACAATGACCAATCACAATAGAAACATCACCTATCGCGAGGTAATGAAGAAAGGTAAGCCTTTTATGAAAGAGAATCAAGAGGCTATGAAGGAAGCGACATTGCTAACACGCGAAATGATGTCGCAAGAAATGTTCAGTAAGATTTTAGGGAAAAATGTGAAGGTGTATTTGAACTTGGACGGACAAGGAAATGCAGAGGAAGAAGAAGCACCTAAAGAAAACACTCAATTAGTTCTTGTTGAGGATAAAAAAACATCGCCCTTTGTTTGGGTGGTCATCGGTTTAGCGGTGGTCGGCATTGGATGGTATTATTACAAATCAAAAAATCAAAGCGTTTGATATGAGTAAAGATGTAACGAAAAAATTTTTCGGACAAATTCGAACTGCTATACCTAAAGAAATGCAAGGTGTTCCAACTTTTGCTCCTATCCCACAACCTCCAATCGAAGGGGTTAGGGTAACTGATGGAACAAAGGTTGCTTTTTCTGACAAGGATGGTAATTACGAATTAACAACCGAAAGCCCAAATATAAAATTTAGCAAAGAAAATTATGTTAGTCAAACAATAAATTTTTATGGGTATCAATCGCATTTTAGGTCGGATAAAAAAGATGTTTATTTAGAAAAATCGGGTTCGACAACAACTCAAACAAAAGACGAAGCAAAAAGCACTACGGAAGAGGCAATGTTATTTGGATTTAAGCAAAAATTTATTGTAAATGTTGCATTAGTTTTAGGCGTAGTTGGTTTAGGTTGGTATTTTTATAAATCAAAAAATAAATAATATGTATTATGTAGGCGGTGTAGTAAAAGACGAAAAAGGTGTAGGTATTCCTAGAGTCCTAGTTCGTGGTGGAACAAAAATGATTTTTACCGATGCAAGTGGAAGTTATCAAACCCAAACTGATATGGTCAGTAAAAAAATCACCTTCTTTAAGATTGGTTATTTGGGCAATGAAATTGATTTGAGCAAATACCCCAATGACTCTTCCGTAAACGGAAACATTACAATGGTAGGAGATGTTGAAAGTAGTGCAAATCCTAATGCGGGTGATGGGCAAAAATCAGATGGGCAAAAATCAAATGACATCGTAACAGAAGAAAAAGGTTTGACCAAAAAGCAAATGAAAATTATTGGGTTTTCGCTTGTTGGTGTTGCCTTGATTCTAACATCGTTTCTTATTTACAGAGTGGTGAAAAAAAAGTAAGACGATGAAAGATATTGATTATATTCTTCGTTCACAAAAA
>Ga0181348_1000571_pt1 | contig 16168 bp, 16 predicted proteins | sample Su13VDMM110DN_FD_130092 | JGI IMG/M metagenome (GOLD analysis project Ga0181348, IMG submission 130092) | Freshwater viral communities from Lake Michigan, USA - Su13.VD.MM110.D.N | ecosystem: Environmental > Aquatic > Freshwater > Lake | place: USA: Michigan | collected 2013-07-16
AAAATTTACTTTTGATAATCTAGATGAATTTATGGATTTTTATACTAATAATAAATCTAATAAATCTATATTTAAAACAACAACAGACCCAGAAATTTCTCAACTATTAGAAAATGGAAATATTTACTCAATAGGCTATATTAAAAGTCATATAAGTAATAAATTACAGGATATTGACGAGGAAGGTGATTTGGACGAATATATATTTTTTATTTGTGATCTATTAAAAAATAAATATATTAATAGTATTAAAGAATTTTCTTTAAAAAATAATATTGAATATAAAAGAGATAATTTTAGATATAAATTAATTATAAAAGAACTAATTAATTATATTAATTATTTATATAAAAAATATATAAATCCACCTAGTATGAAAAATATATTTGAAAATGGTTATAATTATAAAGACTTTTTTGATAAATTAAGAAATCATTTTGAAGAAGCATATGACATTAATATAAATGAAATATGTGAAGATTATTTTGACTTATTCACAGAATTATGGAATAAAACTAAGAAAGAGGCGGAACTAATTAAAAAAGAGTTTATTAATAATAACGATATTAACGACGAATATTATAATTTTATTATATTATATATAGACAAATATATTAAATATATTTCTTAAATAAAATACTTTATATATTTTTAATTATAAAAATATATAAAAATACTATAGAAATTTTAATTATAAAAATATATAAAAATTATTTCTTTAAGTAATTTAAAAAAATATATAAGAATTTTAATTAATAAACTATTTAAAGAATTATTTTCTTATATATTATATATATGTGCGAAGTTAAAAAAGAAAAAATCTTTATTTTTCTTAGAGAAAAAATCTATAAAGAAACTAAAAAATCTATTAATTTTTACGACTATAATTACGACTTATATAATAGTTTCGTAATTAAGAATAAAAGTTTAGAAGATTTAAAGAAAGATTATAATAGAGAAAAAAGAATTTATTTTAGAAATAAGAAAATTTATAAATCTACTAAAGAAGAAAATAAAGAAATTGAAGACGAATTTATTAGAGTTTTTAAGAAATTTTTAATAGAATACGAAAATTTATTAGAGACTAATAAATTAAATCTATTATTATATAATAGATTAATTTTTTAAATAAGTTAGATTATTATATATAAATATCTAAAAATATATAAAAAAGTTATTTAATCTTAATAATAAATTTATTATTAAGATTAAATATATTATAAGATTATTATAAATAAATATCTTATAATTATTTTCTATTATAATATATATAATGATTTGTAAAATAGAAGATATTATTAAAAAAGTTTTAATGGAAGATAATAAAAATATTTTTTCTACCAGTAATAAAAGCTTTTCGTTCAAAGATAATATATTTTATTCATATAATGAACCTATTGCTGAACTTGAAGCAGATATATATTATAAGCGTCTAAAACTATTTCCAAAATGCGGACAATATGGTGTATTTATAAGTAGAACAACGTCTAGGCATATAATGACATTAAAAAAATTTTGTGAAAATAATAATATAGATTATATAATCTAATTTATTAATTTAATAGATATTTATTAAAAAATAAATATCTATTATTATATATATATAATGGCTTTACAATTTAATACAAACTCTAGATTGGAAGATGCTGACCCAACACATATTTATATTGATTTATCTATAGTAAATAACGACTGGGACGGAAATGAAGGACCCAAAGCGTTAATATTTAATGAAATAAGAAACAGTCCATATTTATTACAACCTAATAAATATTTTTTCAGTGTTGTTAGATTTGAATTGGATACACCGTCATTGCCTGTATTTGTTCCTCTTATTGAAACAAATCAACCCGATGTAAATAAAACGGTGTATAAAATTGGTATAACATATGCTGGAGGTGAATATACTGCGACTATATACTGGGAAAGCAATATTTTTCCTGCACCTGTGCCATCTGGAGGCGTAGGCGCTCGTCAAGTTGCTAGTCCGTATTATTATGGTTTTACATATACAAACTTTTTAGAAAAAATAAATAATACTCTTTTAACTTTATTTAATTCTATACCAGGAAAACCTACTGGAATATTACCACCAAGATTTTCATATGATGAAAACCAAAATAGAATGCAATTCCAAGCTGATTGTAGATATTTTATTAATGGAGCCACGAGCATTGCACCGACAACTGCATTTTCAATTTATGTTAATGGACCTTTATATAAATTATTATCTGGTTTTGATTGGTATGATTTTGGTATGCCGATAACTAATGCATATATGAATCCATTACAATATAGATTAAGAGTGTATGAAACATTAAATAATCTTCAATTTAGAAAATCACCGCCTGGAGCTTTGACAACAGTATTTGATGTAATTATGACTAGCGAACAATTAGATATAGCACTATGGAATCCTGTTAAATCATTAGTGTTTTCTTCTGGTCTAATACCAATTTCACCAACTCTAACAAGTCCACCAAAAAGTGCAACAGGTGTTGCTCTTACATCATATGGTAATAACTCAAATTTATCATCTCAATTAACTGACTTTGAAGTTCCATTTACACCTAATAACACGTATAAAAATACTGTTAATTATAATCCTACTAGCGAATACCGTTTAATTGATGTTTTAAGTGATATACCCCTTAATGCAATTGATGTAAGTGTATTTTGGAAAGATATATATGGTAATTTAAATCCATTTACACTCGCATCTGGTTGTAATGCTAGTATTAAATTAATGTTTCGTCGTAAAGATTTTAATAATACTGAATATTTGAATAGATAAATTTTTAATTATATTTCTTTAAATAGTTTAATAAATTTTTAATTATATTTTTATTTAAAGAAATATTATATATATATATTAATAAAATGGAACTAACTCAACAACAACTTTCAGACCAATATAATTTTGATTTATCTATGTTATATTGTATATCTTATATTAAAAAAAATAGTATAAGTAAAGAAACAATAAAAGAAGATTTTAAATTTATTAGACAAATTGAAAGAGCTTATGCAAAATTATTTAATAATTATGTTAAAGATGGTAAAATAATATTATCTAATAACACTAATTATTACTCTATTAAAAATTATAAAAAAAGAGGTGAAGCTGGAACGATAATGGCTATTAAATATTTAATAAATATGTTAAATTATGAATATAATATAACTGAATACGATTTATTTAAATACAAACAATTGGTTAAAAAATACTTTAATAATTGTTATAAATTATGGTTTGAATATAATCAATCTAATCTATATAGATTCAGCGAATATTATCAGGAATGTGAATATAACAGACCTTCAAGAAATTATATATATTATACTGACAAAAAATATTATAAAATTATTAAGAATATTATGGGATATTAACTTTAAAAATAAATTATATAAAAATTATTATATTATAAATAATATAATAATTTTTTTTATATCTTATATTATATATATGGATTTTACTACCTCGTTAATAAAAGATAGTCGTCTTATGGTTAAAGATACCATAAATTATGGAGTTGTTAAAGGTGGTGAGACAATTACTCATCAACGCAATAATGTCGTGGCTGCCTCTACTACATCTCTCGTGTTTAACGTGCAAGTCCCATCTCTTCAAACCGTAATTGACAGACGTGTAATGCTCGGTGCTGATATTACTCTTAAAATTTCTGGTAATGCTGGTGCTGTTGTTGGGACAAAACTCGTAAATTATGGAACTACTGACGCACTTGCACCATTTCCATTTCACCAAATGATGTCAACTATGACATCAACCCTTAATTCTTCGTCTGTATCTGTCAACGTTCCTGATATTCTCGCGCCTTTTCTTAAATTACACGATAAGAGACAATTAAATAAATATAATTCATCTACTACAACTTTGACTGATATATTTTCAAAATATAGCGACGCGACAACACTCAATTCAAATCCATTAGGCTCAGCATCTAATTTTGATTACGATGATGCTTTCCGTCCTAATGGTTCGTGGGAGCTTCTTAGTTGGGGTCCTACCGCAGCTATGGGTAGAGTAGACCAACCTGATGCAAATAATACCACACAAGATTTTTATGTTAAATTCCACGTTGATGAACCTCTTCTTTTTCTCAGCCCTTTCACTTACACAACTGAAAGCAATACACAAGGGATGTATGGTATTCAAAATATGAATTTCCAATTTCAATTACAAGGTGCTACAAGAGCGTGGCGTTCAACTGGTCCTGCTAATAAAACTGTTTCGTTGGTTGCAATTGATGGTGCTTATTTGGATTTTATTTTTATTAATGGTCATCCAAGTGATTTATTACCATCAAAGAATATTGTCCCTTATTTAGAATATCCTCGTTATATTTCTGGCGGTCAAATTCTTCCTGGTCCAACGGTTGCTCCTGTTCCTCTTACTACTAATCCACCACAAGCAACTTGGACTTCTCAAGCTCTCACATTAAATGTCATACCCGATAAATTAGTGATTTATGCTCGTTCTCGTTCAACTACATCTTCGTGCACTAACACTGATAAATTTTTAGGAATTGACAGTGTTAATATCTCTTTCAATAATTCATCTGGTATTCTAGCAAGTGCGCATCAACGCGCTCTCTGGGCTATGTCTCACGAAAATGGGTCAAATCAAAGCTGGGAAGAATTTAGAGGATTTATTTCAAAAGCAACAACAGCTGGTGCGTCAAAAGGTGTTCCAACTACTCTTTCAACTGTTGGTTCAGTTTTAGTTCTTACATTGGGTAAAGACATACAGTTGGTCCAAGATTATATCAGTGCTGGTTCTATTGGTAATTACTCACTCCAAGTTAAATGTAATGTATACAATCCCGAAGGCGTTGAAATACTTGATGGTGAATTAGTTATCGTAGCTATCAATTCTGGTATCGTTGTGTTAGAACAAGGCGTCAGTTCCATATTTACTGGAATCTTGACTAAAGAAGATGTATTAAAGGCTAGCGACCCATCAAGCGCTGATTACAACGCAATTGGATGGAATGAAAATGTCCGTATGACTGGCTCTGGTTTATTGGACCAAGTTAAAACACTCGGTAAATCAGCATTAAAACTAGCTCAACCTTTATTTGAAGGTTCCAAAGCTGGTGAAGCATTTAAAAAAATGAGTGGTGGAAAGAAGATGGCGAACCGTCTTTTGTAAATAACATTTGATTTTTGAATCTAATATTTTTAAGTTAATTAATAATATAATTAACTTAAATTTTAACCCTAAAATGTTGCCCGTTAAAAATAAAATATATAGAAAAAACTATAAAATCTCTATAGACTTTATAAAATTAGGGCAAGATTTTAGACTTAAAAAAATACTATAGAAATTTTAATTATAAAAATATATAAAGAAATATTTTTAACGAACATTTTAATTAAAAAACTATTTAAAAATTAAAATATATAGTAATATATATGGCTTATAACCAAGTTGAAGTTCAAAAAAAACTTACCGAAAATATAGACTGGAAAAACGATATCACAACAGGATATTTAAGTGATATCTTTAAAATAATATTTGGGGATAGGTTCTTTTTATTTGACAATATTCTATATTGTTATAATGGAATATACTGGGAAAAAGACAACAAACAGAACTCAATAATGAATAATTTTATTGATAAAGATTATTATAAATCACTTATTGATAATATTATAAATTATGAAAAAGAATTTATGACAGATGCTATTGAATCTGGAATGGAAAAAAGTTTAATTAAAGCTCATACAGAATTAATTGGAAAACAAAAGAAATCATTATTATCACTAAGAAGTATTAATTATAGAGAGGGATTAGTAAAAGACATTAAAAATAAATTATATAGAGACGATATAGTATTTGATAAAAATCCTTATTTATTTTGTTTTAAAAATAAATTATTTGACTTATCTAAAAATAAATTTATTAAACCAAAACCAGAATATTATATAAGTATGACAACAGGTTATAATTACGAGGATTTAGATGATGAAACAAAAGACGAATTAATAGAAGAGTTAAATAAAATTATAGATACTATATTTTTCCAAAAAGATTTAAAACAATTATATTTAACTATATTATCAACAGGTATGTGTGGAATACCATTAGAAAAATTTATTATTAGTAATGGTAGCGGTGGTAATGGTAAAGGCTTATTAAATGAATTAGTTCAGTCAACAATAGGAGAATACGCTTATATATTACCTAGTTCAATTATATTAAATAATTTAAAAACTGGTGGAAATCCAGAAATATTCAATTTAAATAATAAGAGATTAGTAATATGTAGGGAACCAGATTATAAATTTAAAATAAATTGTGCTACCCTTAAGGAATTAGTAGGCGGAACAGAAATAAATGCCAGAACTTTATACAGTGATAAAACCACAACTAATTTATGTCTAACTTTTATTATGGAATGCAACGAAAAACCAAAACTAAATGAGACCAGTGATGCACTTAGTCGTCGTATTATAGATATTCCTTTTAAATCTCGTTTTGTTGATAAAAAAATTTACGATAAATTAAATGACGAACAAAAAATAAATACTGCTATAATTAATTCATATTATAAGACAAAAGAATTTAAAGAAAAATATAAACTAGTTTTATTTTTAATATTAAAAGATTATTTTTATAGATATTATAAATCAAAAGATTTATTAATAACCGACGAAATATTACAGCGTAATGACGACTATATGAAAGAAAGTGATGAAATGATTAGTTGGTTGAGTGAGAATTATAAGACAACCACCAATAAAGATGATATTATAAATCTAAAAGATATTTATAATAATTATAGATTAAGCGACAAATATTTAAATTCAACTAAAGAAGAAAAAAGAATTTTTTCGTATAATAAATTTATTAGAGATATAAGCAATAATCCATTCTTAAAATTATATTTTAGAAAACACGAAAATACATATGAAATGTTTTGTTTAAAAGAGATTAAAGAAGAAATATATAGTGAAGATGAATATGATATCACAAGCGAAACAGAAGAACAATTTGAGAAAGAAAAAACAAATAAATTATTAAATAAAATTAATTAAATTAATTAATTTATCTTTAATTATATATATTATAATCTTATATATTATAATATATATTAATGGATGCTTTAAGTGTATCAGCTATAGTTGTTTCAATTATTACTGCTATTTCAGGACTAATCGCAGGATTACATATTAAGAAATCAAATTGTTTTAATGGTTTATGTATATGTGAAACAGAAGAAGAAAAATTAAATAAAAAAAATAGTAAAAGTGATATAACAACCAAAGGTAATAATAATATGGAATCCACTATTTAAAAAATATATAATAATTAAAATCTAAATAATTATATATAATATGAGTTTAGAATATGATAAAAAAATCGCTCAAAAATTGAGAAATTTAGACAAAAAATATGTAGCTAATGAAGATAAAAAGGAATTAGTTGGTGGTAATGTTAGAGAATTAGTTGATATTAAAGAAGGAATGGGACTTGAAGGAATGGGTTTAAGTGCTGGTATGAAAAAAGTATTAAGAAAAACAAAAGGAAAAGGTATGAGTGCTGGGGCTCAACTTGGTTATGATGGTCCTCCAGTGTTTAAAGATAATGCAGTTCCACCTTTTTTTAGGGCTGGTGCATATAACGCAGAAGGAATGAGTGCTGGTGGTTTTATGGATATTGTAAAATTACCCCTTAAATTATTAGGATTTGGTAAAAATGGAGAAGTCGTTGCAGAATTAACTGGTTCAGGTCTAGCTGGTATTTTAAATCCAATTAGTTTGTTTCAATTTGGTCGTAATCTATTAAAAGGAAACGGAGAAGAAGAAGGAAGTGGAATGAGTGCTGGTGGTTTTATGGATATTATAAAATTACCCCTTAAATTATTAGGATTAGGTAAAAATAATCAATATGTTGAAATGGAAGGTTGTGGTGAAGTTGCTGACGCTTTAAGAGTTATAACAAAACATCTATTGCAAGGAAAAGGGATGAGCGCTGGAAAAAAGAGAGGAAGAAAAGGCAAACAACCAAAGGTTATGATGAGCGCTGGAGCAGTTAATAGAACTGGTAATCAAGGGTTAATGGGTTTTGGAGAAAAGCCAAAGAATGGTGCTGGATTATTTGATGTTATGAGTAAAATCGCAAATTTTCCAAGTGATATAATGCCATCTACTTTTTCATCACCACTAGAAGATATATTTGGAAAATCAAATTTAAGAGATATAAGTGCTAAAATAGCAGAAAATATGACTGGAGGTAAAACAACCAAAGGTTATAAAGGAAAAGGAATGGGAAATAGACCAACAAAGCAAAATTTACCTTCATCATCTTTTAGTGGAGGAGCTAAGAAACCAAATAAAAGAGCCGAAATTGTGAGAAAAATTATGAAAGAACGCGGTGTTAGTATGATTGAAGCATCCAAAATTGTTAAAAATGAAGGTTTATATTAATTTTATATTTTTATAAATAAATATCTAAATAATTTAAAAAAAAATAATATCTAGATTTAATTATATAATATGTTTGAGGGTATATTACAGTTAGGCGAAACTATTAAAAAAACAAGTGATAATTTAAATTATTTATTTATTTGTTTATATATTGAAAATACTCATTATAATAATGAATTAATATTAATGGGTAGTAATGATAAAATAAATTATTTTGACTATTTAAAAATATCACCATATGAAGATATCACAGAAGTGTATAAAATAAGAGATATATTTAAATATTATAAATTGGTTAATATTGGACCTGTGCTGAAATGTAAAATTTCAATTTTTTCTAAATAAATATATATAATAATAAAATAAAATCTAACTATTATTATATATTATGATTAGACAATTGCGTGAAAAACAAAATAGAGAGGCAGAAGAATATAATAAAGCGATTAATCGTCAAGTAATTGATAGAATGCACTCTCAAGTCGCATTATGGGAAAGTGAAAGACCTATAACAAAAGTGATTGACGACGAAACAGTGTCAAATTATGAATCAAGTGTTTTACAACTACAAAATATATTAACAAAGAAAATTGAAACAGTCAAAAATATTGATATAAATAACAGTGGAGATTCCAAAGAGTATAATGAAATAATTAATAATACTGAATTTATTAATATTTATAATATATTAGTTAAACCTCTTATATCTGGTAGTATTACAAAAAGAACTAAAAGTGCAATTGAAAATTTAATTCAACCATTAATGCCTCAAATAAATGAATTGGTAATAGCTTTTAGAAAATTGGTTGATAATAATAGAGCGGTAAATATAACAAATATTAATAGTATATTAACATCTTTCGGTATGTATTCATATTTAAAGGAACAATTTGATAAAAATGTTTATGCTCCCGTTATTGTTAGTAATTTACAGAGTTATTATTCTAATAAATTTATCCCTAGTTTAGGACCAGCTATTGTTAGAAGATTGGACGAAGCATTAGACGAATATAATAAACAACCAAATTTAAGAAAAGAACAAATGGCATCACAAGTTGGAAGACTATCACCCGAAGAATTAAAAGGAATCTTAAAATTACAAGGTATAACACAATATCCAATTTCATTAAATACAGGAGCACCAGTATCAACAGCAACACCAGCACAGCGACCAACACCAGCACCACGACAAAATATACCACAAATAGCACCACCACCTCCACCTCCACCAACATCAACACAAGCACAAGCGCAACCACAAGCACCAGCATCAACACAAGCACAAGCACAACCAGCTGACCCAGATACAGGTAAAAGATTATTAAGATACTGGAGAGAAGTCCCAACTAAAGGAATTTTGATTGATAATAGAACAAAAATAAAAAGAGAACTCGGTTCATTACAATCTAAAACTGGACCTAATAGGCAAAGAGATTTAATTAAATTAAGAGAAAAAGAATTAGAAGCATTAGAACAAGTAATAGGAGAATTTGATAGAGCTATACAAGTTTCAAAGGCACCGAAAACACCTCAATCACAATCTACATCTCAACTAGCACAACAATTGCCAAATGTTCCAGATGAATTAGTTGCTGAAGGTAGAAAACGCAGAAATACATATAAATTATTTTAATTTAAAAAGTATTTAAAAATAAATTTTCTAATATGATATAATGGAAAGTCAAACTGAAATACCTCAAGAAAAAATATTAAAAAATCATTTAGATTATTATAAAAATTTTAAAAATAAGCATAAGGAAGATATAAATAAAAAAATAGTTTGTGAAATATGTGGTGGAAGTTATTCATACTTTAATAAAAGCGGTCATTTAAAAACCAAAAAATGTCAAGTTGTTAAAAGCATTAGAAATTTATAAATAATATATTTAAATTATTTTAATTATAAAATAATTTAAAAACTTTAAAAAAATATATAAGAATTTTTAATTTAAAAAATACTTTAAAAAAATACTATAAGAATTTTCTTTAAATAATATTATAAGATTTTTAATTAATAAACTATTTAAAGAATTATTTTCTTATATATTATATATAATGGAATCTCAACAATCTCCAAAGTTCAACAAACTCTTCAACACTCAAACTGAAGTAATCGGTTTTATAACTAAAACCCTCACTCAAAATTTATCTCTTGAAACAATTGATTTAAACTTTCTAAAAGTTAATATTGATATGTTAGTAGTAAAAGACCCTACAAATGAATTTTATTATACATTATTAAAAGAAGTTAAAAAGATTCAACCAACTAATAAGAAAGAAGAAATTAAACCAGAAATTGAACCAGATACAACACCTATTAAAAAAGTAAAAAAAACAAAAACAAAAAAAGAAGATACTGAAATTGATATTAAAATTAAAAAATTAGAAGCAAAGAATACAAAATGGTCATATTGTGGAGCAGATATAAAAGAAATTGAAAGACTTTATAAAATTAAAAATAGCGATAGAGAAGATAAATTTAAAAAAAATTGGAAAAACGGAAAAGTTGTTGAAACATTAGAACAAAAAGAATTATTAAAAAAGTATAAAGAATTAGAAAAAAAGAGATGGGTCCAAGGTGATTGGGAAGGTAATAAAATAAGAGATGAAGAAATAAGTGAATTAAGAAAAAAGCTTGATTTCCAAAAGTCTATTTTTGTGGAGGATAAAGAATATAAAATTTACCATTACAGTCAAAAACATTCTTATAATGAATATAGATGTATTCTTATAAGTGAAACGGATTCATACCGTAAAATATTACCAATTGATAAAGTATTTACACATTTTGACGATAGACAATCATCCCATTATAAATTTGAATATCCAGTTATAATTAGAGAAGATAAAATTATTAAATATCATACAAGCCGATATTTTAAGCCAGTAGAATATTATAGAGAGGATACTGATTACACTGTATGCAGTTAATAAATAATATTATAATTAAAGTTAATTAATAAAATAATTAACTTTAATTAACTTTCTAGGACTAAAATGTTGCCCGTTGGAAATAAAGTATATAGAGAAATTTCGGTTTTTTCTATAGGGTTTATTTCCAACGGGCAACATTTTAGGGTGAATTTTTATAATTAATTATAAAAGTAATTAATTATAAATCTATTTTTTTAAGGTTAATAATAGGTATATATATGTATTTTTTTGGCTTATCTATTCGTCCATATCTGGGATGTCTCACAAAATCTTTTATTTCAAAAGTGTCAAATAATTCTTTATTATATTCAATATAATATAATCCGTCGGTAAAGTAAAATAAAAATATTGATTTGTCTTGAATCTTATCTAATCCAATTAAAGTGGTTGGAAATTTACTATAATTATTAGTTCTTGATTTTAATTCATATTTATAGTCGTCATCTGTATAATCATATCTATTATATTTACCATCAGTATTTTTAATATTTCTTTTAAAATATTTTTTTATAATTGGTAAAACAATTTCTTGAGTTTTTAATCCAGTTGCAAGTTCTTCCTTATAAACTTTCATTATTATATTACTATATATTTTATTTTAGATATTTAATTATAATAATCTTAATATAATTTTTCAGGCTTTTTAATTAGTTTCATACCAAAATTATTTGTTTTAGTTGATAGAGTTTTTTCAATATTTTTTTTAAATATAAATTTAATATCTTTAAAAGGTGTATAATCTACATAATGATGTATTCGTCCAAATCTTTCTGTAATTCTTGCTACATCTGGATGCTGTTCTTGTAATGATTTTGTTTTTAAATATAAAGCATCTTCAACACTATAGATTGAATCTGTGTTTCCTCCTTTTTGTTTTAATGTTTGTTGTTTATCTGCTAGAATAGCATTAAATAATACAGTCGCATAACCTTCTTTTAATATTCTAAGAGATAAATCAGTATCTTCATTATATCTTCCTCTCCATTCAAATGGTATATCATTACTTAATAAAATAGATGAATATATTCTCGTATTTTTTGTGATTGGTTTTAATCCAGTAGATAATGGAACACCAAACATTTTATAATTATGTCCTGCCATCTTTATATTTTCATATCTATCAACATAATCTTCAATAACTCTAAAAGCACACGCGCCTTTTAAAAAAGTTCTATCGCTATCATTTAACCTATAATAACCCATTATATTATCATCTAATATCCAGTGTCGTTTATCTTTATTTTTTCTTGAATGATTCAATATAAAATTTCTAGCTGGAATCCCACCTTGATTTTTATTTAAATATTCGTCTGGTAATATTAAAATTTTCTTTTTATCAATATATTTTGCATATTCATCATATTCTTGAGGTTCTACAACTATTTTATAGTCTATATTAGACCAATCCAAATACCTACTTGTATATCTATGTTGCCATCTACCTTTTGATAAGATATATATAGGATATTTAGGTGCAATATTTTCTGGACTATCACACATAAATTTTCTTTTGTCTAATGCTTTTAATCTATACGGATACCAAAAATAACCTAATTTTTCACTTATTTTTATTTTAATTTTAGTTGATAAATCTTTTATTATATTACTATCTTTATAATATATCGTAAATGCTGGAGACTTTAATAAATCGTCGTTTGGTTTATATTCTGGCATATCATACCAATCACAACCACCATATAAATCTTTTGATAACTTCACATATGAAAATTTTAAACTTTTTATATCATCTAATTTTTCAAATTTATATTCAAATAAAATATTAATTAAATATTCTATAAATTGTGTCATATTATCATTATCTATAGCGTGAATTACGATATGATTAATAGACGTTTTATTATCACAATCAAGATAAAGTTTATTATTTATAATATTAATTAATTTAGTCATATAATATAAAATAGGTTATTTTTATAAATAATCTAATATTATTATAATGAATGATTTAAAAGTTGTAAAAGCAGATTCAATAAGTGATGCATTAATGCGTAAATATCTACCAAATTGTAGAATATTAAAATATAGTCAATTTAAAAAATTTAAATCTTTATCACAATTACTACCAAATAATAAAGATTTTATTGTAATATTATATGAAACATCACCTAATTCAGGTCATTGGTGTTGTATAATGAAATGTGATGATAATTATGAGTATTTTGACAGTTATGGAAAAGAACCCAGTAATCCATTAAGTTGGAATAAACCAGATATAAATAAATTATTAGGTCAAGATAAACCTTATTTGGATTATTTAATTGATAGTAGTAATATTGATACTTATTATAATGATATTGACTATCAATCAACGAAGAATGATATAAATACGTGTGGCAGACATTGTATATTTAGGATATTATGTATGCTTAAAAAAGATTTTAATTTAAAACAATATTATAAATTTATGACAACTTTAAAAAATAAAAGTAATGAAACATATGACACAATTGTATCTTATATGATAAATTTAATATAAATAATCTTAGATTAATTATAATATAAATAATCTAAGACTAATTATATAATGTCAAATATTGCAAGTATGTATGCGACACACGGCACTGATGATTTTTTACATCCAGTGATGTGCGACGAGAATGGGATTTTAGCGGTAAATATAATATCAGCTCCATCTGGTGGAAATGACGTAAATGTTATAAACACTCCAGATGTAAATATCGTAAATCAACCTAAAGTGGATTTAAATGACGGCGACGGAAACCCTATATCGTCAGCTATTGTAGGAACCGAAAGAGGGTTGAATGTGAATATACTGTCTGGTGGTGGTAGTGGTGGGTTAGTCCAGATTCAAGGCTATAATGGAGTAGAATGGGAAAATATTAGTGCTAGTATGGGTAATTTAGCAGTAAGTGATTATTCAACACATACTAAATTAGATACTTTAATTGATAAAAATTTAAATTATGATGTTGATAATGTAAGCGTTAATAAAGTTGTTGAATCTATAACATATGATTTAAATAGTATAGGAACAGCAATGTATGCCGACAGTATTAATCCAGCATATCCTGACCCATTTGGAAGGGGAGGCTGGTATTGGACTAACACCTTAGCAACTGGTGCCTCTAATGTGTATTGGTATAGTAATACACCAGCACAAGTAAATCAAAATTTAATGACTAAAGCACAAATGGATTGTGTATTTGTTATTTTAGCATTAGATAGAGTGGAACCTAATATTGTTTTACCGTTCTTAAATTTTTATTCTCCACCTACTGGAACAGGGGATATTCGTCCTTTATTTGCACATTCTTTTTGGACTTATACTATAGATATTACAGTAAGTAGATTGAATGCGGGAGAGATTGTTATGTTAGTCGTTGGTGATGCTACAAAATTAAATAATATTAGACCAGAATTAAGACGTGTTCCATTAATATTACATAGCACAGGAGGAGAAGCTTTACAAACTGAAAATATTGCATTTATATCTTTAAACACAGATAGCGGTAATAAACCCGTTGCTTCTATTCAATATCTCATTCAATATGCTGGTTTTCATTATTCAATTACCGATAAAATTATACAATATGAATTTAATAATAGTTTAAAAAGAATTGCAGAAAATAATTTATCAGGTGCCGTTTCTGCAAGCGGACAACCAAATATAAATGTAAATGTCAATACTGGTGGATTTGAATTAAATGTTGATAGTAATAATAATTTAAAAGTTATTGACAATACACTTAACAATAAAATTAATTCTAATGCAACATATCCAACTGCCATTGATGTTGTCGTATTGTCTGGTGGTGGTGGTGGTGGTGGTGATAATATAGGGTCATACGCAAATATAACTAATAATATCAGTTTAACAGCTGGTTCTTCTTCCACATCTTTTTTTATTAATAACACGTATTTAAATAATTCAGTTATAGTTTATGAAGATACCTCAACTACTTCATCAAGTGGTATCGCCATTCAAATTAGTCAAGATGATACAGTATGGCAAACACTCGCTAGTATGTTTCCAATTGTAGCTCAAACAGGAAAAAGAACCGCAAGTTTAATATTAAGTCTTAAAGCATTTAAATATATTAGAATTTTAAATATTGCTACTACTACTTATAATAATGTTATATGCTCTTTATATTCATCTTAATAATCTTCGATTATTCTTAGATTAAAATAATTTAAATTAATTTAGATTAAATTAATTTAAATCTAAGGATTATTATATGTCAAAACTTATAAGTCCAATTTTTCGGGGTCAAACAGCTGCAGGTAATACTCAGCTTCTAAGAGTGAATGGAAATTTACTAACTAATGCAAATACAATAGCGGAATTAGATGACGTTTCATTATCTGGTCTAGCATTAAATCAAACACTAATTTATAATTCATCTGTATCTAAATTTACAAATCAATCATTATTTTTTGGGTCATCTCTAGACGACGTAGTAATAACAACCCCTCAAGAAGACCAAAAACTAATTTTTGATAATGCAACAACAAAATGGATTAATACAACACCAAAATTTTTTAATATTAATATAAATGGTAAATTTAAAGATAGTTATTTACAAAATTTAACATCTACTAATTATATTAATTTATTAGTTAATAATCCATTAATTTTTGATAGTTATAATATTACAGGAACTAATAATAATGGTATATCAATTGATGTTAATAATTTTTTATCAGGTTTTAGAACGACGTGCAATTATATGTTTATTTATAGTATGAATTTATCTATAATAACTATTAATAATAATACACAATTTAATTTTGGTTT
>Ga0181348_1000572_pt1 | contig 16161 bp, 19 predicted proteins | sample Su13VDMM110DN_FD_130092 | JGI IMG/M metagenome (GOLD analysis project Ga0181348, IMG submission 130092) | Freshwater viral communities from Lake Michigan, USA - Su13.VD.MM110.D.N | ecosystem: Environmental > Aquatic > Freshwater > Lake | place: USA: Michigan | collected 2013-07-16
CCAGCTTGCAGATGTAGTCGACGAAATCGCTCATTTCCCATACCTCTCCCGAATGTTGACCTCTGCCGCGAGCGGTAGCCCCGCCGCCCACGCGGGGGGCGCTACCATTATGGCTTCAAGCTGCGCAGCGGCAGCCTCTACGTCGTCTGCTTCCAGCACGATCTCGTCATGGACGTGCAGGATGACCCTCTGCCCGGCGGCGTCAAGGCGGCGTAGCGCGTCACGCAGCAGGTCGTTGGCTGTCGCCTGGACGATGTTTTCGCAGGCGAGCCCGTGCCACAGCCGCGCGCGCGGCCACTCCTTCGCATCCTGCGCGGGCTTCCACGCCGCCTTGGCGTAGGTGATGCCGTCGCGCTCAAAGCGGGCGTGAGGATAGCACAGCACCCGGCCTGACGGCAGGGCGTACCACAGGTGCTGGCGGTCATAGAGATAGGTCACCCGCCCGGCGGTGAACTCGTGGCCCGGCTGGCGCATGGCGATCGTGTAGGCCCGCTCCAGCGCGGACCACTGCTCGACCGCCCACGGGTTCGCCCGCCGCCACGCCTCGACCATGCGGCGCGACTGCGCCTCGGGCAGGACGACGCCGTAGACCCGGCCCATGGCGTTGAACGCACCGACCGACCCGCCGAACCCGCAGGCCAGCTCCTGCACCTTGCCGACCTGTCGGTCGTCGCTCTTGCCGTTGCCGCCATCGTATTCCACCTCGATCTCCGCATAGGACCGACCGAACGTGGCGCTGGCGTTGGTGATGTATGGGTCCAGACCCGACCGGAACACGTCCAGCTTGGCGTCGCCGGCGGCGCAGTTCGACAGCCACGGGTTCACCCGCGCTTCGATCGCCGACCAGTCAGAGACGACAAGCTGGTTGTTGCCCGACGGCATCAGCGCCGGGCGCAGCATGCCCTTAAGCACGTCCGTCACCCGCTTGCCGTAGGCCGGCACGATCTGGTGGCCACGCACCATGGCGTGCCGCACCGCCTCTGGCTCCTTGGCCGTCTTGCGGGCGAAGTTGTGGACTTGCAAGCCGTAGCTGGACGCCCGGCCCGTGGCCGCGCCGCCGGCGAACACGAACGCGCCGCGCACCCGGTGGTCCTCCTCGTCGGCCAGGTCCGCCATGCGGGCGAACTTGGCGACGCTCGACGCCCACAGGTCGTCGGCGCACTGGACCACGTCGGCCACGTCGGCGGGCACCTCGTCGGGGTTCTCCTCGGCCAGCACCAGCAGCGAGGCCCGCACGTTCTTGTCGATCGACCGCTTCGTCTCCTCGCCCTTGGTGACCATCATCAGGTCACGGGCCTGCGGGCCGACGCGGTCCCACACCCACTCTCGCATCCGGGGGCTGCGCACCGACGTAACTGCACCCTTGGTGACCGAGACGACGAGCGCCTGTATCTCCTCCAGTTCGGCAGCGGCGTAGACCTGCGCGGCCTTGGCCAGCGGCACGTCGACCAGCACGCCTGCGTCGTTGATCCGTTCGTTGACGTGGTAGTCGGCCAGCTCCTCGCCGGACAGCGCGCGCAGCCCCTGCGAGATCGCCCGCATCGCACGGACATCCTGCTCGCAGTAGGCGATCAGCTCGGCCATCAGGGCGGGGTCGTCGTTGAATGTGCCGTCAGGGCGGGGGATGCACAGCGCGCGCACCAGTTGGCTACCGCGGTGGTCCTTGCGCATCGACGCGCCAGCGAAGCGGCCTGCGTCCTCCAGCGAGCCGGGCGCGCAGTTGGCGCGGGCCTGCGTGGCGGTGCAGTAGAACTGCTCCAGCGCGAAGTTCATTTGCAGGACGTACCAGAACACCAGCCGCTCGAACGCGGCGTTGTGCGCGCGGATCTGGCCGGTGTGGCTCCGCACCCGCTCGGGGAACGGCTGACCCGGCAGCCAGGTCTGCACATCCTCGTCGTCGAACGCCCACGACATGCACAGCACGTCGGTCGAGGGGTCGCGGGCGTAGTTATAGACGCCGTGCGCCTTGAGATCGCAGCGAGATTTTGTCTCGAAATCGCACCAGAGGACGGTCATCGGCGCTGGCACGTATAGAACGGCGGTTGCTTATCTTTCGGGTGCCACTGGCCCCAATAGAAACGCAACGTCAGAGTTCTCGGGGCGCGCTGGAACCACAGCGAAAATCCGCAGATGCGGAAAGTGTGGTCCTCGACGAATTGTTTTTTGTGCCGCTTAACTGCGGGCGGAGGTGTTATTTCTGTCATGTGATTGGTCGCGGATCGCGGGCCGACCCGGAGGCCGACCCGCTCTCGCGTCTCTTAGCCGGCGCGACGGCGACGGGTCGGCGCGGCTTCTTCCTCGACGACAGCCTCGTCACCGTCCGGCTCCTTGTCCATGGCGACCCACTCCACGACGTCGAAGACCGGCGTGAAGATGCGACCGTAGGACTTGTGCTGGTAGTGCTCTTTCTTAAGCAGCACGATCGGCACAGGCTTCGACGGGTCTTTCTCGACCTGCGCCGCGATAGCGAGGCCAAGCGCGGTCAGGGCCTTCTTGCCCCCGACCGAGGTGGCCGAGTAGCGGGCGTTGATGCCCGCGTCCTCGCCCGAGATGCACTTCACGGACGCGCCGATCTGCACCTCCCACCCCTTCGCGCAGCCGTCCGGCACGGGGCCGTGCTCGGGCAGCGGGGCCGTCACCGGACCCATGGCCTCGCCAAGCACCTCGCCGTTGCCCCAGGCGATGAAGCCGTGGACGAACGAGAAGGGATTGACAGCCCACTTGCTGTCGCTCTCGACCTCGGTCTGGTCGGAGCCGAAGACCCAGTGGCCGGTCTTGTCCATCTTGAGGATGATGCCGCCGGCACCCGTCTCGACGGTGGCCTCGACCCGGCGCAGGGCCGAGGTCAGGTCGCCGACGGAAGGGAGACCCGCGTTGCCGAATACAGTCAGATTTGTCATTGTCTTTTTCCTAGTTCAGTTTGCTGAGGGCGGCAGAAAGTTGACGCCCGATCTGGACCACCGCAGGGCGGGGGTCCGTCTCCACCGCGAGGGTGGACCCCGACGATACCGCGACAACCATGTCAGAAGGAAGGTCGATCTTGTGCTTCTTGAGCACCTTCTCGGCCTGCGCCACCGACAGCAGTTCGGTCTTGGTCACGTCAGTCTTGGTCAGGCCAAGCCCGATCAGCGCGTCCTGCGCCGTCGTCGGGTCAGCCCAATGTCTCGTTGCGCGCTTGGCGACCAGCTTGTAGCCGGGCACCGGCACGTCGTTCTCCAGCATCTGATGCGCCAGAGCGCGGCACTGCGCAAGGAAGTCCTCGATGTCGGGGGCGACGGCGAGGTAGGACGCCAGCTTGTCGGCGTCGATCGCCTGCATCGCCGCCATCTTCATGCGGTCCAGTTGTCCGGTCTTGATGAGGCAGACCGGCTTGGCCGTGCACCACTTGCACCAGTCGCCGTCCGCCAGGGGCGCACGCGGCAGCCCGGCGGCGTTGACGGCGCGGACTAGTTGGCGTTCGAACTCGGCGATGCGCTCGACGGTCGTGGTCCACGTCCGCAGGAACGGCGGCTGGATGATGACGCACTCGACCTCGGTGACGTCCTTGAACGCCCACGCACAGGACGGCGTGCGCATGGCAGCCGCGGCGTAGAACATGAGCTGCATGTTCTCCTCGGCCTCGACCATGACGCCGTCGCCGAACTTCCAGTCGAGGATGACCGCCTTGCCGTCCAGCCGACCGACGATGTCGGACGAGCCGAACACGCCGGGCATCAGGTCGCCGTAGCTGACCGTCTCCTCGGTGGTGAACTCCATCGCTGCCTTGGGGTCGTACTCGTTGAGCAGGGCCAGCGCGGGCTTGAGCTTGCGCTCCAGCAGTTCCTCGGTCAGCGTCAGGCCGTGGGCCTCGAAGCCGACCATGTCCTCTGGCGCGCAGGCCGTGTCCATCACGATGGCGATGGCCTCGTGCAGCAGGCTGCCCTCGTTGGCGTAGGACGAGCCGGGCTGCGGGGGCATGGTGGCCACCAGCGCCACCGAGCCGGGGCAGTTGATGACGCGCTTGGCGGTCGAACCGCCGACGATGAGTGAGTGGGCCATCACAGCGGCTCCCATCGGTCGAAGCGGTGGCTGCCCGTGACCGTGCCGTCGTCGTTGAGAACCAGCACGTTATCGCTGCCATACGCCGCCAGCCGCAGCTTCTTGGGGCCTTCTATTGTGTATTCGGTGCGCCTGTAATCGTCGTATCTCTCGCCGATGGGCGAAAGCAGCAGGGCAGGGTATTTTCGTTTGAACATGTCTGTCTCTCCTTGTTGACGCCACTCTGGCTGCACCGAAAAGTGTTGTCAATCTCTTTTCGGTGTGTATGGTCGGGCCGTCACAGAGGAGAACGAAATGGCGAAAGCAGACGTTCACATTACGGACGCCGAGACTGGCGAGACGCGCATCTACCACGACGACCTTGAGTGGGAAGATGAGGATAGATCGTGCACGTTCCTGTGGTCCGAAGGTAACTACGCTTGCGACTGCAATCGTTCGCTTCATTTCCAGTGGGCGGCAGGGCTAGGCACCAGAGACTACGAAACCGAATGCGGAGACGAGCGGTATTTTGTCCGCATTCTGGACCGAGAGACCGGCGCGGTTCTCTATGAGGACGCGGTCGGACCATGATGGAGCGTGACGTCGAGGCATACTTTCGGAAATCGGTGGCTGCGGCCGGCGGTGTGGCGTTCAAGTTCACCAGCCCGTCGCATCGAGGCGTCAGCGACCGGATCGTCTGTCTGCAAGGTCAGACCTGGTTCGTGGAACTTAAGCGCCCTGGCGGACGGCTGATGCCGTTGCAGCGGGTATTCGCCGCCGAGATGGAGCGGCTCGGACAGAACTACACGGTTCTGTCGTCACAGAGGGAGATCGACGAATGGCTGACTGGCCTGAATACAAAGAGCGGATGCTCGTGAAGATGCGCGATCGCGGCATGTCGGCGGGCGAGATCGCCAAGGCGATGGGCCTGAGCCGCAACGCCATCATCGGCAAGATGGACCGGATGGGCATGCTGCGCCGCAAGCCGCGCGTTGCCAGCCGCCCGCTGCCCCCGGAGTTTCAGGCCAAGGCCCAGCCCTCGCCGCCGCGCCAGTTCAGTTGGCAGACATGAAGCTCCGCCCATACCAGGAGCAGGCTGCCGACTTCCTGTTCGCTACCGACCGGGCGATGATCCTCGCTGCGGTTGGTGCCGGCAAGACGGCGATCACCCTGACCGCCATGCAGGACATGGTGCGCCAAGGCATCGCCCGGCGCTGGCTCGTGCTCGCCCCCAAGCGGGTCTGCACCGACGTCTGGCCCGTCGAGGCTCCGAAGTGGGCGCCCGGGCTGACGCTGGCCGTGGCTGTCGGCACGCCGGCGCAGCGGGCGGCAGCGTTCGCCAGCAAGGCCGACGTGGTCGTCGCCAACTACGACACGATCCAGACCCTGCCGTCGCTCGACGGCTTCGATGGGGTGGTGTTCGACGAACTGACCCGGCTCAAGAACCCGTCCGGCGCACGCTTCAAGGATCTGTTCAAGAAGCTGGACCCGCTGCGGTTCCGGTGGGGCTTGACCGGGTCGTTCACCTCGAACGGGTTGGAGGACGTGTTCGGCCAGTGCAAGGTGATCGACGTCGACCTGCTCGGGCGGTCCAAGGGGGCGTTCCTACAGACCTGGTTCATCCCGATCAGCCGGGAGTTCGGCCAGTGGGTCGCCCGGCCGAGCGCCCTGGCGGGCATCATGGCCAAGATCAAGCCTGCGACGTTCGTGCTGGACGCGGGCGAGTATTCCGACAAGCTGCCGCCGCTCAACGTCGTCGAGGTCCGGTCGACCATGGACATGAAGGCATACGACCGCATGAAGCGGGACTACGTCGCGCAGGTCGGCACCGAGACGGTGACCGCCCTGACCGCCGCGGCGATGACCAGCAAGCTCCAGCAGCTCGCCGGCGGGTGGGCCTACTCGCCCGCGCCGGTCTGGTTCTCGTCGCATCGGTTCGACCGGCTGGAGGAGTTGCTGGCCGAGAACCAGCGGGCCAACACCCTGGTGGTCTATAACTACCGCGAGGAGTTGGCCGAGTTGAAGCGGCGCTACCCGCAGGCGCAGACGCTGGACGACGCCGACGCGATCAAGCGGTGGAACGCCGGGCAGATCGAGATGCTGCTGGTCCACCCGAAGTCCGCGGGCCACGGGCTCAACCTCCAGCACGGCGGGTCGCACATCGTGTTCGTGTCGCTGCCGTGGTCGCTCGAACTGTTCGAGCAGACGGTCGGGCGGCTGCACCGCAGCGGGCAGAAACATCCGGTGTGGGCTTACGTGCTCATGACCGAGAAGACGATCGACGAGAGGATCTGGCAGTCGCTGCACGACAAGCGGTCGCTGTCTCAACTGGCTACAGAGGAGTTGGCCGCATGACTATCACCAAGGATCAAGCCGACGCAGCCCGCAAGCTGGTCAAGGCGTATACCGAGCAGGAGTGGACGGTCGGCGAGGCACGCCGGTCTGCTGCCCGAAAGGCTACGCAGGACATCATAGACGCGACAGGCGTTGACCTGACGGCATGGGCGAAAATCCAGCGCGCGCGCGATTGGCGGAACGGCTACGGACGCGGCATGGGAGACGTCGAGGCCGCCATGTATTACGTCGGCGCTGCGCACGCCCGGCTGGCGCTGACGCTGGAGGCGTTCGGTGTGGACGCGGTCGACTTTTTCAAGCTGCCGCGCAAGGAGCCGACATGATCCAGATCGAATGGATAAGCCCCGCGACGGGCGAGCAGCGCAAGCTGACGATGACCGAGGAGCAGGCTGCCGAGTGGTGGGCTGCGGCCTGCTATCTGGTCCAGTGCAGCGCGCGCATCAAGGAGGTCAAGGATGACCGAGTGGACTGACCTGGTCGAACGCCTCCCATCAATGACCGAGGCGGAGTTGAAGACTGCGATCGCCGCCGAGGCGCGGCGAGACGAGCCGCGCGCCTCGCACCTGACCCGGCTGCACATGCGCTACAGCAAGGTCCGCGCCGCCCGCGAGCGGCGCGAGTTACTGCGGCGGGGGTGACATGGCGTTGGCGGGCTCGCCGCCGCCGGTCATGCTGTTGACCACACCGCGCGACGCTGCGCCGTAGAACCGAGGGTCGGACAGGATGCGCATGACAGGCCCGCGGTCGGCGGCGGGCGTCAGGGCGATCAGGTCGGCCATGCTTGCACCAGACACATACGCCCGGGCCAGTGCCGTGCGGGTCTGCCGGGTCACCTTGGCGTCGAGCAACGCAGACCCAAGGTCCAGCGCCAAGCCCATGCCCGGATTGCCGAACGCTGCGCCCGTGCGGGTGCGGCGGAACATCGCCCTGCCCGGGCTCAACAGTTCGCGCGCCGCGGTCGCGCCTTGCGACGCCATGGTCCGGATGCGCTGGTCGCGCGACAGTTCGCCCGCGTTGATGCCCTCGACGGCGGACAGGTCGCCCTGCGTCCGTGCGATAGCCATGGCGTTCTGCGCCTCGACGTCGCCTACCATGGCGTTTGCCGAGGCGGCTTCCTGCGCCGCCCGCGCGCGCGCAGCCTCCAGGGCGATGTCGGCGTCGGTCTTGGCCCGCGCCGTGCCCCGGCTGGTCTCCGCCGTCTGCGACGTAAACCGCCCCGCGATGTCGGCCTCTTGGTCGAGCACGCTTGCGGCGTTCTTGAGCGCGGCCAGTTGGTCCGGCTCCAGCGTGTCGGCGAGGTCGATGCGCCCCCGCCCGAAGATCCCGGCGACGGCGTCAGGGCTCTCGCCGCGCAGTAGGTTCTGGAAGCTGGCCGGGTTCTGGCGCAGCGTCCAGCCCGCCACACCCATCATCTCCTGACGCTCCAGCGCGCGCATTCCGGCGGAGTAGGTGTCGAGATACGCCTGCCACTCCGGCCCGCCGGCAGCGCGGATGGCGTCCTCAAGCTGCTTGTCCACCATCTGCTGCACGCTGCGGACAGTCTCGCCGCGCCGGGCGGCTTGGCTAGTGATCTCGCCGCCCCGGCCCGTGCTCAAGGCGCTGGTGATGATGTCGTCGAGGTCGTCCTTGCGGAATGCGTAGATGTCCTCTGCGCTCGGGACGCCTCCGCGCCGCGCCGCCATGGCGTCGAGTTCGGACGCGACCCGGGCGAGCACACGGCTGTTGGTCGTGCCGACGCCAGGGGCGTCCGCCATCTGCATCAGCCGCGCCGAGATAGGGGCGACGGTCAGTTGACCCGAGGCGTCTGCTGCGGCCAGCAGTTCGGCCCGCATCGGGGCTGTCGCGGCGCGCAGGGCCTGTTTGGCGGCTGCCTCGCTGGTGCGGGCTGCGGTCAGGTTGGTGCCGCCCGCCATCTCGTCGATCGCGCGCCGCGCTTGCGCAAGGCTCGCGGAGTAGAAGCCTGCGGCCTCCTCGGCACCGACGCGCAGGTCTTCCAGCGCAGCCGCACCTTCACGCGGGACGGCTCGCGCCGCCGCCTGCGCCTCGTTGACCAGTTGCTCTCCGGTCTGCGTGACGCCGAGGCGTTGCGCTTGCGCAGCCCTCAACGCCTCGTCGCCGGACATCTCTGCGGCCTGCACCGCGCCTTGCGCCGGGGTCAGACGACCTTGGCGCGCGGCTTCTTGCGCGTCGGCGATGATCCGATACGGACGCGGATCGGCAGCGCGGCCAGCCTCGCCCACGGCCATGAACACGTCGGCAGGCACGCCTGCCTCGGCGAGCGCCTGCTGCGCCGTGACGCCCTCGGGGGCGTTGCGGAGCGCGGCTAGGGCCACCTCGTAGTCGACGCCAAGCGCCTGGCGGACGATACGCGCCGCGTTGGCCTCGCCGTAGGTTCCTGACGCCTTTCGCCACAAGTCGGTGACGACGCCGACCGCTGCGGCAGCCGGGCGGGCAGCGATAGGCACCAGCGCACCGATGACCGCGCCGGTCGCCCCGTCCTCCGGGCTAACGAGCGCGGCCTGCGCACCACCCGACAGCGCCCCGGCAGCCACGTTCTCGGCCAGATACCCGGCCTGCGCCAGTCGCGACGGCGCGACAGCACCTGCGGGCACGGCGCGTGGCAGGAGCCCGCCTGCGGGCAGGGCTTGGCCGATGCGCACGGTCGACTCGCCCACGCCTCGCAGCGCCGGAGCGGCAGCGCTGATCGCCCGGCCGCCCTGCGTAATGACTTGCCCCGCTTTGTTCAGAGCGCCCGTGGGAGCGACCATCTGGCTTGCGAGCCGCGCCGTCTCCACGGAGCCGCCGAGGCCAGCGTTGGCGCGCTCGGCGTCGACACGCTGGTTGCTTGCGGCAAGGAACTCGTTTGCGTTTTGGGAGATGCCGCGCCCGAGGTCACCCATGCCAGGGATGTAGCTCATGGCGTTGCCGCCGTAGCGCATGGCATTGCCGAAGATGTCATTGACACCCCCGGCCACGCCCACTCCGAGACCCATGATCGTGCCGAGGACCGGGTTCTGGCGCGCGCCTGCGACCGCTTGATCCAGCAGGTTGCCTTGCGGCGCGGCAGCGCCCGGGCGCACCATCGGGGCCATTTCGAGCGCCGGCGCTTGCACGTCGATACCCTCAAGCTCGCGCGGAAGCTCCCAGTTGTTCGTGACCGGGTTAAGCTGGAACCCTCTCTCGGTCAGGCTCTCCGGCGTGTCTTCCGGGGCCAGGGGGATCATGGTGTACGTCACCCCCTCCGTCGTGCTCTGCGCGCGGCGGATCATCTGCGTGTCGTAATCGTCAACCGCAGGAGCAGGAGCCGCCGCCGCGCCACGGCGCGGTGCGGGCGTAGCGCTGCGCCGGGGGGCTGCGGGGGAGGCGGGCTCCAGCCGGAAGCCGGGCGGCAGACCACCGTTTGACGCGGGGGCGGGCAGCGGCTCCAGCCGGAAGCCGGGCGGCAGGTCTTGCATCATTGGGCCACCCACTGACCGCCACGGCGAACAAGACGTTGACCGCCGGGGCCGACCGCCGTGCGGCCTTCGAGCGGATCGGCAGCGGCAGGCGCAGCACCGCCGCCGCCCTGCGCGGCGGCAGCCACTTGGTCGACGTATTCGCCGAACCGCCGGAACGCCTCACGCACGGTCTGGATCGACTGGTCCGGCGCACTCAGCGTGCGCAGGAACAGTTGCAGTTCGACGTTGGAGTTCATCTGCTGCGCGCTCATCCCGGTGAGGTCTTTAAGCGACGCGACGATGACCGGGATCGCTGCTTGGATGTTGTCGCGCTCGGTCTGCTCCGGCGAGCCGATCGTGCGGCCAAGCACGCGACCAGGCAGCGACGCGCCGAGGCTGGAGAGGATGTTTTCGCCTGCGCCGCGCTCGGTGGAGACGATGCCTTTCGCCGCCTCCAGGTTCTCGTAGTAGCCGAGCATGCTCTCCATCGTGGATCGCAGACCTGCGGCAGCCTGCGTCTTTGCCTCGTCTCCTGCCGACGCCGGCGCATTCGGCGTACTGTCGAACGGCATGACAGGGTTGCCGTCCGTGTCGGTGACGGGAGTGAAGCCGGGCTGCCCGGGCGTGACAGACCCGATGCCGCCTGCCGAGTTGACGATGATCGGGCGCGTCGGGTCCGCCGTCTTGACGATGCGCGTCGGCGGCGTGAACCCTGGCGCGAGGGGGTTGGTGTTGCGCGGGTTCAGTGAACCGCCCGCGTCGTCCATGGTGTAGGTTTCAGTGAACCGCTCCAGCAGTTTCAGACCCTCCGCCGACGTGGCCAGTTCGCCCGCCAACAGCGCGCGGCGTTGCTCGGGCGGCGCGGCGAGTATGCGCGCGGCGTAGGCAGTCATCTGCTCGCGCGGGACGCCTGCCGCGATAGCCTGTTCGGACACCGCTGCGATGTTGGCGTCCGACGGGTCGGTGTAGACCGCGCCGATTGCCCGCTGCATGAAGCCTTGGTCCTCGCCGCGCGCCTTGCGGGTATAATCGCCTGCCGCCCGGTCTTCCGCCGCCCGGGTGCTGAACAGCGTGTCACCCGCTCCCGCTGCTTGGATGAATGGGGTTGTTTCCGGGCCAAGGCGCGCGAACTCGTTGACCGAGTTGCGGTCGGCGAAGTTCGTTCGCGCCGCAGCCTGCTGGATCATCGCGTTGCGCTGCGCAGTCGCCTGCGCGGCTTGCTGCGCCATCTGGTTCTGACGATACTGCTGCCCTTGCGCCATCGCGCCGAGGACGTCGGGCGCTTGGATGCCGATGGCTTGCAGGGCGATACGCGGGTCAATAGGCATCAGCCGCCTCCGCGCATGCCGAACGCCTGCGCCGCCATATTGTTCATCTGGTTGACCGCGTTGGTGTAGGCGTTGGCCGAGCCGATGTAGCCCGACGCCCTCGCGTTGCCCGCCCCCATGGCGTTCTCGCCCAGTTGCGTGCCGAGTTGGCCTGCCGCGCCGGACAGCATGTTCGTGGCGGTCTGGCCCGCCCCGGCCAGCCCCATCAGCGGGTTCAGGCGGCTGCTGCGGTTGGTCTGGAAGCGGTTAAATGCGTTCTGGTACTCGTTGGACGCCATGTCCTGCCCGAACCGCTGCGCACCCTTGAGCATCGACCCTGACAGCATCATCCCCCGCGCTGCTGCCGACCGCTCCAGCGCCTTGTTGCCCTCGGCCAGCCGGAAACCGTAGCCGGGGTCGACCTCAAAGTCGTTCATCGAGAAGTCGCGGGCGTCCCGACCGTAGTCGCCGACGCTGGCGTTGCCGCCGATGCCGAGCAGTTCCATCAGGCGGTTCTGGCCAGCGAGCCCGCCCTGACGGAACGGCTCCTGGAGCTGCACCTGCCGGTCGAACATCTCGCGCTGGATGCGCGACGCCTCCGCAGCCGACTGCACCTGTGCGTCAGCGGCCCGGCGCGAGGCGCGCGCCTGGTTGTTTGTCGCGAGACCGGAGATGACGTCAGGCATGGGGGAACTCCTCCCGGTAGTCGGCGAACGGCTCACCGTACATCATCATGACGACGGGGGCCATATCCAGCGCGGCGGCTTGGCCGTGGCAGAACAGGACGGCCAGCAGCACGACGTCGTAGTAGGCCGCACGCCACACGAACGACCGTTCGTCAGCCTTGCCCGACGCCTCGGCGACGTTGGCGGCGTGCCATTTCAGGATGGCCGTGGCCATGGCGGCTTGCAGCGCGGCGGCGTGGGCCTGATAGAAAGGGTTGCCCGGCATCGAGATGAGCGCACCCCACAGCGCCGGCATCACGTCGGCGACCTGATCGTGGTCGTGCATGTCGTCGAACGTTTGGATCGTGCGCCACAGGTCCAGCAGCCAGTCGACGGCGGCGGGCGGCAGATCCAGTTGGTTCTCGAAATAGTCCTTGAGCGTTGCGATCACGAGATGGTTCTCCCACTGGCGCGGATGTTGATGGCGCTGGATGCGCTGGCGATGGTCGAGATGGTGCCGCCCGGCAGCATCACCTGCCCGACCAGTTCAGGAAACATGTAGGTCTGCCCCGGCTGGATCGACACCGTCTTGACGATGAGGTTCTGGTTGCCGGGGTTGTCGAGCGCGGCCACGACGTTGACCGACAGCGTCGCAGCCGTCGCGCTGTAGTTGGTGGCCGTGAACTTGTCGACGATCGTGGTGACCGCCGCCGAGGTGTACTGCGTCGTCTGCACGTTCTCGGCAGTCTTGGCAGGGATGAGGACGCGGACGTAAACGGCCATCAGGCCCTCCTATACGGTGAAGACGAAGCGGACGCGACCCGGCAGCCCGCTGTCGCCCGTGGTGCCGCCGACGGTGGGAACGCCCCCGTTGCCGCCCCCCCCGCCGACCAAGCCCCCGTCGCCGGCGGTGGCCGCGGCACCTAGTCGGGTGATGTTCGCGCCACCCGCGCCGGTCGTGTTGGTGCTGCCGCCCGAGGCCGTGCCGCCCGCGCCTTGCGTGGTGTTGCCGTCCGACGAGCCGCCCGCGCCACCGTTCGAGATCAGCGAGGTCAGGACGTAGGTGCCGCTCGACACGGTAGTGTTGGTGCCTGTGCTGCCAGGGTCAAACGTGTTGGACCCTGACGCGCCCGTGCCGACGGAGTAGAGGATCGTCTTGGCTGCGTCCGCGCCGGACATCGCAATCGTGATCTTGCTGTAGCCGCCCGCGCCGCCACCACCACCGTCGGCGGTGCCCTCGCTGCCAAACCCGCCGCCGCCGCCGCCACCCCACGCCTCGATCGTGACGCTTGACGGCGCAGCCGGGATCGTGACGGTGCCCGCGCCTGCCGTCGAGAAGTCGAACGTGACGAAGCCGGGAGCCGACTGCGCGCTCAGGCCCGCCATTGCTGCGAGGATGCCGCCCATCAGGTCACGCCGAGCCCGGCGATGATCCACGACGTCGCGCCGACCTTGATGATCGTGGCCATGGCGTTGCGAGCCAGCGTGCGGGTGCCGGTCGTCGTCGAGTTAACCAGCGTCATCGTGTCGGTCGTGATGGCCACCGACAGCGAGGAGGCGTTGATGTTGAGGACCACGATGGCGGTGCCAATGGGGAACGCCACGGTGCCGTTGGCAGGGATCGTCAGGGTCAGGGTCGTGCCGTTCATGACGACGGACTTGCCGCGGTCAGCCAGCACCAGTTGGTAGTTGGCCGTCTTGAGGTTCTGCGGCACGTCGAGATAGCCTGCCGTGAACGGCGCGGCGGCGCTGTCAGGGACTGTAACGGTCCCGGTGAACGTCGGGCTGGCGATGGGGGCGTAGGTCGCGGCGGCAGTTGCAGCGGTGATGGCGTCGTTGATGCCGTACCCGGCCAGCGTCGTCGGGGTGCCCGTGACGTCCGCCCACGGCACGCCCGTCGCGCTGACGTCGTTGATGCCGTAGATGTCGTCGAAGGTGCCGAGCAGCCCGCCTGCGCTGTCGCGCAGGATCATCTTGTAGGCGACCGCGCCGGTCAGCCAGACCTCGCTCTCCAGCCGCCCCGCCGCGTCCAGCACGATCGGGTTGGTGTGCGGCGTCGTGCCGTTGATGTTCGTGTACACCGTCTCCGGCGTCGTCGTGCCTGCGGCGTAGGTGTAGAGCAGCCCGCCGGTCAGGGGGTTGCCCGAGTTGTCGAGGAACTGCTGGCCAGCGCCGGCGAGAGGCGAGAGGAATACGGTCATGGGTCAACCTGTATGATGTTCAAAAGCGCCGACGGGCCTGCGGGAGAGTAGGCGGTGGCCGCAGGGGCGAGCAGGATAACATTGACGTCCGTCGTTGCCCACATCAGTTGCAGATAGTCCGTCTGCCCCAGTTGGATCAGGATGCTGGTGCTAATCGCTACCTCGGCGTCATTGCCCTTGACGTGCCAGTGCAGCGTCGTGTTGGCCACATCGACGCCGTTCTTGCGCAGCCACACCCACGCAGGGCCGTCACCGCCGGACAGCTTGTCGAGCTGCACACGGAAGTTGACGAGATAGTCGCCTGCCTGCCCCGGCGACACCTGCGAGGACGACACCAGCCCGACACCGTTAGTGAAGGTCGTGACGTTGAACGTCACCGCCGTAGCCGTGCTGACCGTCGCGGTTTGAGTGACGCTACTGGCGAACATGGCGCGGCGCGGGACCGGCGGGACGATCGGCGGCAGGGACAGCAGCCCCTCGACCTCGTCGACCAACCCGGCGGCGTTGGCCTCGCCGAGCGGCGCAAGCTCCAGGTCGCTCAACGCGAGGCCCGTGGTGCCTCCGCCGGTCTGCCCGAACTGGTTGAACAGGAACCGATACCACTCTCGCGACATGATGGTGGTGCCCGGCTCGATCAGCGGGACGCGGGCGGCGGGGATGGATGTGATGTCAGCCATTGGTGCCGCTCAAGATCAGCTCCGCGCCCATGATGGCGACCTTGACCGGCGCGGTGCCGGACACCTCGTAGACCCGGTCGCGCAATTTGTCAGTCATACCAAGCCGACGCCAGATGACGCGCGTCGAGGACTGGCCGATGAACCCCATCGACCGCCAGTGCTCGCGCGACCATGTGTGCCCGCCGTCGTCGGACCAGCGCAGCATGACCTGCGGGTCGGTGGCGTCGTCGATCTCGTACCCGACCATGACCGGGACGCCGTCCTCGACCAGCACGGCGCTGCCGTCCTCGACCAGCAGCATCTCATCCTCGGTGCGGCCCGCGAGGCCCACGCCCGTCTCGCAGATCAGTTGCAGCGAGTGCTGCGCCGTCCGCTTGAAATCGTTGCCCCCGGTCGGCAGCGCGCGCCACCGGCGCAGCCATTTCTGCGTCAGGCCGTTGTCGGCGTAGACGTCCAGATCGAAGGCGTACAGGTTGCCGTTCTCGTAGTCGCCGACGATCAGCGCGCCGTTGAGATTGGCAAAGCAGTTGCCGCGGTGCCGGGTGAACTGGCCATTGAACAGCCCGCGCCGCTCGTGCCACGCCGCTGTCGAGGCGTCGAAGCACCAGGTCGTGTCGGCCTCGGGAAAGTTGACGATGTAGAACTCGTGACCGTCCTGCTGGTAGGAGTAGGACACCGCGTCGGCGATGTTGGTGTAGCCCTGCACGGCGAACTCGACGGCGTGGGTCGAGATGCGCTGCGCCTGGTAGCCGTTCGCCTTGTAGATGATGCCCTGCCCTCGGGCGTCCTGCCCGAGCCAGACGATGCTGTTGTCCAGCTTGGAGATGGAGTTAGGGGCGACGCAGCCGACCTCGTTGTAGGCCCCCTGGATGCGCGTCAGCGGGAAGTCGGCGTCGCCGGAGTTGTACCAGACCTCAGTCGAGTTGGTGCCGAACACCCACACCTCGCGGTGGTTGACGACCAGCCCGACGATGTTGTCCGGCGCACCCTCCGCGCTGGCGAAATCGAGCGGATCTACGGATGCGCCGTCGAACAGGGTCGTCACCCAAATCCGCTGCGAGTTGGGTTCCGAGAACACGAAGTAGCCGTCCAGATAGCCGACGGTGCTCGCCCCGGGGAAGTCCTCGTCGGTGATCTCGGCGAGGACGCCCGTGTCGAAGTTGTAGATGTAGCCCTTCGGGTCAGCGGCGATGAACAACTGCGTGCCGTTGTCCGCCATCGAGACGGGGCCTGCCGTGTCGATCGTGCCGATCAACGTCGGGACGCCGGCGGACGTGACCGAGTAGAACTGCGTGCCCGACACGACGTAGCCGGTGTTGTTGTGCGTCCACTCGCCCCATATCGGGCCGGTGCCGACGGTCGAGATGAACCGCAGGCCGGGGCAGCGTTGCAGATACGCGGCCTCCAGCCCGCCCTCGGCGATGACCTCTGGGTAGAGGTTGACCATGCGGCTGTCCGCAGCGTTGGGGCTGCGGATGACATAGCTGCTGCCGAGGATGGGC
>Ga0181348_1000574_pt1 | contig 16146 bp, 20 predicted proteins | sample Su13VDMM110DN_FD_130092 | JGI IMG/M metagenome (GOLD analysis project Ga0181348, IMG submission 130092) | Freshwater viral communities from Lake Michigan, USA - Su13.VD.MM110.D.N | ecosystem: Environmental > Aquatic > Freshwater > Lake | place: USA: Michigan | collected 2013-07-16
AAATTTAGATTTTAAAAATTTATCAAACATTTCAACAGGATAATCGACTAACCATTGATAAACACCAACTCCATAGCAATAGACAGCATCAAATCCTTGTTGAGAGATCATATTATATGCAGTATGGTAACTACTTATTGGAAGAAGATGATCCACATCATAATTATAAACAATCTCAGTTTTTGATTCAAGTAAAAGATCATTTAGGATACGAGTCTTATGAAAGAAACTATCAGAATCATATTCAAAAATATGAGTTAAATTTTTTGGTTTTTTTCCAAACAACTGTGAAATATAAGGAAGTGCCTTTTCTTCAAAGATTGATTGAATATCATGTTCTTTAACTATAATTTTACATTCTGGAAAATTATAAAGTAAATAACTAATTGAAGTTATGATATTTTTGAGTCTATCTTCAGACTCAATTCTACAAGGCATCAAGAATGTCAAGTTCATATTATACCTGAATCCAAGATTTTGGGAGAAGATCTTTCATATTATAATTATTAGATTTGATATAATCAGAATTAAACCAAGTTTTAGGGGCAATAATTGGTTGGGTTTTATTTTTAATTAACCAAGCACCCCACCAACTCATTGAACTATTTGCAATAATTCCACCAGAACAAAGAGTCATCATACAAAGATCAAAATATGGAATTAGAGATTTAATTCTTCCATCTTTAGTTTCGGAAGTTTGAGAATAAGTTTCTTTATATTCTGAAATCATAAATCTATCGACAGAGAAGAATGATTGTTCTTTACACCATTTAATATCATCAGAAAAAACCAATACTGGAGAGGATTCATCAAAATGTTTTAGTGCTTCCTCATAATAGTCAATAGAGCAAACTGGATGGGCATACTGGTGATTAATATAATCACCACGACGAACATGTATAAAAATTGGATTAACTAATTCATTTACAATTTCTTTACATGGTTCTAATATTTCTTCCTTAAAGGTAAAATCAGATCTGATAACATCTTCAATATGTAAGAAATATTTTTGAGTTTGAAAATAATCATGAAGATTTATATTGTCTGGGCAATTTTCAAAAAACTCGGGATCAAACTCAAATAATCCGGTTGAGAAAGTTTTGGCATTTAATTGTCTAAAATTACTCTCACTAACACTTCCCATTTCAAAACAATCGAAAAGACCGTAGTTAGAACTTCCATAACTTTCTGGTGCAGGAATTACCCAATCATATTTTTTGTGTGCAGCAATTCCACGAAGTCCTGCATATTGGAACATTTGATTTCCAAGTCTACCATTAGACCCAAGATAATTATATCCTATTGTCATTTTTCTTTCCTAACATAAAGAGCATCTCCCCAAATTCCACCCTGCCAAAAAGTTTCAACTCTTTCCATATCATAAGCAGATAAAAACTCATCAATTTCTTCTACATAAGCATTATTCTCATAAACTTCATCACGATTAACTTCACAATAAACATAATCAACATGATTTAAAGTTTCAGATCCTCCCCTCAAAACTTCAAATTCATAACCCTGAACATCCATATTAATGAAATTATAATTAGAAGTTTCATCCATATACTTATCCAACTTTACCATCTCAACTTCTTCAACTCCAGGAAATCCTACAGTTGGATGATTTTTAAGATGAAGCTTTGGTTTGAGAATTGAACTGCTTTGTTGTTGATTATCACTAACATACATGGACACCATCTTCTCAGCATTACCGAGAGCAACTTGATATCCAATAATATTGGCATTTAATTCTGAGACATTTTGTTCTAGAATTTCAAAATTAGAACTTAATGGTTCGAAAAGAATAATATCTTGAATCCCATTGCGAATATATTCCGAAATTTCTTCTCCATGATGAGCTCCAATATGAATAATTCCGGAGATATTCATATTGTATTTTTTTCTTAACTGTGTAAAACTAATTAGCATAAAATTTATTGATCTAAATGTGTTTTATAAAGATAATCATCAACAATTAAACTGTTCTGAACTATCTCAAAATTTTCTTTGACTGCATCCATTTTATCATAATATATTTCAGGAGTCAATAATGAAATATCAAAATCATCAGTTAATGTAATAATACCTTTAGGATTAAAAAATTTATCAATATCTGGCGCTCCATGGTAAATTGGTATAGTTCCTGTTGCAAAGCAATCTTGTATTTTTTCAGAAAAATAACCATTACAACTTTTATTTTCAATCGCAACAGAGAACATATAATCTTTCAACCCATCTTCTTTATTTACGATTGGATTAAATCCTCTTCCATAAAAATCAAGTTTATATTTTAATTTATTTACCCACACCAATCTATATTGATGACCCTCACACATTAAAATATTTGAGGATATCATCGAAACCAATTTTGTCTTTTCATATAGTTTTGGTTCAACAACCCAAGTTCCATATTGATAAACTTGTTTGAATTTTTTATGCAAAGATAATAATTCATCATATTGGATATTCATGAATATTGCATCATAAACTCTTACATAATGAAGATAGTTTCTTTTCATATCTTCATACATGTCAGGATAGATATGTGGAGGTTCATAAAGCCAAGCATATTTTTTTATGCTTCGATCATCATCAAAGGCAAGAGGAATCGAATGATCAACATAAAATGTTTCAGAATTTTCTCCACTTGTATCCCATTCAATATATTTTCCTTCTTGCCTATAAATGGAGTATCCTTTATTTCCATTATCCATGTTGGTCCAATTTGAACCAACAATATTATATTTCTTTTTCATAGGTCTAAAATTTTACAAATTTGATCAACTAACTTCACTTCATAATCTTTACCATCCTGCATTCCAATTCCCCATGCATTATGATTAGCATTATGAATAGTATTGTAGGTTAGATGGAAAGAGAATCCATTCTCAACATAAAAAGTTTTTTTATTAAAATATTCCTTGAAAATATTAAATTGAACTTCATCGAATGCATCATATGCGGGAATAGAAAGAACTTTTCTCCAATCTTCAGTTTTTATGAAGAACACACTATTTGTATAATAGGGGCAGGTAAATTCTTGAATAGAATATTCTTGTTTATCTAAAATTCTATCAAAATTATTCATAATATAATCATTTAGAATAACTTGAGCCTCGGCACAAATTCGAATAGGATGAATGCCTTTATAATGATGATTAATCTTTCTTACTCCATCATAAAACTTGGAAGGATTCCAAGAATCTGCATTTATAGTATGTTCATTAAGAGAAGAATATTCAGCACCCCAAAGACCATTGGGCATATTTCTTTTTAGAAAATCTTTAAAGATTTTATTTTTCACATCTTCATCGACAACAAAAGTCTCAATGAATTGATCAACTAAAGGAATGTTATTTGAGAGCAAGGGGCATATAGCGAAATTGTCTTCAGAATCTAAAATATTAACATTCTCAATCATATAATCCCAGACATGATTATTGATAAAACAATCTTCATCAAGTTTAACGGAATACTCACTATCTTCAGATAAGGCATAATTAATTTTTTCCATATAATTCATTCCCCCATGAAAGAATGAAATTAGATTTGTCTCTATGCCATCCAATGCTTCCCACTCTGGAATTTCTGTTGCAAGAATATTAACTCTAATTTTAGATTTATTTTTTGGTTTAATTTTGTTTAGAAAATATTTTGTTATCTCCCAAAATTCTTTTGGTCGATTATGAGCAAGGTAATTAATACTAATCATTTCATATATTCCCTTCGGATATAATTTTTAAGTGGACAATCTTTACTATAATTGGTTCGTTTAATACTATAATAACATTCTTTATGCTTCCTGTCAATTTGAGATTCTGTAGCGAAATGTGTCCTTTCATTATTTGATGGATCATAAGAACCATAATGTTTGGGAAACTCCCAAGACTGACCAGAAAGAAGTGCCATATATCCAGGAAAAATACTAATCATATCTTTATCCGGATATACTTCAAGACATAGATCAATATTTTTCTTGGCAAGAATCATCGATTCTTTTGTCAAAGTAAGGCATTCCCAATTGGATGCCATTGGGATAGAATCAATTCCCAACTTCAAATAAAGGTCATTTACATCCCATCTACCATGATATTGATTTAATGGGAATCCGATGATCTGTTTACTGAACTTACATCCATTATAATGCTCATGCCAATTGTGTTCTATATTATAAAACGTAACGTAGTTTACATCCTTCTCAAATTCTATTTTGTTAATAAAATATTGATTGGCAGAAACCAAACAAAAATGATCGAATGAATTAATTTCTCCGGTGGTCAATGATTTTATAATTTTTTCATATGCGCCAAAGATAAAACTAGAATGATCAAGAACTCCTAGCATATGGTTGGTTCTTACTTTTGGATGCTGAATTGTAGGATGATTAATAATAAAATCACAGTTATCATGAAAATAACTGATATTATTAATCATATCATTTAAATCATCTATAGTTTGCACCAGAGAATGTGCAAAAATAACAAAACAACATCTATTCATCTTTTATATGCAGTAACAGATATGATTTTATTTTCAGAGGAAAACTCAATAATATCAACAACATTTAGATGTTCAATATTTCCACCTACATTAACTTCAATAATAATTTCCGAAGATGTTGTATTTCCATCTGCACAGATTTTTATGGGAGTTACTGCAATAGCATCCACAGAATCAAAAATATTTTGATTGGCAGCAACTACTTCTTGTTTACCAAATTTTTGAATATCCCAATCTCTGAGAACTATAGAATCATCAAATAGTTCTGCAAGTTTATCAATATTTTTATTAGAAAAAATTTCAAAATATTCAGTTGTAAGTTCTTTAAAATTCATAATCATTGAGTGTCTAATTCCCACCATGTATGTATACCCCTACTATTAGTGTCAATTTCATATTCATCCAACAATCCTTTTAATGTTGGGTATTTGTTAAAATTCCATAGACCTTCAGAAAGAACGTGCATATGAGGAAAAATTAAGGAATTAGTTGTTCTATATTGCCTTATAGTTTTAATATTTTGAACACTATAGCAATTTTTATTTCTCATAAATTCAAGACAATCTTCATCTTCATTCTGATTTTTTGCCTTATCTAAAACTTTAGAGAATTCTTGGAATACTGAACTCCTCCAAATTGCAGGTTGAAAAATGTGACTATCTTCCTTATAAAAGAAATAATCTTCGTGACCTGTTGAAATTCCTTCTTGAATTTCAGATACAGAATAATGAGTATAACTCAACAAATAATCCCAATTATTTTTACTCATGAAATTATACATTTCATTCAAAATTTTTCCAGAAACTTTTGCTGTAGGAATCCAATCTTCATGAATAAAAAGAACATATTCAGAATCAATTTCATTTAGAATAGAATTAATTCTTTTTGTCCAAATAATATTGTCAATATAAACATGCTTAATCCAATTTTTTGGAATATCATATTTTTCAATATCATCAATAGTATTATTATATGCAAAATGAATTTCAACATCTTTTACATACTTATTAACTTGACCAATCAAAGCAGTCCAAATAAATGCACAATCAGAATGTGTGTAAATGAATAATGGAATTTTGGAGTTCATAATCTCTTTAAATCAACATGAGAAGCATAAAATTTTTCTATTGGAAATTGCCAGGACGTATTATGTGGGGGAAGACCTGATGGACCCTCTGCACTATGGCAATAAAATACATCCCCATATAAAGAGCATTCTTTCAGATCATATCCTTGTTCTTCAAGAAAAAATCCATAACATCCTTCACAATATCCAGTTTCTTCTTTATTCGATGGTAAAAATTGGTCTGCTCCCATTTCAAGCATTCTTTTCATCACTTTATTTTTGCATAAAAATATCGGACCATAACATCCAATTCCGGAAGAAATATATTCGTATTTAGAATTTGACGTTATTGTTTCTCCCCAAGAATTAAAGTTACTAACCATTCTATCAAAATACATCAATGTTGTCAAATCTCTTTCTTTTAGATAATCTAAATTGCCCTTAACTATCATAGAATCGTGTAAGAAAAAATAAAAATCTTCATTAGAATATTTTTTATATGCATACCAATATGCCCCAATCATCCAATTATGATTTTTAATATTCTCAATAATTACATCATAATTTTCTAAAATAGAAAAATAAGATTTATCTTTAGAATCACTATCAATAACAACTATTTTTTCAGTCAAATGAAATTTTCTAATAGATTTTACTAATTCAATTATGAAAGGAAATTCTAAATTATATTTACAAGGAATTACAAACATATTTTATTTTTGGGTATTGATGGAGATGTCTTTCATAAACATTTATATTAGAGTTCCAAAGACTTTTTAAATTACCATTACCCATACCAATCCAAAATTCTGCATTATGTCTTATAGAAAGTATGGGGGGTGTCTTTGGAAATTTAATTTCATTAATAGTAGGGAGTTTCTTAATATAAGAAGAATTTGCCCACCAAATATTACCAGAATAATGAAGAGTTGGATCATTGACCAAATCAACTCCACATGAATCATATTGATTTAATGAGTAAAGACATTTTTCATATTGATTAATGTTAAAGTATGTCATATACTTTCGCCAATCGTCAATACATGGATTATCTGGAGTTGTGACGCCCTTAGTGTGAAGGTATAATATTTTATGATTTTGCTCTACCGAATCAGAAAATGTTTTTAGCAAATCTAATGTAAAAAATTCTCCAGAACTAATATCTGAATCTTGATAAATTTTAATTTTACCATTCTCCCGAATAATTAAATCCCCTTGGCCAACGATACAAAGATTTATTGAACTAACTTGATTAATTAAATTTGATTCCATTATTTGAGAATAAATTTCATCAAAGATATCTTGATACTTTCCAATGGTTGCTATATGGAAATAAATTTGATTTAACAAGATTTAACCTCTAACTAAAAATAGTAAATCATCCCATCTACTTTTTTTATCTCTCAAATCAATATATTCCACAACATATTCAATTTCATTATCGATAGAATCACATACAATTTTAGATTTATCAGTTAAAGTATCAAAAAACTCAAAATTTTGAACATCTTCAATTATAAAAATTCCATCTTTTTTTAGTTTGGGCAAATACAGTTCAATAGACTTTAATTGACTCTCCAAAGTATGTGGACCATCATCAATAATAATATCAAATTTATCAAATGTATCTGAAAAATTTTTATCGTAGGCATCACCAAAATACATATCCACTCCACTAATATTTCTATAATTTGAATCTATCTTTTCATCAGAAATATCAAGACCAATAATAGATGCGGAATTGTAAAAGTATTCTTTCCAAAGTTTTAAAGATCCACCAGTTTCTATTCCAATTTCCAGTAGATCAATCTCTTTATTTTGATAGGGTTCAAATTCTTTTTCATAAAAATTTTCAATATAACTATGACATGTATTTTTATCCGTTCCACCAATATCATATCCATCATTTAGAAAATTAGAATCTAAATTAAATTCTTCCAAGAGTTTTGTTAATTTCATTTTTTTAATATTAAATTTTAGTTTTTAAAATTATTTAATGCTCGGTCAAATTCTTCTACAGTATTTTGATCGGCAATTTCATAAGACACTTCTTTTTGTTTAAGTAATTTTACTTCAGAATATTTATTCATGCAAAATTCATACTTTTCCCTAACCTGTCTAGACCAAAGAACATCTTCCCCCTGACCCCATACTAATTGTTCATTGAGAGGAAATTCTCTCATTATTTTTTTCTTTGAAACCCAATAGGTTCCAGAAAAATACATATGCTTTTTAAATCTATTATCATCATATGGAAGAATACATTTTCTATTTGGTCCAGCAATTTCCATAATGGTAGGATTATCCCACATACATATACACCAATCACGATATCTAGTTTCATCATGATTATTAATTTTAGTCATACACAAATCAAAGTCATTACCAAATTCTAAAAATCCTTTATACCAATCATCAGTAAAAATTACATAATCATGCAAATAAACAATATTTTCAAATTTAGCAATGTTAGTAATGATATTTTTTTTTCTAGTAATCCATTTAGGAATTACCTCATCATTAAATTCAACTATTCTAGTTTTATTTCTAGAAACTTTCGAATTACCTACGATTATAATTTCATAAGTAGGAATATTTTGTTTCTCAATACTATCAATAATTTGATTAATACTATCATCTTCTGCTCCAGAAGTAATGATTCCAAAAGTAAATTCCATTTTACTTCCTAATAAAGGTAAAATCACCCTCATATGCATCATGATATGACTCATGAACTAGTTGCAATCCATATTCAGAAAGATATTGGATGACATCATTTTTATTTGCCGCTCCATGATAATATGGAATATTTGAAGATTCTACATAAATTCCCTTAACCGTATAAAGCAAATCACCCATTCCTTTAAAGATATTCAATTCACTTCCCTGAGTATCCATCCACATTAAATCAATACTATCAATGTTATTTTGTGGGCACCAATCAGACAATTTTACAACATCAACTTCAGTTTTTTCATTTTGATATCCAGTTTTATTTAAAAGCATAGGCTCAAGTAATGACGAACCGCCCATATTTTCATAAGTAATAAAGAAATCTGACTTTCCATTGAAATCAGATACAGCAAGTTTACTTACTAAAATATTATTATTATCTTCTGTGCTGATCAAAACATTATTATAAGATTCTTTATTTGGTTCAAATGTATAAACTGAAACATTGTTAAGTTTTTCAGTAAACTTAACACTTTCAATCCCATTCAGAGATCCAATATCAAAAATATTATTAATTGTACTCAAATCAAATTTTTCACTTACTTTGTGTAAAAATTCAGATACAACATCATCAATTGCAATTTGTATCCACTCAGGATATCCTTCTGGGAAGTGGCGATCTTTAATGTGATTAAATGTTTTCATTAGTCAATACCTATTGAAATTTTATTTTATGGACAAAATCACTACAAATACCAAAACAACTTAATGCTTTCAAATCTTCAAATTTAATTTTATGATTCAATTCTGGCATCACAATTATGGACTTTGGAGTATAAGATTTTCCAGGATAAGTCCAAATATAATTTTTACTCGTTAGAGTAAAATCATCTTCCTGATGCCAGAAGTAATTAAATCCACTGGTTCCATGAGCAAACTCATAGAGTGCTTCTATATTCTTACAATGAACCCACAGATGGTGAATGTACTTTCCAATCCAAAACCAACTTGTGGGGTATTGAGATTCATCGTGACCCAAATAAAGTATCTTATTAAAGGTATCATAACGAATATCAATCTCTACATCATATCCTTTGGCAATTGCTGCCTCAATATATTCTGGACGATTTTCTTGTGATGAATTTGGACCATCAATATTTCCACGATGAGCAATCAGTTTCATGCTTTATAGTGCTCCAAGAAATAATTTAGGTCTTCAGGAGTACCAATACCCCACATTCTTTCAATATCTTTGATACGAACTTTCTTACCATCTTGAATTGCCTCATTGAAGACTGGGCAGACATAGAACTCATTATTAGTCCTGATGTTCTTCTTAATCATTTTCTCAGCATACTTTACATAATCAGAACCCTTCTTCCAAAAATAGATACCGACTGTTGCATTATCACTGATTGGTTTCTTCTCGGCAACCTCAGAGACAAATCCATCATCACCAACCTTAGCATAAGACCACTTAGGATGAGTTGCCTTGAAACTAACGATGCCACCATCAATACCATCGGCATTAAAGGCATACAGGCACTCATTACTATTCCACTCCACAAACTGGTCAGAGTTTGCCATTACCAGTGGAGCATCATTATCAATGAACTCTTTGGCCAGTAGAGTAGTGCAAGCAGCACCTTCGGTAAGACCATCTACCTGAACAATATTGCAGTTAGGAGCAATTAGGTTTAGGAGATATTGGAGACTATACTTTTCATAGTGTTCTTTCTGAACAATGAACGTATAGTTTGCCTCAATATTAAGGTTCTCAACAACAACTTGGATCATTGGTTTTCCATCAACCTCAATCAGTGGTTTGGGGAAGGTATATCCAGCACTCACAAATCGACTACCAGCACCTGCCATAGGAATCAAAACATTCATCTTATCAGACTTCCAGGGGATGTGACTTACTGTTGTTTGAGAAAGAATCTTAATTGCTTCTTCAATTTTTTTCTCAGTCATATGCTGACGGTTTTCAATAGGGATTAGATGTGCCTTACTATCCAGGGCACCCTGCCTTCCAATATGACTATCTTCAAAAATTACAGTATCCTTAGGAAGAGCATTACAAGCAGTCATGCACTTCCAGTACATCTCTGGGAATGGTTTGTTACGGACTACATCTTCATTACTAACATAGTAATCAACAAACTCCAATACTCCCAATTTGAGTAGAACTAATTTAACAGTATTGCGAATACTATTGCTAGCTACGGCAATTTGAAATCCTTCATCCTTGAGATTTCTAAAGTAAAGCATCAGTTCAAAGTCATTCTTTAACTTTGAAAAGATTTCAAAGGTTGCCTTCTGCTTATCTTCCCAAATACGTTGATGTTTATCTACGGGAAGACTCTTCTCTTCAGTCAGCATTGTCAACTTACGGGAAGTAGGGAGACCATCATAGAGACTTAGATGCTCATCACGATTGATAATATACTTCTTATCCACATTTTCAAGAGCACAATTGAGTGCCTCATAATGCATATCCCGACTGTCAATTAAGACTCCATCAAGATCAAAGATTACTAATTTATTCATAAAGAAATTGTATAATTGTTTTTTTTGTAATGTTCAAAGAATTTACTGCCTTATCATCAATAAAGATATCATAATGAATCTTACCCATTATAAGTTGATGATATTTTAAACCCCATTCATCTAAGTGTTTAAGAGTTCTGGTATATAACTGACTATAAATCTCAGGTACATTCCCGTTGAATTGTGACATTCCTCGTGCTGTATATATTACAATTTTATGACCATCATCATAGAGAGAGTTAGCCAATTCGATCATCTCATCATTGGGAACGCAGTAACTATATTTTGATGGACCCAGTTCTTCAAATTGATTTGGACGGTAACAAAGAACGTCATCCAGATCAAATGCAATAGTCTTTTGTTTGCTCATTTAATAATTTTAATTTAGATGCAATTCTTTTTTGAATAAGTTTATCCGCATTTGGAAAATGAGATTTTATATTGTCAATAAAACTCTTATCTGATAAAATGTAATGACAGCAAGTCATTATAATTTGACTTTTAGATACCCGAGATACATCAGATATCCACTTTTTCCACTTACCAGAATTATAGCATATTTTATATAATTGTTCAAATAAAGCATTATCTTTACTACACATTTCAAGATAAAACTCTGATTCAATTTGCCCATATTCTGGAGCAATGTTGATGGCATCAAGTCCAGATGCAAATCTCACTTCAACATCAAAGGAATCTGTCAGATAATCCCCATTATGTTCCTTACTCATTAAATCAAAATTTTTAACAATTTCGATAAAATTTTGAAGTCTAGTATTATTATAGTTTCCAATGTTTGTTCTAGTCGCAAGGTCCAATCTGGTTCCTGACTGGACAACCGCATATTTGATTTGATTGAAATATTCTATTCTTAAACGAATTTTTAAATATCCAAGCATCCAGTTTAAATCTTCTGGTTGATATTTAAAAATTGCCTCTTCAGTTCCAACCTCATACATTATATTTGGGTTGACCTCAAAGATTTTCTCAATTATATCTACAGTTTTTTCTGCTGCTTGATAAATTGTTTCAGAAACTCTAAACGGATCTATATGAATTAGGTCAAGGTATTGGGCATCAGTCCCAAAAGACTTATTACCATCATCACTTACTTGACCCTGTTCTGCTCCACCGTGATCACGACAAAGTAAAACTGACGAGTTCTTCTTTTTAACATAAGAAGAAAATGTTTCAGTATTCCAACCATTCACATACCCACCAGAAAAATCAACTTGCCTTCTAGAAGGAATTAGTCCAATGGAATGTTGTTGACTGTGCTTAATCACACAATCAACAACATTCTGGCTCATTGGACCGATGTAATACTTGGGGAAACTCATAGAATTTTTAAAAGTTTTCTTTCAACTTCGGGACATGAATAATCAATAAATTCAAATTCAACATCATGTTCTTCAACATATTCATAAAATGCTTTTTGTTCGTGGTCATTACAACTTTCACTAAAATTATAACACCACTCATCAAAGGCAATTAGAGTTCCTTTTTTAATATATGGATGAAGGTTATTAAAAATAGTTTTAGTAGATGAATATAGATCGCAATCAACATGAAGTAATGCAATTGAATCTGCTTCCTTTAAATAATCACCAATAGTGTCCTCAAACCAACCTTTATAAAACTTAATTCCTTCAATGTTAGGGATTTCACCATTAGTGCTAAAATCTCCCTTATTGCAAGAAGTTCCTACCCAATCCTCAGGCAATCCATCAAAAGAATCGAATCCAAAGTATTGATAATTATCACCAAATATTTCTTTAATGATACTAATAGTAGTTCCTTTATACACACCAAATTCTAAAACATGTTTGTAGTCAGTATTAATATTTTCAAAAGCTCTCTGAACATAAGCAGGATTATTCATTTAATTTCTCCAAATTTAAAAATAAATTGTATTTTCCAAAATAATATAAAAACATATCTAAAGGATGTTCATGCAACGGTGCCATATTAATCCAAATGATTGAACTTAAAATTTCAATTGCTTGATAATTAATATCATTCAAATTGCAAAAATCTTTCAATATACTTTTACAATCCAGTAAAGATTTTTTAACATGAACATCACAAGTAATATCTTTTTCAAAATTGATTGAAAAGTAATTATTACTCAAAATTTCATGATTCAAAATTAGATTATGATTTAGTTTTGCCAAATCATAATGCATATCCCCATTATCTATACTACCATTAAAATCTTGCCTCCAATCAATAAGTGTAAATTTTTCACAATCTACCAAGATATTATCTAAAATAAAATCACCGTGAAATCCTGTTGGACTCTTTCCCATTATAAAATCAAAATCAACTCTATTGAGTAATTCTTTCATTGGAGGAATAAGGATTCCATTAATACAATCTTCAGTATCCCCCAAATTGTATTTTTCTAAAAACTTTTGAACACGAAGAATAGTTTTATCTTGATAAAAAGAAAGTGCATTCTTTGCATATGCATCATCATTTTTTGGAGTCCAAAGATTTCTTTTTGACCATTCCAATAAATTAGAAAATCTTTTTAGATTTATGTCTTCTGCTAAAAGATTTCCTTTTACATATTCATATTTGTAAAAGTTTTCTGTGCTTCCAAGTAAATTGGGAACCAAACCTTTAAGATTTTCCGTTCGTGATACTCTATCGTAACATACCTTCTTATTATAAAAAAACTTAATTACAAATTCGTCAAAGATAAATATATTTTCATCTTCTTTATCAAGAACATGAATAGTTCCTCTGATATTTGAGCGAGTTCTTTTTAAGGCATCAATGTTTCCAATATCATACCATTCATCAATTTTAATGACGGCAAAGTCATTCATTTTACGAATAACATGACAATCACTCAAGTCACTGGTCTTTACAGTTTGGAGAATTGTTCTACAAGTATTCCAAAAAACTTCATACTGTTGAATACCAGAAACACCCACATAAACAAAATCAAAGTTCTGCTCACCCTTTTCGTTGATTGATGCAATTTTTCCATTTACACAATTGATAGTTCTATAGGATTGACTATTATCTCCAACTCCCCCAATGGACCAATTCGTTGAGAAATCTACATCTTGAATATAGTTCTTTGGGAGAATTGTATCGCAAGCGTGAAAGATAAATGGCGATTGCAAATACTCCTCACACAAAGAAATAGAGTAAAGAAGACTACTTCCTTCTCCGGTATAAACATCAACTTCCACAAATTCAAATTTTCTTTCTGGATGAGCAAGAGTTAGATATTGTTTAACATGAGATCCATAATGACCTAATGTTACTATAAATTCAACATCTTCGGGATATGTCTCAATAATATGAGAGATTACTGGTTTGTCACCAATACGAACCAGACTTTTATTCGTAAATTTGGTTAGATTGCCAAGTCTTGAACCAAGTCCACTAGTCGTTAATAAAACCTTATACATAAAAAAATTTTACTTTCTATTATTTTCAATCTCAGATTGATACCAATCTTTTTCTTTGCTATAAATTTGTTCTGTTCTATCTTCCAAATTACAAATCTCATCACATAATAAATTAATTACTGGATAAGATCTTTTTACTAAAAGAGAAACACCACATCTCCTTTCGTATGCCCCAAAAGGAAGATCTACAATATCATAAGTTCCATCGAAATACTTTGTTCTCAAATCGATCATAAATTCTCTACACCCATCAATCCTTAATGTGTCATGAAAAACAATAATACCAGTTTGAGATAATTTAGGATAGACAACTTCAAAATCATTTTTTACCCCATCATAAGAATGGCATCCATCAATAAACACAAAATCAATTGTAGGATGATTTTTATCTACCAATTCTCTAAACTCTTTCGATTTAGAATCAATTTTAGTTAAAACAAAATTTTCAATCCCATGAGATCTTAAATAAGAATCACATTGGTCTTTAGATGAAAGTTGTTGAAATTGATTTGTTAATCCATGATTCTCCCACAAATCGTAAGCATAAACAGTTCCACCCGTTAAATTAGCTCCGCGACAAAGATATTTTGTGGTTGTTGCATAAGCAGTTCCAATTTCTAAAATATTTTTGCAATCATTCAATAAAATTAATGATTCAAAAAACAATCCATGTTGATCAGATGTTTTTTCAAATAAGTGAGTATAGTCTTCCATGATAATAATTTTTTAAATTCTATTGTATTTATCATCCAATCTTACAATATCATCTTCACCAAAGTATTCTCCAAGTTGAACTTCTACAAATACTAGTGAATCTTCACCAATATTTGTAACAGAGTGCTTTGCTTCTCTGACAATTTGAATAATATCACCCACACCGTGAGTTGCTAGTACATCATTAATTTTAATTTCTGCGATTCCCTTTACAATAATCCAAATTTCACTTCTTTTAAAATGATACTGGTAACTTGGTGCCTCACCAGGATTGATGATAATTTTTTTAACTTTTGTATATTCCTCATCCATCAGGTTCTTGTATGAACCCCATGGTTTTAAAATAGTATTATCCATTTTCCTTATACCATTTGTAAGTTTTTTCAATGCCTTCACAAAGACCAATTTTAGGTTGCCAATCAAGGGATTTCATTTTATCAACATTTAAAACTTTTCTTGGAGTTCCATTAGGTTTAGTAAAGTCCCACAAAATCTCCCCAGAAAAACCAACTACATCCGAAATAATGTTTGCAAGTTCCCATATTCTAACATCTTCACCAGTTCCAACATTAATATGTTCTGGTTCATCATACTTTTGCATACAAACATAACATGCTTCTGCCAAATCATCGACATGTAGAAATTCTCTCATTGTAGAACCATCTCCCCAAAGAGTTACTGATTCATTATTTTTCATTGCATTATGAAACTTAGCAATCATTGCTGGAAGAACATGTGATGTTTCCAAATCAAAATTATCATTAAGTCCATAAAGATTTGTAGGCATCAATGAAATTGCCTTAAATCCATATTGTTGATAATATGCCTGACACATACGAATACCAGCAATCTTTGCAATTGCATATGCATCATTGGTTGGTTCCAAAGGACCAGTCATAAACTGATCTTCTGTAATTGGTTGACTCGCAAACTTTGGATAGATGCATGAAGAACCAAGAAAAAGAAGTTTCTTAACTCCATGACGATAAGCAGCATCAATTATATTAGTTTGGATTTGTAAATTATCTCTAATAAATTGTGCGGGATAATCACTGTTTGCTTTTATTCCACCAACCTTAGCAGCAGCAAGAAATACATAGTCTGGTTGATTAACTTCAAAATATTTTTCAACATCATTCTGATCTCTCAAATCAAAATGAGTTCTTGGAGCAGTGTATATGTTTTTATATCCTTTATAAATTAAATTTCTTACAA
>Ga0181348_1000576_pt1 | contig 16131 bp, 25 predicted proteins | sample Su13VDMM110DN_FD_130092 | JGI IMG/M metagenome (GOLD analysis project Ga0181348, IMG submission 130092) | Freshwater viral communities from Lake Michigan, USA - Su13.VD.MM110.D.N | ecosystem: Environmental > Aquatic > Freshwater > Lake | place: USA: Michigan | collected 2013-07-16
CACGAAACTGACTCATGCGTTCTATGTGAAAGCCCGGAAGCCCGGACTTGGCCACAACCAAAAATGTAAATATTAGTTCGTACATTATTCAACCTCAAAGTGTTTTCTAAGATGCTTGGCAACAGTGTAGCCTTGCCCCAGTGTAAGATCGTCGAACCGGTATACAGTATCAGCACAGTCGCAGATCAACAACTCAGCAAAATGTTTCACAAACTTTTCCAAATCCGCGGGCGTCAAGGTGGTCCAGGTATGACTGAACTTTTCGTCCAGCGTCTGGCCCATTAATTCTTTGACCCGCTTGTGCATGGTTAGTCCATTAAACTGAGAAGTCTATCTTCCCAGTAAAATTCATAACTTTGACACTGTTCAGCCACTCGGCCCACAAGGCTGGCACGTTGTAGATAGGTGCGTGAAGTTTTTGCCGCTTCTAATTTGGCAATCAGGGCATCGATGTCTGCGTTCATACGCTCGTCAAGTGGTGATAGTCTCATGCGATTTTTCCTTAGTCTGCTCTTGAACCCATGTATGCGGTGATTCCATATTTCTTCAAGACATCGGCGTAGGCCTGGGCACCTGTTTCTTTGATGTCCATGCTTTGTGTATACGAACCACCGGGATTCCAAAGTTGGAGTCCGCCACCGTATGCTTTGGTAAAGCCCACAGTTTTCAGCGCACGGCCCAATTTGGTACTGGCCTTTTCGGGTACGCTGACCCAGGCAAAACCACAGTAGCCAGGCTCGCCATGCCGGGCACGAAAGTCTGCTTCGGCTGTCTGTGCGGCTGACACCGCGGTGTTGTGAATAGATTCAATGTTATCAAGTGCAATCATTTCAGGCTCCTTTTAGTTTCTATACAAGTATTATAGCAAATCGGTAATTATTGGTCAACCGCTTTCACTCGCACATCTGTGTTGAGAGCAGGTGTATACTTTCGTATTAGTTCACGCTCTAGTGTGTGTGCTTGGGTCTTGCCACGCACAATGTCCGCGATTGCAAAATTCACAGCCGACTCACCAGCGCCACGAATTGCTTCGTACAGGCGCCAAGATTTGTCTTCTGTGCGTGAGCGATAGATGTGCTTGTTGATGCGTGAGCGCAGGCTCATTGTGATTGTGCGTTGAGTTTTTGCTGTGACACCAATGTAGTACTCCAGGCCAATCTGGACAAAGTAAACAATGTGTGTACGGTCCACTCGTTTTTTGCGTGATTGCTTTTTAAGTTCCATACATGTATTATAACCGAAATTGCTTTTTTGGTCAACCGAAATCAACTACTACAAAAGTACTACTTTTTACGGTGTCGAAAGTAGTACTTTGGGTTACATTTTATGTACGGTCAAGATAGCGTAAAAACTTTTCTAAGTCGCCATACATGGCATACATGATGGCCTGTTGACTGCCGAATATGATTAGTTTGGGAGTCTTACCCGCCTTGAGATAGTAGGGACAATCCAGTTTTCGATTCAAGGTCATAAGCAAACTGGGACTCAACACTTTTGTAAAATCAAATTCATATTGTTCAATCGACAAAAATCTAAAAGCATCATACCCAGATATACTCAATCTCAATCCACCATCGTCACGTGGATCTTGCCACCATGCTTTGAGCGCCAGTTCAACGCCAAGCCGATCATCTGTTGGCAGTTGATTTAACAGTTGTTGAGTAATTTGTTGTTTATCGGGCATCGGGGTATACTTGCGCCCCCTGCGTCAAGAGCATGACTGTGAATTTGTCGGTCTTGAATTGTGTGTTGAGTTTACGTGCTAGGTTCTTGGCATGTCCAGGATTGGAAAAACTGACCTTCTTGTACTTAGGACCTGGATATTGTGTGAGCATGTTTGAAGTTTTCAAGTTGATAGGTTTGGTATCATAAAAAACTGCCCACACTCCTTCAGAGGCCAACACTTGTTCGGTCTTGTAAGTTGCTTTGTCAGTGTGTTCAATCAACACATTTGGTTTGGGTCTCGACATCATTATCTCCGTAGTTTATTTATCTCAAAAACTACGTGGTTTTGAAACTGCCACCGCTCAATTCTACTGTAATTGTTTCTTCTTTTGGCTGTGTATTTCGGGTATGCAAGGACTCTAGTGTCAGTAATAGTTTTGTAATATCACTATGTAAATCTTTGGCTTCACGCATGGTCATAGTGAAATCACGCTGACCGCGTGATTCATGTGCTTTGATGCTGTCTACAAAACGATTGATGTGTAGGCTCATTTCACAAACTGTTCCAGTTCTGGAGGAGTCCAACCAGCCGGTTTGAGTACCTTGCCGTCTTCACGTTTGCGTACCCGACCGGTTTGCTTGTCAATCTTGGCAAAGTTAGTACGCATGACTTCTTTCCATGCACCCTCAGCGTCAGCACCAAGACTATGGATAGCACCAACGGTGACCACAAGGATATCAATCAATGCGTCAAGATCATCTACTTTGGTCTTGCTGGCCACCAACTCATTGAATTCTTCACTAATGAGATTGCAGTACAGTTGATATTGTTGTTCGTTAAACTCGCCCACAGACTGATTGCAGGCTCGCATGAATTTTTCTTGATCTTTAAACGGATTCGGCATTGGCTTGTTCTTTGCTGGTGAAGGGTCCTTGATAATCGTAACGCTCCAAGGTAATAAGTTTAGGGTGTTGTACTAGTTTCCACTTGCGATGTTGCTTGACTTTGTACCAACCTGCGGCAAACCAACTCTTACTTTTGTCTTCTCTGGTAAACAGTGGCAACCGGTGTTTCACCTCCCATAATGGATTGAACACCGTGCCCGAAACTTCATGTCCATAAACCAGGTTTGGTGGCAATGGAGTTGCTGTTTCGGCCGGCTCGAATTGGATCCCAACTGCCTCTCGAGCCATCTTGACTGTTTTGTAACTCACAACATTGTCATGAATTTTTATAATACAGTTACCGTTTTCTTTTAGTTCAAGTTGGCCAATCTTGCGATTATCCTTCTTGAGTATCCAGTACTGGTTGTCTACCACGGGTTTGGCTAATATCATCTAATACTCCTTTGTATGTTTCGTTCATCCAACGACTCACCTGATCTGCGCTGTCACTCAGTTTGGTCAATTCGTATTTGCCACAGAATTTTAGGAAGTGTGCGCCTACCATGCCAACATCCTTGTGTGAAATTTGTTCACGGATGCAACTGTCCACAACTGTTTTAACATTGTCTGGCTGTGCGGTGAGATCAATCAAGGTACAATTACGTTCATAGTCATCTAGCACACGATGCTCTGCACCATTATGGTCGGTCCAACGTTGCAACATTAGATTGTTCCAATTGTATCCGCGCTTGTCTCTGTCTCCAAAGGCCTCACGGAGACCAACTTTATTCTTTGTGCCTTTCTCACGTACTCCAGGATACGCACTGAATACGTTGTCTGAGGTGTCGCCACGCATGCACTTCTCAAATAGCAACCAGGCTGGATCCGGGATCGTTTTTGGCTGTTTAGTTTTCTTATCATTGACACGGTTACCTTTAGCATCGAATATGCCCTCCAAGGTTAAAAGTTCATCGGTGATACCATTGTATTGCGTGACGTTAGCGGCCAGCAACTGCACGAAGTCAGTGTCTGAACTTACGATTGTGTGTTCATCTTGAGGGTGTAAAGAGATCCAACGTGCTATGATATCATCTGCTTCAGCAGTGGCACAACGGATCACACTACAATTTGTTTTTGTAGACAAGTATTTAGTCAGTTCATCATAGGTTTCCCAAAACAGTTTATCTTCTTCTGCTTCGGTTTCGGTCATTGTGCCGCGAGCCACGGCACGGTTAGCCTTGTAAGGCTTGTAATAGTCTTTGCGCCACGACCGTCCTTCCAGTGCGAAAACCACATGATCTGCTTGAAAACGCCGGGCCACTTTGTTGGCGGCCATTATGGTAACGTGCAGGGCAAAACCTAGTTTGGTCCATGTGTCACTGGCACGGTGTGCTGAGTGTCTAGCACGGAAAAACATGTTGGCTGTATCAATCAGTAGGTATTTCATTAGGCACAATCAAGTTGTTATCGTAGATGTATTGTAACACATGTTCAGCCCAAAAGCAATGGGCATTGTGCCCAAAATGCCAACTATCGGAATTGACCGTTTTAAATCCGTTGTTTCTTAGCACTGAATCGTAAGTTTGATCAGGATCGTATGGTGCAATGTAGCATTGGCTCCAGTCACGAGTTTGGGAAATTTTACCAAAATGACTATTTCCATTAAACATCACATGCTGAATCTGGTTAAGTTTGAGTTCGTTATGGAACTGCCAAATCTCATCATGTGATTGTTGTTGCACGTTGTCCCAGTTGATCGTGGACATAAAATTTTTGTAACGTTCGGCAAAAACGGTCGGCACACTGTCTATGCCACTGGCGTTGACTTGATACCATGTGCCTTTGTGAAACCATTCTTGTCGTTCCCACGTGGACCATTGCAGGATCACAAAAACATCTTTGAGATTGGTCTGTTCATGTAACCAAGATCTTGTGGTGCGAATAATACGGGCATTTGATCCACCAGCCTGTGCGTCAAGGTACAGTATAGCATTAAGACTGTTGGCTATTTCACAGCCAAAACTAACACGTTCATTGTCTGGATGCGGCTGTTGTCCCAAACCATAGTACAATCCATCATCTTCTGCCCAGGAATATGGATTTACTGCTTCTGCGGCCGCGGCATGACTATCACCATTCACATACAAGATCATTTTTGTAACAGTACTTTTTCTGTTTCCGCGGCAACCACACGTTTGCGTAGACTTGAACTGGAGAACGAATGATCTCTACCATTGAACACTAGTTCAATCCCACGCATGCCACATTCCTCATAGCCAGAGAAGTTTTTGTGTTGATATTCCACACCCAGCACACGAACATCTACAGGCAATATCAACAACAAGTCAACAAGATCTTGTTCGGTTTGGTATACAACAACTTCATCAACGTAACGGCATGCGGCCAACTGTATCTGGCGCTCCACAATAGATTGTATAGGGCGATTTTTAGCCCCAGGACGATCGATAGTTGGGTCCGTTTGGAGCCCGCAGATGAGGTAGTCACAATGATTCTTGGCCTCGCTGAGCATGGCAATGTGTCCTGCGTGTAGCATGTCAAAGGTTGAGAAAGTGATGCCAATTTTCTTACCGTCTTGTTTGAGTTGTTTGATGTGGTTGAATATCATGATACTTCAGTTCTTCCACCGCCAATGTCTCGAGAGTTTACATATTGACTGCTGTACTTGTTCATGGCCTGCTCTTGTTCCCATGTTTCCATAACCACGTGTCGACAAATATTTTGGAACCAACGATCCACTATATCCGCATCCGCATCATTGGGTTTCATCATGTAACCGGCCTTGACCAGCCTTGCTACAAAGATTTCGTTCCAATCTAGTTCAAATGCACCTTGATGCAAGTTGTTGGGATCTATGTCCATACGAACAATACTCACATAAGGCTCGTTTTTTTCTGTAGCAAGTTCTTTTTCAGTTTTCTCTGGTGCCCGGGGTTTGGGCTCGGCCCGGACTTTTACCGGTGCAGGCTTCTTACGAAAGCGATCAAATATTCCCATCAAGTTCCCCATTCGTTTTTAAATAGTGGCACTTGCAAACGGTCACTGTAGCGTAAACCATGTTTCATTGCTAACAATGCCACATTCTTGTTGTTTAAGGCATAAACACTTTCAACACCACCTACAGGCATTAGATAAACATGTCCTTTGAATCCAGCGGCGCGATATTCTTCAGTTGCACGTTCAGCGTCTGCAAAGTCCTGTTCCGTGGCGATAACAAACTTCAAGTACGCTGTACCAACTTGTTCGTATTCACAAACCACTTCTGAGAGAATTGCTTCTTCCCACTTCTCGCCACTACAAGGAAGTTTGGCGCTGACGGAGAATGTAATTTCACGTTGTGCTCTCCAACGTTGTAGATATTCTTTGAATTCGGGTGTTAGTTTTTGGGTGCCATTTGTTTCGAACGTAATTTCTTTAAGACGGTGCATGCTGTCGTGATCCAATAATCCTGGAAAAGCACGTTGCCAACCTAGTAATGGCTCGCCACCTGTGATCACAAGATGCTCATCTTCCCAACGACGATGTGGGAGTATTTGCATGATGCGATCAACAATGCCGTTACTCTCCATCATGGGACTTAGGTCTTTAAAGTCAGGATGCCATGACGCATAACTATCACAACCTGTACTCACCAACGGAAGGTCTTCGTACTTCTCAAACGCCCGGATCATGGTATGTGTGGCCGCAAGATCAGTTGCTTCGTGACTTGCCTGACCACGTGGCATGCCAAACCCAGCACATTTAAAGTTGCAACCAAACGTTCTCAAGAACACCGACGGCACACCCATGTATCGACCTTCACCTTGGATCGAATAAAATAATTCTGCTATTTTAATTTTAGACATCTACATCCTTTGTTATATACTTGTGTATTATACACGAAATCGTAGGTGTTTTGCAAGTGGCAAGTTAGCCAATTGATTTTTGTACACCTGATTCAAAACTCATGGGCGTGTAGTCTGGAATGATGCTTCTTAGTTTAGAAATGTCAGGTCTGCGACTGGCTGTGCTTCCGGGCACACCCGGTGTGGTTGTCCAGGCAGGGTTGTCATGACCCAGTGCTGACGCAATGATTTGAGCCGCGTCCATAATAGTGATTTCTCTATCGTTGCCAATGTTGACCAACTCACGAGTTTGTGTTTCAGCACAATGGATGCTGGCTCTTATGGCATCTTCCACATGACAGAAACTTCTGGTTTCGTTGGCACCAAAGCACTCAAACTTGCCTTGTTTGATCTTGGCAATTTGATCAGCCAAGAAGTGTCCGGCCTTGCTGTTCTCACCATACACGTTAAAGTAACGCAACATCACATAAGGTAACTTACTGTTGGCCAGATAGTTTTCACTGCACACTTTGGCAAGTCTATAACTCCAACGAGCATTGTGAATGTCTCGAATAGTGATGTCTGCATGTTCAGGTACTGGACTAACAGGATCGTCACTTACTATTTCACTACTGCTGGCATACACAATTTTTTTAAGGTTTGTAATTATACTAGCATACTCAAACATATTTAGATCACAAACAAAATTGTTTGATAACACCTGGTTGGGCCGTTCGTAAAAATTCTTGGTACCATTGATAGCACCGTAGTGATAAATGTAATCAAAGTCCCGTGGTAGTTGAGCAATTGCATTTTGATAATTTAAATCAATTGTTAGAAACTGATCACAAGGCGGAATAGTTGAACTACGACTGTGATTGTCAACAGCCCAAACTTCATTATACTCTAGTTTACTTGATTTTAATTGTCGACAGATCTCTGTACCCAACAGCCCACTGGCACCAGTTACTAAAATTTTAGCCATTTTTAACTCTTTCGTTGTCATCGAATGCGGCCTGGATCATTCCAAATTCTAGTCCAAGTTTTTTAATCAAATTGTTCAATGCCAGTGTGTCTTTTGGCAAGCAATGTCCGCCAAACGCCCGGAATTTTTCATTGACCAGCAAGTAGTGAGGGTTAATACAATCGCGTTTGATAATGGCATTGTAGACATTGTTATAGTCAGCACCAATGCGCTGACAAACTTCATAGATAATATTACCAAATGTCACACTAACGGCATGATGTACGTTGTTAAAATATTTGATAATTTCGGCTTCGATAGGTGCCACCTGAACTACGTTTCGTGGAATAAAGCCATGTATCTTTTTCACCAACTCAAAGTCTGCATCGTTATAAACTCCAATAACCAATACATCATGATTGTAAATAAAATCTGCTAGAGCAGTCTTGGCCCGTAGAAATTCAGGCACATTGCACATACGCAACATGGGATAGGTTAATTTCATACGATCGGTGGTGCCCGGAACTACTGTGCTTTTGATTCCTACCAGACCTTGGTAGTGTGCTTCGCTTAGTTCTTTGCAAACTTTTTCTACAATGCTGGTATCGCAGTCACCTTCAACTGTGCTATCTGTTGGTACGCTCAAAAATACACATTTAGTATTCAATATATCTTCAAGTTTGGAGTCTTGAATTTTTGGATCATAAAAACTCATATCATGGCCTTGGCCTTCGAGCCCATCATACACTGCTGACCCCACAGTGCCTTTTCCAATAACTCCTACTTTCATACAGTCTCCTTAATTTTGTAATCCATATCTATGTAGCAACTTTGTGTCATGTCACATAAATTCACAATCTCTCTTGCAACATCAATTGGTTCCAGACAAATGTCTGGATTTGGATGTGGTTTGTGTGCTACCATTTTGGTATGCACGTGAACTGGGTTGATTAGTCCCAGTTTTAAATTGTCGCTAACAAATTCACTGGCGCCTTGCCATATGTTGAACAACGCGGCCTTGCTGGCGCTGTACAAGATAAAGTTTTTACGCCCTTGCTTGTAGGCACTTGACCCTAACATGACAAATCTTACCGTCTTGGTGGGTGGATTTTTAATGTAGTAATTGATCACTGACCAATTGCTTTTTAAATTTACATTGAACACAGTATCGTAATCCAAGGTGTTGTCCCCAAACACCCCGGCACAGTTTACAATCACGTCCGGTTCGGCCATGGTCAACACCATGCCAATGCGCATGTCACTAGTGGGATCGTCAAGATCGATTGTGTCTCGACCAATCGCTACTATGTGATATTGTTCTTTTAGAAGTTGTATGGTGTTCTTGGCAATGTCACTGTTGGCGCCAATGATCATGGCTGTTTTCAAAACGGTCCTTTGAATTCAACCGATTTTAATTCATCCTTGGCAGTTGGATACCAATTCTGAGCATGGCCCTTGACAAGATCATTTGCGGCAGCGGCAATAGATTGTCCTGTGGGATAAAAGTGGTCTTCTAAAGAAGGAGTGGTAGGACATGGTGTTGGAGCAAATCCTAGACGTTTGGCACGCCAGATCGTGTCACCCAGGCGTTCATGCAAACTGGCAACAATTTCACTACCAGCACCGCATGCAGTCCAGGCATTATCCACTACCACAAGATTTTTTGTTCTGCGTACACTGGCTTCGATGGTGTCTATGTCAATGGGCGACAACCAAATTGGATCAATAACTTCTGCACTGATTCCAATGTCTGCAAGATAGTTTTGTGCTCGCATGCATTCTACTGCCTGATAACTGATACCAACCAAGGTCACATCCTGCCCTAAGACAACTACTCGTGCTTTGCCAGGCGGCACCAACAATTCACCTTCGGGCACATGGCCGGTGCTGTAGTACAACATTCTATGCTCGACCATCACAACAGGATTGTTGTCACGCACAGCAAATTCCAAACATCCTTTTGCATCATATGGAGTACTGGGCGCACAGATCTTGATGCCAGGTATGTTCATAAACAGCGGATAAAGACTTTGGGTATGTTGTGATCCATTGCCCCAACTTTTACCAATCAGCATACGCACCACCATGGGCACATTTTGCACACCGCCGGACATGGCATGTGTTTTGGCAGCCACATTGATCAGTTGATTCATGGCCAAGGCTGCAAAATCCATGCGATAGTGATTGTGTATGGGACGCAGTCCAGCCAGGGCCATACCAACAGCCACACCAGTCATACCATCTTCAGCCAATGGGGTTCCAAAACATCTGTCGGCACCAAATTCTTCAGCCAGGCCCTTGGTTGTGCCAAACGTGCCCTTAGGGTCATCAACGTCGAGTCCGAACAGCACAACATTGCTATCGCGAGACATTTCGATAGCAGTGGCTTCTCGAATGGCTTCCACATAAGATATATATCGATTATTTGTAAACATATTTTAACAGTTCCTGTGGTGGCGGAAATTCACTGGCCTCGGCAAATTCAACTGCCTGGGTAATTTTGTGTTCAATCTCTTGATCAATTTGTGCGCGAACCGCAGGATCAAGTAGATTACCCAGGAATTCTACTTGATCCCGTGCTTGATACGGAGCAACCTCATCCGCAGTCCGGTATCCCAATTTAAAATCTTCACCGGGACCAACATGTTCCAACCAACGACTGGTGGCAATTTCTAAAAACTGCGGTCCGGCACCGTTGCGTATTTTTTCAACAAGATCACCGGCGGTGTTGTAAATCGTTTCTATGTTGTATTCATCGATATGTGTTGATGGAACACCATTTGCCCTGGCTCGAGCACAGATGTCAAGTACTGCCTGGCGTTGACTGCGTTTGGTATGTATGGCCAACTCGTTGTTTTCGCACACAAACAAAATTGGTAATTTTTTAAGTGCGGCAAAATTCAAACTTTCCGATACCACACCTTCTTCGGTAGCGCCATCACCAAAGAAACTAACAACTATCTGATTGGATTTTTTAAGTTTAAGAGCGTAGGCATAGCCCACAGCATTAGGAACACTTGATGCCACAATAGCAGTGGTGGACATCACGTTGTGTTCAAGATCAACCAAGTGCATGCTGCCACCCCATCCATGAGCACAGCCAGAGATTTTTCCATACAGTTCGGCCATCATGGCATTGAGGTCGCCGCCTTTGGCCAAGTACAGTGGATGACATCGATAGTAGCCAAACACAACATCTTTTTTTTGCAAGTGTTCGCACACGCCCACTTGAATGGCTTCATGGCCAATGCCCAGATGCACTGGACTTTTGATTTTGTCGGTGGGATATATCTTGGCAACAATTTCTTCAACTCGCCTGATTGTTTTTATCGACCGGTATAATTTATCAATTTTCATATTTTATAGTTGATCTTGTGTTGTACCATTTGTTGATTTATATCATTGGCTTTGAGTTTTTCCCAAGGGTCTCGTGTTCCTGCCATGACACCTTGCCAAAAAGATATGTCAACTCCTTGAGTGTCAAGATATCTACTGATCATCTCACAGTCGTTTAGTCTACGTTGAAGGTTGTCTTTGCTATGAAAGTCTCTAGGATCATCGGGATTGCCTTCAAAACTCACACGATTGTGATGAGTGTCATCTTGATTATTACCAGTCAAGTCAGCACGGTCATGGATTACTGAAACATCAATTATTTCCACTATATCCAACATGTAGGCTATTTGACTGAGTTCAGCGTCGGGCATTTGATGTGTGCTGAATGTTTTACGCAACTCGTACCAGGTCCTGGGAATTATAGGAAATATACTGTAAGGATGTTCGTTATGTGTATGCACTTTGAGCAATTTGAATTTGCCATCATGCTCGGCAATTTTGGTGTCCCAGCCTGTGGTTTCCATGATTGAGTCATCGCCCCAGCCCATGAGCCAATCTGAATCAGCATACTCGGCCAACTTGTTGTAGTATAAATTCAAACTTTGGTATCCCATGCGATCCATGCTCAACACAGTGTAGTTCACATTGTTATCATCCATCCAGGGTTGAATTGCTCCCTGAAAGTATTTAATAGTTCTTGTGTCATCGTTGTCAAACGCAATTAAGATTTGTATGGTATCAGGGTGCCTGGCTTGGGTAATCAGACTCTTGATCGACGTTTCAAGTGGCTTGGTACGCCCTCTAGTGGGAATCAAGTTAGCAATTTTAAATTTATTTGTACTCATTCAACAATACTTTCTCATAACTTCGAGTGACGTTTGTTTTTCCAAAATTTCTTTTCCTGGCAAAATACATGTTTTCAAGAAAATGTTCTAGGCTCATATTAAGATTTTCTGTGCTTTCAAAAACACACATACATGGTTTTTCAAGTAAAGTGTTATCTTGAATATAGCCAAGAAAATCATAATCAAAATTTTGCTGTATAGGCAAGTATTTAAGATTGCGATAGTCAACCACGTAGTTTCTTTGAAACTGCATGAGTTGATCTAATATATCTCTATCAATATTATAGTGTTTTTTTACAAAGGTGTCAACTAAATTAAACACATAATTTAGGCGGTCTTGTTGTTGTATGTATAGAGTAGTGCGATGCACCAGGTTCCACCCAAATATTTGAACGTTACCAATTGGTGGATGATTGATAGAACCGTGACTTGCCCAGTTTGCAAAGTAATTTCGTGTGTCGTTGAACTGTGTTTGAAACCAACTATCATGCTGAATCCAAACATACAAATTATCATAGAATTTGCTGTAATCGATTTGATGTGCTTTTTCCAAATATCTAGCAATGTACGTGGTCAGCCCATTGATATGAAATGTCTGGATAAAACTGTTCCAAACCAGGGTGTCTAGCATCTGCTGTTTAGAAATGTCCTTGGTACTGATAACCACATCCACACACTCGCTCAACTCCCTGTCATTGTAACTGCCGCTCATGTAATCGTGTACTGGCACAGCCTCTAACTGCCACAAGCGTTTTTGTAATAGATTCATTTCGGCATTTTCTAACAACTGTGCTTGTAAGATGTTGATACCAGTGTGGTTACCAGCCCGAAAAATTTTCCAAAATGCTTCCTTCCAAGATTTGACAGTTTCGCCAGGCAGTCCCAGTATCAGTTCTGTATATACTGGAATATTATTGCGATCGCACAGGTCAAAAATTTCATCAATTTTGTGTTGGTCAAGATTTCTACGCTTGACATTTTCTAACACATCATGATCCATGCTCTGTACACTCACAGTAAGACCTTGACCAAAGTTTGGACTTTTGTGTATGAGTTTCTTTACAATATCCACAACTTCGTTCTTTTGATTCTTGGCCCAGGTCATCGAGAAAGACGTTAATTTATTCCAACGCTTTTGAACTTCAATTAATTTGTCCACAATCATATTGTCGCGTTCTATAAACATACCAAAGTTGGCATCAGTGATAGTAACAAACCCACAGTTGGCACCAATCCATTCTAATTCGTGGTACACTCTCGTAAGATCAAATTTTTTCACTTTGCTGTAGGTAAGACTGCCCCAGTCGCAAAAGGTACACTGATAAGGGCAACCACGATTGGTTTCTAGTGTAGCATTCCAAATCACTTGAGGGTTGTCCTTGATTATTTGATCAAACATGCCTGAGAGATATGGACTGGGTATTTGATCTAAATTGTCAATTCTAGCACAGTCACCGGTATTGATCAATCCGGTGGGGGTGTTGATCAACAGTCCCGGTATGTGTGCGTAGTTTGTGCCAAAGTCCTCTAGTATGCGTTTAAAAGTAATCTCGCCTTCCATCTTGACCACTAGGTCTATAAAAGGTTCCTTTACAAACAGGTCTGGATCTTCGATGGCTGGCTCTGGCCCGCCAACTATTATTGTTACCTGGGGGTTTATTTCTTTTATGCGTCGAGCCAATGCATAATTGTACCTATGATTCCATACATAGGTGCTAAATGCTACAATATTATTTTTGGCCAGTTTTATGGCGAGATCCTCAACAGGATCTCTACGCCAAATCAACTGATCTATTTCCCACTTTGAATTTATATGTTTAAAACTCAAGGTATAACCTAACACTACTCCTGCCGAGTAAGGCAGATAGTACGCATTAAATTCTTTGGGACCTTGTTGAAAATTGGGTTGTACAAAACTTATGGTTTGTTTAATCACTCAATATTTAATCAAACAAATCTTCATTCCATTCACGATGTCCTTCACGGAATGCCATGTTGGCCTGTGTTTCACGCACTTCAACGCGATAACACCAAAGTCTTGCGGCTTCGCCTGGTCCCCACATCTCAGGAATGTAAACGCCATTCACATACTTATATAGCATGTCGCTTAGACCTTCACAACCTAGTCGAGGTAGCACTACGATCTTGGCCATGTTCCGCTCTTTTAGCAACTTGAATGTCTCCATCTCGGGATCATCTGCTGCCACAATAAGTGTGTGATCAAATTGGTCTTCCAAGGTCTTCTTAAGTTCCTTAAGACCACCATAATCGGCGGCCCAGTTACGAACATCCAGTTCGTTTGTTCCAAAGTAAAACTTCATCGAGAATGAATATCCATGAATTAAATTACAATGGCTGTCACTCCTCCATTGTCTGTACGCACACGGAAATGCGTCGTGATACTCTTTGGTTGAAGTGTATTTGTAAACTACGGGATTTAATGTTGTCATGCTGTTTCTCCTATGTTAATTGTAGCATAGACAGCAGAGTTTGTAAAGCGGGAATGATGTCCGAGACCGCTGAATATTTATTAACTATTCAGGTTGTTGATAGGTATCTGTTTTGTAATTGGCCTGACCAGGTATGACACCGCGCACACCACCAACTGGATCAGCAGTATCGCCATGCATTCTTGGTATCAAATGCACATGTGGATACATCACTGTTTGTCCGGCGGCAACTCCTGCATTCAAACCAATGTTGAACGCATCGCATTGATTGTTCTGCACCATTTGACGACCAGTCAACAAAGCCATGCCCATGGCTACCACAATAGATTCGTCAGTGTTGGCACGTGGCACAAACAACAGGTGACCTTCTGCTACAGGATAAGCATCACGGAACACAGCAATGTGAGTGTTGCTCAGTTCAGGTACTGTGTTGGTCCAGGGTGCTACTTTGCCATCCTGGGCGGCTTTTAGTGTTGCATAACTAATCATCGTGGAGCAAAGTCCTGTTGTAGTTTGATGTTGTCAAAGAATTCCTTCTTCACGCTTTGGTCTGTTTTGAAGGCTCCGTGGAGTACGGTAGTTTGGGTAAGACTACTATGAGCCATAATACCACGATTCTCGCAACATCCGTGGGTAGCCTGAATATAAACGGCCACATCTCGGGATCCAGTTGCCGTCCCGATTTCACGAGCGATATCCATGCAGAGTTCTTCTTGAAGGGTTCCGCGTCGGGCACACCACTGTGCGATGCGGGTGTACTTGGAAAGACCAATGAGTTTGGCGCCAGCAATGATTCCAATATAAGCAACACCCGTAACAGGTTGATGATGGTGGCTACACATGCTCTTAATCTCGCTACGCACCACCAACATACCTTCGTATGCTCCTGCTGTGTCATTTGGGAAAGCCGTTGCATCTGGCGATTCCTCATACCTACCAGCCATAATTTCATTGTAGTACATCTTGGCCAACCGGCGAGCCGTACCTTGGGAGTTTGGGTCATTTTCTCTGTCAATCAATAATGTGTCTAGCACCCGTTCAAATGCCACAGTGGCTTCGTTGATCAGTTGTTCTTTGGTTTGTTCATCCACATAGTCACTGATGTTGTCTCCGGCCCAGAAACGTTTGTTATCACGTTTCATTTTGAACCGAATAGCATCTGCTAGATATGCTTCTTGGTAGCCTTTGTCATCAATGTTATTTACTGATACTGGTTCTGTCATCTTATTCCTTGATAGTGATAGTTCTTAAATCTGGATACAAAACTTCCTTGGGTGGCGGACAATGTTGTTTGAGGCCTTCTAATAATGCCAAACCTTGAACTGCTTCTTCGGGAGTGGGCTTGTAGTGATACCCAACTCGAAACTCTTTTTGTTCTACCCAAGGTTTGATATTTAGATCTCGTCCGTCGTACCTCATACAAATAATTGCATCATATGCTGTCTTGTCATCTAGTATTATAGCACCACCACGGCCTATATGTAAAGGCTTGTCATGTCCAAAACTCATGCATTGCATGGCTCCGGGTCGATACATGTTTCGCTCTAAACGTCTTGCACTATCCCAAACTCTGGTGTTGATGAATTGGTACTCTCCGTGCCAACGTTGCCAAGCATGATCTAGATATTGGAATTCAATGCCCAATTTATACATAAGCATGGGAATACTCAAATAGGTATAAGGAGTGAATTGGCATTCTCTAATACGTTCATATCGCAAACACAACTCAATAGCGTGGGTGCAACAATCGGTCATGACAGCATACGGGGCTCCGGTGAATTCTGCTAGTTCTTGTTCAAACTTTTTAATTTTTTCGAACATACCATGCCCATGCGTGTTGAATCATTGCGTCTAAATCATGATGACACCATTCACCTGCTACAAGATCAAACTTTTTAGAGGTTGCAGTTAACTCAGGAGGGTCACCGGGCCGTCGTTCTTCTACACCAATGTAAGGCATCTTGCCAACAATCTTTCTTGCACGGTCCATTACCTGTTTGACACTAGTTCCTTGGCTTGACCCAAGATTGTATATGCCTGAAGGAATCTTGAGATCCAGAGCCAAAGCATGTGCTCGAGCAATATCTTCAACATGCACATAATCCCTGATGCAAGTGCCATCCACAGTAGGATAGTCATCACCA
>Ga0181348_1000582_pt1 | contig 16027 bp, 13 predicted proteins | sample Su13VDMM110DN_FD_130092 | JGI IMG/M metagenome (GOLD analysis project Ga0181348, IMG submission 130092) | Freshwater viral communities from Lake Michigan, USA - Su13.VD.MM110.D.N | ecosystem: Environmental > Aquatic > Freshwater > Lake | place: USA: Michigan | collected 2013-07-16
CGCACTTTCTAATTGCATGCGATTGGTACTTTTGATCTGCACATTTCTACCGGCAAACATGTTGATATCTCGATCAGCATGGAAATTTATATCTCCTGCGGTGCGCATGTTGATAGAATTGGTCGAATATATATCCACTGTGCCTTCTGCACCAAATTCCAGCCAAGTCTGCCCATTGGAATGAACTATGTAGAAAAAGTTTCCGCTATCGCTCATGGTGATCTGATGACCTTTGCTGGTCCTCAGTCGGAATAATTGATTGTTATCTTCCAAGTCGCCGTCGTCCATGACCAGTGTGTGCCCGCCCACTCTTCCTATGACCTGTGCCTGCCCGGGTGTGATTTCCCCATCGTTGATTTTTTGTCGTATATCATTGGGCTTCATGCCACCTTGATAGATAGGACTACCCGGTGTGCTTATACCAAATACCGCACTAGGTGTTTCTCGCTGACTAGAACTTCTGATTGGTCCACGTTCGGGGTCGTTGATAAGACCTTGTTGGAACAGCACCGCGGCAACGTAACTATGTACAGGTTTTTGTTGATCAAAAAATGTCGAACTGTTAAAAATTTCATTGTTGTTGACATTGATCTCGGTCACCGGCAATAGCGGAGCATTCTCAAAATACTTTTTTTGCCTGACATTCTTATCGTCGATGATGTATCTAGAGCTGGCGCCAATGGCCGGCAACATACTGCCCAATCCTTGTTCAGGAACTGTGCCGATGTAATATCCTTGATCACGCTGGCCATTTACAAATATACACAGCACAGTAATTCCCACATCCGGGGGAGTGAACCACATGCCATAGCTGTTTTGATTTCCTGGATAACTGCCAATGGCATCAGTGGTTCCACCAGTGGGTGTAGGCGGGGTTGCCCCACCAAACTGTTGCATGTAACTTACTGTGGTCCAGGCATTGGGATTTTCTTCGGCGGCTTTACCACCATTGAATGCTTCAATATACACTTGCAATCTACCAGACCTAGTGGGATCGGTAGAAGATTTAACCACTCCGGTGAATGGTCCAAATTCTGCCGGGTACCCGCCGCGGTCAAATGTATAATTTGATCCTACTTTGTTACGTGGAATATTGTCATTGGATGTGTTTGCCATTATGGATCTTTACGTGTTAGATAAGGTGGTATATTTACTGCTGCTGATTGCAATGCATCAAGAGATGTTCGGCCTGCGCCTGCGGTCAATACTGGAGGCGGATTTGGCACAGTCCCAAAGCCAAATCCGCCGATGGTTTGCCCATTACTGGTTGCCGGCGAAGGCGGTGATGATGGGACTATGTTTGTGACGTCCGATATTGCCTGGCGTGAGCTATCCACAGCAGCAAATTGTTCTGCTGTTGTGCTAGGTACATTGGTACTTTGTACAGCCATCTGCGTACCGGGTACCGGCACGGTACCTGTACTATTAGATGCTGGTGCGCTCAACGACGTTGCTGATGCCGGCAATGGAGTATTTCCAGCGGCTCCGGCATTTGCAAATCTGTTTGATACTGATGCAGTTTGAGCCACAGTGCGTTGATTATCCGCTGGTGTTTCTGTAACAGTGGTAAAATCAGGTAGCATAGCTATTTTTCTGAAGATACAAATCGTTCCTTCGAGAGTTTGCTCAAATTGCCCACTGCGAAATTCACTGATAACTTTCACAGCCTGATAGATATTGCTTTGGATTGCTTCACGATCTCCATATTTTTCAAATGTTTTAGCATATGGATCGGCTAGACCGGTTCCGAGGTCATAGTCCTCGGGCCGCTGCCATGCGATTTCATACAGTACCTGGCCAGCATCAAAAGATATGGTACCGTCGGGTAAAAATCCCATATCGGTTTCCTTCTGAAAATTGTCAGAGCTGATGGGAAAAACCAAGCTGCCTTGCTGTATCCAACCCGGATCACCAATTATTCGCATCCTGGAACTTCCTTGTGTGGCCGGGCTATAGAGATATTCAGCAGCATTTGCACTGCCTTCATTGGTGGCTCCTGCACCAGTGCCGGTAGCAAATACGCTGCGAGGATTGTATCCTAATTTAATAGCATAAAATGACTCATCTCGAAAAAGATCATTTGTACTGGCCGAATTTTGACTGCGGAGCATGTCTTGTGCCGACTTGGTTCCAACTCCGCTCACTGTTAGATTGTATAGAGAATCAAAATTTGCCGAGAAATCTAATACAGATGTATTTTCTCCGGTGAACCAATATTTGTATATTTTGTGCAATCCCGGAAATGCGTTTGACGCAGGAAATCTAGTGCTTTGAAAATTTGGTATTGAATATTTTGTTATGGTGTATCGCATCTTGTACGCAAAATCTTTGCGCACATTGTCATACTCCAATGGCACAGCAGAATAGGTAATCAGAAACCACGACGGTGTTCTTGACGATGACCCGGTAAGAGTCTCACCATCAGGTGTATCATATCCAATCATTTGGTTTGTGACATACTGGCTATTTCTTATGGTCTGATCAAGTAGTTTTACGATTGGCATGCCTGCTGCTGCTGAAATAGATATTCTATCCTGTGAAACAGGAATTTTACTAGAAATCAAATTGTTAGGATCAGTGGAAGGCGTTGCGGCCATCTGAGTAGCTGTTTTGTCACCTTTTTCTGGCCGTGGTTTTAGTTTAGACTGCTTGATTTCATCGGCATTGACAAATACGATTTCATATTGGTCGGCTATTTCAAACCCGCCTTCAGTTTTGTAGTTCTCGGCATATAGATTTAATGCATATACTAATCCCCCGCGCCCCGGTGTTTTTTCAATCACAGTTGGTGCGGCAACAGTATTTGATGGTGCATTTGCTCCGCCACCGCCGCTGTTGCTTCTGAAGGTTTGCCCTGGATCAGCTGCTGATGGTGATATCGCAGTATAGACATCTGCTCCTTTACCACCAACAAATTCTTCTACTGTGTTGGCTGTGATTTCTAGATCAAATTTGATAATTCCATTTTTTGAACTACCAGCGGTGATCTGACCAATTGGCGATCCCGAAAATTCATAATTGACTAATTTGTTACTAACTGTCCAATTGACCCCTGTCAGCATGAATGGAATATATTTTATCACCACTGCTTTGGGATTTGCAACCACGTCGCCCAGGGCCGGCGTGCCGGGTGTGGTCAGATTGCCGGTTTGATCATATCCAAAAAAACTTATGGTCATGAGATAATGCGCAGCCGACCAGTTGGATTTGACAGCTGGTTGTGTGGCTGCCACGGCATTTTTAAGTCTGTCCAACAATGTTATTCCCAGGGGCTCGGTCACTGTGAATTTTATATCAGTGGCCATGTGCGCACCTTGGGTTTGCTTGCCTGCTATTGCGGTTTCTAAGGTTATGTTATCTATGTAAAAATCATGATCAAAAAATTTATTGCCTGTGCCCGGGGCTTTCCCGCCGCTCTGAAACAAAAGTTGGCTGTTGGGAAGAATTCTATTTCCGGCCTGAAAATCCAGATACTGAGTTGAAGTCAAAAGATATACCGATGCTTGATAGGTATAACTGTTCAATTTATCTAGCACATTGGGTGTTGGTAGTATGGTTTTGGGGCCAACGCCAGCCACGGACACCCGAAAACCCGGTGCTACTTCTTCTTTGGTGGCTGCGGTGTTTGTATTGGGCTTATTATAGCTGTATTGAGTAGCCGCAGGTAGTGTAGTGGCCATGCGTTAGAATCCCAGTGCTGTTTTCAGTGTGCCGATCTTGGGTAGATAGATAAATGTGTTGGCTGTGAAATCAAAAGGTGGTTTGGTCAATGTGTTGGGGTTGCGTTGATAGAATACCCACCACAGACTTGACGATCCGTACAAGTCATATGCCAACAAGTCTGGACGATATTGATATGTGAGATTGATAGTGAAAGTCAAATCGTCATTCTCTACAGGTATAGGTCTATTGACCATCTTGTCCAGATAGAACTGAGTAAATGGTGTGTTGTAATATGGGCTGGTGCTGTCATATGTGGCCATTACCAGAATCCTCCACGTATTAGATTGCCGTTAGCGAAATCTTTAAGACTGAATAGCTTGCTGACTTGATCGCGTGTTTGCATGGGCATGAGAGTAAGGCTGATCTCTATCTTGGTAGGCACGTATGTGGCTCTTGCAGTATTGGTCACTGAGTTGGTGATAGGAATTGGCGGTGGTTTAGACGGCGTTGCTCCGGGAAATAATCCTGATAATCCCAATCTATTGAGAGCTGCCCCTAATGGACCGGAAGGTGTGGACTGTGTGGGGGTACGTCTGTTCAACAGATCGGTGCCAAAGTTATTGGGGTTGTCTGCTCGGATATAATCTACATCATTGGGTAATGTGTAATCAAACTGTGTGACTACTGCAGGATGCTTGTTGTATTGAAAATCTCCCAGGCCGGTTAGGAATACCAATGGTGGCGGTGCTCCGCGTTGAGCATCTTGCCCATAAAACATCTTGGTAACTGAGCGGAAAAAATGTATCACCGCCAGTAGATACTTGGCTTCTGTGGTATCCTGTGCTGTGAATACTCCGCGGATTTGTATATCACTAACATAACTGTTCTGATAAAACGCGCCACGATAATTTGAATGCACTAGATCATAGGTACTGTATTTGGCTTGGTAGCTAGAGGTCACTGATGGGGTATAAGGGAATATTACTCCGCCGGTATTTGCCAAAGGTGCTAGTATGCCCGGTCCAGCATTAGCAGCACCGGCGCCGCCGCCTCTTTCTGAATTATTGATGATACCGTAAAGGTAATTTGCGCCGTCAGCAAGGCTGATACGGAACCGCCAATCACCATTGCCCGGTTGCTTGAACGTTGCTTGTCTAGCAGCCTGCTGGATGGTATTGGATTCGGCTGCTGCTTGTTGATTTGCCAGGCGATTTGTTTCGGCTGCACTCTCATTTGCTGGATCAAATGGTGGTTCAGTATAATACGTGGTTCCGTCTTCAGGATTCCTGCGGATACCCTGAACCACTTGGCCTTCTTCGTTGAGTATCGGTAATCCGGCTGCGTTGATGTCTGCTGGGGCCGGAGCAGCCACAAAAGCGGCTTCGTTCCGGGCTTCTTCAGGAGTTTGCTCGGGAATGCCGCCATCGCTAACAGGTGCAGGTGAAGTTGTGGGGAACAGACTAGTGTCATCATCACCAAATCCAGTGCCAGGTTGAGTCTGCGGTGCGGGTGACCTGCTGGCAATCAAGTTAGCTTCGTTCTGGGCTTCTTGTTCGGTCTGCTCAGGAATGCCAACAGGTGACCTGCTGGCAATCAAGTTAGCTTCGTTCTGGGCTTCTTCATCCGTCTGCGCAGGAATGCCACCAGTGTTAGGATTAACCGGCTCTGGAACAAAGGTTCCGCGACCAAGTTCGCCAGGTGTTTGTATCAGTTGTCCTGGTACTGTGAGATCTAACCCGGTGACCGGGCTTGGTGGGATCTCTATAGTTTGTGGTGCATCGAGCGGCGCAGCATTGGTGGCCAATGCTGCCAGTTGAATGGGTTGTCCGGACGCAGTTTCTGCAAACCTCACAGACTGGAATACGGATTGTGCAGTTGCCGGAACAGCATTGGCTCCGGGGATCAGTCCGCCGAGATTTCCATTGTCTCCCAGTGCAAAATCTTTTGTGGAGGTGATACCAGCCTGCAAGGCTGCGTTGGCCGTGTTTAGGCCGCTTTGTATCAGCCTGTTAAACAGTCCTGCTTGATTGGGATTGTATGCCATTTTTGTTCCTGTATCTTATTTAGCAGGTGGAAAAACTGCATACTTTATATAAAGGTTGACAAACCTGCAGAATCTGTTACAATAAATATATATCAGGAGAATTCATGTCTTTATTACCAAAGTCTGCACCCCGTGTGAACTATCTCAACAACAGAGATATCCTCAAAGAAATACATCTCAGCAAAAACAACTACTGCTGGTACCAGGACCGCGTGACAGATCATCAATTTGATATTATTTTGCCCAGTCTTGACAAGATCAATCAACGAACCATAGCCGAAGCACGCCGCAATCGTGCAGATCGCATCAAACGCGAGACTGGTGAGATTGTAGATCCTAAAAAAATTCCCAACACAGATATAGTTTTTCGCATCACCGTGTGGGATCATGTGCCCATGGCTCCAAAGAAAATTACCAAAGCAGAAGCCAAAGCCAAACGCAAACGTCTTGAAGATATACTAGATCTTGATGACGCAGTGGAAGAAGATGATCCATTGGCCGAACTGTTGGATGTTCCTGTGTTGAGCATGAATCATGTGAGATTGAATTTTCCACCATTTGAACATTACAGGATAGACGAAGAAAAAGCACCTTTCATGGTAGGTCGTAGTCATTGGCGCGGTGACCTAGAAACCGGAGAGTTTTCAAAAGATCACGGAGAGATGACCCGCAAGCTGGCTACTATGTTTATGAAACTGTGCGAACGCTATGCTACTAGATCCAACTGGCGTGGATATACCTACAATGAAGAGATGCGTGGGCAGGCCCTGTTGCAGTTGAGTCAGATCGGATTGCAGTTTGATGAATCTAAATCACAAAACCCATTTGCGTATTACACCGCTGCTATTACTAACTCATTCACTCGCATCTTGAACATTGAAAAGAAAAATCAAAACATCCGCGATGATATCCTGGAGATGAACGGTCTCAATCCTAGTTGGACTAGACAGAATTCAGGCAAAGCTGGTATGGCTGCCATGTCCGGACCGGTTGTGAGTTCATTGGAAGAATAAATCACATGGCAAAAGTTTTTTGCACTGCACCCTGGACAGGGTTGACTATTCGAGAAGATGGTCATGTTCGAACTTGCTGTGTTGGCGGTACCTCGCTAGGGAATCTCAATGAGACCGGCATCCAGGAGATATTAAAATCTCAGTCGCTCAAAGAGATACAACAAAATATGTTGTGCGGTAAACCTGACCAAAAAAATTGTCAGACTTGTATCCAGTCTGAAACTCAGTCAGGGCTGGCTACTCTTAAAGAACACTATAATTTATTCTATCCTGATTTTGTCAAAGATCAACTGAATCTAAAATGTTTAGATATAAGGTGGAACAACGCCTGTAATCTTGGATGTGTATATTGTAATCCCACTTTTAGCAGCGTATGGCAAGATCGACTCAACATCAAACGCAGTTTGGTGGTCAAGCCGTACCAAGACGATCTATTGCAATGGATATTGAGCCGGAGAACAGAGATAGATGAGATTATGTTAGTAGGTGGTGAACCCATGCTGATGAAACAAAACTACAAATTGATTGATAATTTATCTGACCAATGCAAAATCAGCGTCATAACCAATCTCAGTTACAATTTGTCCGAGCTGCCATGCACACCACGATTATTGAGCAGACCTAGATCAAACACCAAATGGAATGTGAGTTTAGAAAACACTGGTGCAAAATTTGAATATGTTCGAAATATGGGCAAATGGTCTCTAATCGAAGACAATTTACAATATCTAGTGCAGCATTGGCCCAACACAGTCTCTATCAATTTTGTCTATAGCATGTTTAGTGCATTTGATATTGTGGAAACTATAAAAACTTTTCATCAGGCTGGAATCAAAAAAATCAACATGTTTCCCATTAGCAACAACTATAGCATGGATGTGTTTAACATGCCAGAGTCTATTCGCAAAAAAGCCGCATACGAGCTCAAGGCAGCAAGTGAATGGCATTTTGAAAACTTACATCCCGAAGATAGAGATTTTTATCCTATACAAGGAATAGATGCCACATTCAATCGATTGACCAAATCTAAGGAACCAGCATTAGTCACTTTGAAAATGTTCAATGATCAAATAATCCAGTATGATCAATACAATCATCAAAAATTTCAAGATCTTTGGCCCAATATAATCGACTTAGTAGAAGAATACCTGTAAACTGTATCAATGACTAATCTATTCCGCAAGGCCGCGATCTTCACAGACATCCACTTTGGCCTGAAATCAAACAGTGTCACTCACAACGAGGACTGCCTAAACTTTGTGAAGTGGGCAACAGCCAAAGCAAAGTCAGAAGGGTGTGAGACCTGCATGTTCCTAGGCGATTGGCACAACAACCGTGCTAGTCTCAACATCGTCACCTTGAACTACAGTCTCAGAGCACTGGAGCACATGAATGCAAATTTTGACACTGTTTATTTTATCCCTGGTAACCACGATCTATATTATCGCGACAAGCGTGATATTCAAAGTGTTGAATGGGCTCGTCATCTTCCCAATGTTGAAATTTGCAACGATTGGTTCAGCAGTGGCGATGTGGTCATTGCTCCTTGGTTGTGTGGCGATGACCACAAGCGTATTCCCAAACTAAAAGGCAAGTACATGTTTGGGCACTTTGAACTGCCTGGCTACTACATGAATGCCATGGTACAGATGCCAGACCATGGTACCATACAGCGTGGAGACTTTGGTGGATTTGATCAGGTGTTCACCGGACATTTTCACAAACGTCAAACTGCCAACAACATCACCTACATTGGCAACTGCTTTCCGCACAACTATGCTGACGCTGGTGACGATGCTCGTGGCATGATGATATTGGAATGGGGTCAAGAGCCTACATATCATGCCTGGCCAGATCAACCTAGATATCGAGTGCTGGGGCTGGCCAACTTGATCGACAATGCAGCCACACTGCTTGCGCCCCGGATGCATGTGCGTGTGAACTTGGATATTGAAATATCTTACGAAGAAGCCAACTTTATCAAAGAAACATTCATCCGAGATTACAGCCTACGCGAAATGGCCTTGATCCCCAACAAGACTTCGGGTGTGGATGTGGATCTTGCACCTGGTGATGTCAAGTTTGAGTCAGTAGATCAGATTGTCACCGACCAGCTGACCAACATTGAATCAGAATTCTACGATAACCGACTGCTGTTGCAAATCTATCAAAACTTATGATAGTATATTCAAATTCATGTAGCTTTGGTGCTGCGGAGCAGGGGCATGATGTATATTCTGATTATGTTGCCAAGAAATTTTCTGCAATATTGATCAATAAAGGGAAACATAGCTCATGCAATCGAAGAATCATAAGAAGTTCTCTTAGAGATTTGTCTGCATTGAACAATCGGTCTGATGATGTTGTTGCCTTGATTGGATTAAGTTTTATATCAAGAACAGAACTTTGGCAACCTTGGATTGATGCTGTGGATAACGATGGCCATTTTTTTCCACTCAAGCCAGATGATAAAAAAATTAACTGGAGTGTTTCTGGATTGATAGATACTATTGTTCCTAACATACACGACTACACAGACTCCCGCGTAAAAGATTACTATAAAAATTGGTTGTTGCATTATCACCCTGAAGCTGTTATGACAGATTTGCTAATTGATATTATAATGTTCTGTGGTTGGGCAAACAATAATAATATAAAATATTGTATTTTTTCAAATGTTGATGTTTTTCCCGGAGATGACAAAGTCGGATATACTTCACCGTTTATCCAAAGTCTACAACAACAAATTCTCAACAATAAAAATATTATCAATCCCTGAGAATTTAGTTTTGGAACTTTTGCGCTTGCCCAAGGACTACACCCCAAAGATTATGATGTTTATAAAAATCATGGACATCCTGGTGAACCAGCACATAAATTATTTTCTGAAGTATTAATAAATCATTTACAAAAAAACTTATGACTATAAATCTAGCAGAACTAGAACAACAATTAAAGTCTCAATTTGATCTCAAACTCATTTGCGATCTTGGTGAAATGTCTAGTAGTCCTAATGCATTGTTCAAAGCACTTGATGATGTATACCAAGAAAGATATAAACCAAACGATCGTATAGTATTTTATACTTCACATGCTGTGCCAGAACAACTGTTGCAACATTTGTATGAAACTACAAATTTTCTAGATATCAGCAACTTTTTTATTCTTATTTGTGGACCATTAGACTGTAAACAAGCAATTCTAACGTCCTGTGAAAATTTTTCACAGGACCCAGAACCGTTTAATTTTTATCCAGTTGATCTTGTTCCTGCCACTCAAACACTTGAAAACTGTTTTTCTTTACCAAAAACTATTTGTGCTATTCCTTGGACACACTTAGAAATAAAATCCAACGGCGATATAACTCCTTGTTGCATGACCACGGGCCTGACACTAGGCAATATCAACAACACCACCTTAGAAGAAGCTTTTCGTTCTAACAAGTTAAAAACTCTACGAAACGAATTATTATCTGATGCTCAACCATCTGCTTGCCAAAATTGCTGGAGGGTTGAAGAAAAAAACTTAACTTCAATCCGTATGCACAATATCAAGCAACTGAAAAAAGAATTTTTGACCCGTTATCTTGATGATCCGCAAATATCAACATTAGATATTAAATTCAATAACACTTGTAATTTTAAATGTAGAATATGTGGTCCAGGAAGCAGTACGTTATTTGCACAAGAACAACATAAGTTTCGAGGTACCAAGTTAGTAACCCAGGACAACTGGGGAGAGAGCGAAAATTTTACAAATCAAATTATAACACATTTACCCAATATAAAAAATATTGACATGTATGGTGGCGAACCATTTTTAGTTAAAAAATTTGAAAAAGTGTTAGAACTAGCAGTCAACAACGATCATGCTAGAAACATACGATTACATTATAACAGCAATGGATCTATCTGGCCTGAACAGTTTTTGCCATATTGGCACCGTTTTAAATTAGTAGACATACATTTTAGCATTGATGCAATCGGAGATCAATTTAACTTGCAAAGGGGCGGCAACTGGTATGAAGTTGAAGAAAATATTTTAAAACTCAAATCTCTAGGACTGCCTAATCTTTCTATCAGTATAATGCCAACTATCAGTATCATGAACGTTTATTACATTGATCAAGTATATGATTGGGCAACCAAACACGGGTTTCCAATATTTGTAAGTCACGCACGAGGAGTAGGTATGGAATTGCAATACTTGACTCGAGAGGCCAAAGAACTTGTTGTTAAGAAATTTAAAAATCATCCTTGGAATGAAATACAAAACATTATTAAAATAATTCAAGAACTGCCAGATAGCAGCGGACAAGAGTTCCAATCTAATACCAAATGGTTTGATCAGGTTCGAGAAGAAAGTTTTTCTAAAAGTCATCCTGAGATCGCAAAAGCAATGGGATATGTGTATAATAGAACTATATGATCCAGATTAAAAACTTAACTGTTAAAAACTTCATGAGTGTGGGCAACGCCACACAAGGCATTGACTTTGACCGTCAAGACTTGACCCTGGTGTTGGGCGAAAACTTAGACTTGGGCGGTGATGGTAGCCGCAACGGCACAGGCAAGACCACCATCATCAATGCGCTAAGTTATGCCATGTATGGGCAGGCGTTAAGTAATATTCGCAAGGACAACCTGGTGAACAAGACCAATGCCAAGGGCATGATGGTGAGCCTGGACTTTGGTGTGGGCGGGCAAAACTATAGGATTGAACGTGGTCGCAAACCCAATGTACTTAAATTCTATGTGAATGACGAACATCAAGCAGCACAGGATGAAGCACAAGGTGATTCAAGAGAAACGCAAGAAGCCATTGAGCGTGTGCTGGGCATGAGTCACGACATGTTCCAGCACATTGTTGTGCTGAACACATACACAGCACCGTTCTTGAGTCTCAAGGCCAATGAACAACGAACCATCATTGAACAGTTGTTGGGTATTACGCTGTTGAGTGAACGTGCCGACCGCATCAAGGAACTAAACAGACAGACCAAAGACTCTATACAATCTGAAGAACTACGAATCCGTGCTGTGCAAGAAGCCAACCGGCGCATCGAAGAACAGATACAGAGCCTGGAAAAACGCAGAACACTATGGCTACGCAAACAAACAGAAGATACAGAAGGTCTAGCACAAGGTATTGCCGATCTCGAACACATTGATATCTCAGCAGAAGTGCAAGCACACAGAGATCTTGAAGCATATCATGTTCGCAAGAAAGCTATTGACGAAGCCAATCGCTGGATCCGACAGATTGACACCGACGATACAAAACTACAAAAACAAAAAGCCCAGATTGACAAGGATCTCAACCAGATAGCCAGCCACAAGTGTTTTGCTTGCGGCACAGAGATACACGACAACAGCCTTGATACTGTGAAAGCACAGCGTGAGAAGACTCTATTAGAAATCTCATTGCAAGTGCTGACCAATGACACACAACGATCTGAACATCAAGATCGGCTCCGAGAACTTGGTGAACTAGGCTCAGCACCTGCTGTGTTCTACGACAGTTTGGAACAGGCACTGAATCACAAAAACACAGTGGATACCTTGAACAAGAATCTTGTCACAAGGTCTTCTGAATCAGATCCCTACAGCGAACAGATCGCAGACATGAATGAGCAGGCCCTGCAGGTAGTTTCCTATGACACCTTGAACGAATTCACTAGAGTGCAGGAGCATCAAGAGTTCTTGCTCAAACTACTCACAAGCAAAGATTCGTTTGTGCGTAAGAAGATCATTGATCAAAACTTGAGTTATCTCAACAGCAGACTCACCCACTATCTTGATCGCATTGGATTGCCACACACGGTCAAGTTCCAGAACGATCTCACTGTGAGCATTGAAGAACTAGGTCGTGAGTTAGACTTTGATAATCTAAGTCGTGGCGAGCGTAATCGATTGATCTTAAGTATGAGTTGGGCGTTTCGCGATGTGTGGGAAAGTTTGTATCAACCCATCAACATCTTGTTCATTGACGAGATGATTGATTCAGGATTAGACACACAGGGTGTAGAGAATGCATTAGCCTTGCTGAAGAAGATGAGCAGAGAACGACACAAGAGCATTTGGTTAGTCAGTCACAGAGATGAACTCACCAGCCGGGTAGAAAACATTCTCAAGGTAGTAAAAGAGAATGGTTTCACTAGTTATAGCACGGACGTGGAAATTGCGTAGAATCAAAGTCTTACACCTAGAGCCCACAGACGTGTGCCAAGCGGCATGTCCGTTGTGTGCTAGAGAAGTCAATCCAGAGTTTAACAAAAGACTTCAACATCACCTCACGATCTCGCAGATACAAAAACATTTTAGCAATCATGTGATTTCAAATCTCAACAAGATGTTCATGTGTGGAGTGTATGGCGATCCAGCCGCTGCCAAACACACATTGGATATCTATCGCTGGTTCCGACAACTCAATCCCACCATCACCCTGGGTATGAACACCAATGGTGCTATACAAAACACATTCTGGTGGCACGAACTGGGTCGCATGTTTGATCAGCCACGTGATTATGTTGTATTCAGCATTGATGGTCTAGAAGATACCAATGCTACATATCGTCGTGGTGTGGATTGGCGCAAGCTGATGGCCAATACACAGGCTTACATAGAAGCAGGTGGGTTTGCACATTGGGACATGTTGGTGTACCGACACAATCAACATCAAGTGGAGGAATGCGAACAGGTAGCAAGAGACATGGGGTTCAAATGGTTTCGAGCCAAGGTCTCCAGTCGAGAATTAGCAAATTCAAATTTACAAACACCAACAGGGTGGCAGCTACCTATTGTTGCACAAGGCCCAATCAACTGCCATGCACTCAATGAAAAAAGTGCTTACATAGATGCACAAGGTCGATTGAGCCCTTGCTGCTGGCTAGGTGAATCACGATCTGACACTGTGTCTGACATCAAACAAGTACAGACAACTTGGAAATCAGATACACCTAATCCTATATGCCAAATCACATGCAGAACTACTGACTCAAAAACCAGTTTCAGTAGCCAATGGCAGAGAGAGGTCGAACTTGTTTGATTTTTCTGTGATTGACGAATATCAGATTGAGATAACCACATATTGCAATGCGGCTTGTCCGCAATGCCCGCGTAATGATCTTGGCCACGGCATCAACCCTTATATGCCGTTGACTCATCTTGATCGTGCTGTGATCGATCGTGCGTTTGATCTGGATCTATGCAGCCGTCTCAGACAGATATTTTTCTGTGGCAGTTATGGTGATCCTGTCATGCACCCAGACTTCTTGGGCATACTGCGGGATTTTCGCAGTAAGAATCCCACACTATGGCTGTACATGCATACCAATGGTGGTGTGCATGACTCTGAGTATTGGGCAGAGATAGCTGATATCATGAATGGATATGGTCAGATAGACTTTGGCATAGATGGGCTTGAAGATACATTACATCTGTATCGCAAAAATGTAAAATATGCTCGTGTCATGGCCAATGCACAGGCTTTTATTGCGGCCGGCGGTCGTGCTCAATGGAACTACATAGTGTTCCAACACAACGAACATCAAGTTGACCAAGCTAGATCATTAGCAAATAGCACGGGATTCCACAACATCCTAGTTCGCAAGACTGGTAGATTCCTCAATCATGAAACCATGGAGGAGATCCACTCATGGCCAATCAAGAACAGCAAGCAAGTGTTAGAGCCACCGGTCAATCCAGAATATCGAAATACCAGCATGATGTTTTTGCCCGATCTTAAAAAACAATATACCGCAGTCAAGGAATATTTTGATACTACTCCCATACGATGCGATGCCATGATAGGACACAAAGTGGCTATCAATGCCGAAGGTGTGGTATTGCCTTGTAACTTTTTCAATCACAATCTGTATGATGCTAGATTCAGAGATGGTAGTTTGCCCGGTGCTAATCCGCTAAGCCAACGCAATGGGCGCAATCAGGTAACAGACTTCTTGTCACGTTACGGATTAGACAATCTTAACATACACAATAACTCATTAGCAGGTGTGTTTGAAAATCCCATGTGGAGTGATCTAGTGGATAGTTGGAACAATGAACATAGGTTGTTTGAATGTGCAATGACCTGTGGTAGTAAATTTACCAAAGTGTGGGATCAAGGAGGATCTTCAAGATGAAAATGTTAGTAACTGGAGGTAACAGAGGATTAGGACAACACCTAGTAGAGCGATTTAATGCTATGAGTATAAGTCGTACTAATGGGTTTGATATCACAAAAAATCATCAAGAGATCGCTGCAATGAGTCTCAATTATGATGTGTTTGTGAATAATGCGTTTGATGGGCCACCGCAAGAATCCTGGGCAGATTTTGGACAAACTCAAGTGTATATGGCTGTGTATGATGCATGGCGAGCATCTAATAAATCTGGTTGGATTTTTAACATTGGGTCCGTGGGCGAACAAAGTATCGTGGCGCCTGAACCTAGGTGGGAAACCTACAGGATTAGCAAGGCAGCATTGGCTCATGCCAGCATGCAGGGCTCACAGGCATTTAGACAAGATCTAGTACAATTTCGCACAACTTTGCTCACACTAGACAGATTAGATACAGAACTCAGCCGTAGCAGGCCCACATGGACTGGCAATGGACAACAACTAGAAGACATCAGCAACTTTATCAACTATACTACAAATATCAACGCAAACACAACAATAGAACAGGCAACTTTTTACGTCAATTTCAGCTTCAAGGCATAACTATATGACTCAAGTAATCGACCTGCAACATGACATGGCTATATCAAAACACCCCAGTGGAGACATTGCCCGAAACATGTGTGGGATTCGTTTACTTGATCACAAATAATCTCACTGGACGCAAATACATAGGCAAAAAACTGGCAAAGTTCTCAAAAATCACTTACAGAACAGTCAAACAAAAAAACGGCATTAAGAAGAAAAAAAGGATACGAAGCAAAATTGATTCAGACTGGCAACAGTATTATGGATCCAGCGCAGAACTATCCGCAGACATCGAAAAACTAGGCACCGACAATTTCACCAGAGAAATACTCTACTACTGTGCAAGCAAGAGTGAATGCTCATACATTGAGGCACGCGAGCAGTTCAGTAGACAGGTATTAGAATCAGCAGATTATTACAATGGCCATATACAGGTAAGGGTACATGGCCGCCAAATCCTAAACAAAATTTAATAACGACTCTGTGTTGAGTGATATGACTCAACCCCATTGAGGAACGGTGCAATACCCGGTCTGGACTTGGGCGTCAAAGGCAATTGCTAACTTAAGGCAACAAATGGTCGGGGCTCTGTGAAACA